>LNFM01000565.1_pt1 | contig 26228 bp, 27 predicted proteins | sample 596031 | NCBI WGS metagenome assembly LNFM01 (sample SAMN04254537, study PRJNA301005) | activated carbon metagenome | isolation source: dual media filters at the Ann Arbor, Michigan drinking water treatment plant | place: USA: Ann Arbor | reverse complement strand
GAACAGCTCGGCCGCTTTTGCGCGGGTGAATTTCGATCTGGGGTGCGCTGCTTTGACCATTCGAAGAGGCATAGGGCGCCCTTTTTCCGGCGCAAGGGCGTGCTAGGTCGAAAGGCATGAACGAGCCGGCCGAAACGATCTACCTGGACGCGACCCTGACCCCCAACCGCTCCCTGAGCGAGCGCGGGTTTGCCATCGGCATGGCGATCGTGGCGGTGGTGTTCTTCCTCACGGGCCTGATGTTCTGGTCGATGGGTGCGGCGCCGATCCTCGGCTTCTTCGGGCTGGACATGCTGGCGATCTGGCTGGCGTTCCGCCTCTCCTTCCGGAAACTGCGCGAACAGACGCATATCACCGTCACTGCCCGCCAGATCCGCATGCGCCACCTGGACGCCAAGGGCCGGGAGAAGATTGCCGAAGTGCCGACGGCCTTTGCCCGGGTCGAACTGGATGAACCGCTGACCTCCACCAGCTGGCTGCGAATCGAGCACGGCCGCACCGCCTGGGTGATCGGCCGGTTCCTCACAGTGGAAGAGCGCAAGAGCCTCGCAAGGCGCCTGCGCAGCGCGCTGCGGGACGCCAGAGCCGAGCGCCTGCCGGCCTGATCCGTGCAATCTCACAAAAATGACGCAGGCGTCATGGATTTGTGAAACGGGGTGTGCTAAATAGAATCCGGAATGTTCAATCGCCCCGCAGATGGGCCAGACACCGGAGGACCCTTCATGGCTGCCGATACCTTCTCCTTCGAAAACCACCCCGCCCTTGAGCGCCCGAAAGTCACCCCCCGCGAACCGATGCATCCTGGCTATACGCCGACCTTCGGTGAGGTACGCCCGGCTTCAGAACTCCCCCTCGAAACACTGGACGTTGTCGATCCGGAAATGTGGCGCCAGGGCAAGTTCTGGGACCGCCTGGAGCGCCTTCGCAAGGAAGACCCGGTTCACTACACGCCGGACAGCTTTGTCGGCCCCTACTGGTCGGTGACGCTCTACGAAGACATCATGGCGGTCGACACCGACCACAAACGCTTCTCCTCCTCGTGGGAATACGGCGGCATCACCCTTGGCCCGCCGCTCGAAGATTTCGAGATGCCGATGTTCATCGCGATGGACGAGCCGCGCCATTCCGAGCAGCGCAAGACCGTGCAGCCAGCGGTCGCGCCGAACATGCTGAAGGAATATGAGTCCGTCATCCGCACCCGGACGCAGGCCGTGCTCGACGGCCTGCCGGTCGGCGAGCCGTTTGACTGGGTCGACCGGGTTTCGATCGAACTGACCGGCATGATGCTCGCTACCCTGTTCGGCTATCCGCAGGAACGCCGCCGCGAGCTGACCCGCTGGTCCGACATCGCCACCAACATGCACAACCCCGACATTTGCCCCGGCGGCGAAGTGCAGTGGAAACAGGAAATGATGCAGTGCCTGACCACGTTCATGGGCCTGTTCCAGCAACGCGGCGCAGAAGCCGAAAACGGCGACCTGATCAGCCTGCTCGCGCACGGCGACAAGACCAAGAACATGACGCCGATGGAACTGCTCGGCAACGTCATCCTGCTGATCGTCGGCGGCAATGACACCAGCCGCAACACGATGACCGCCTCGGTCTATGCGCTGAACAAGTATCCGGAAGAGTACAAGAAGCTGAAGGCCGATCCGGAGCTGATCCCGAACATGGTGTCGGAGACGATCCGCTGGCAGACGCCGCTGTCCTTCATGCGCCGCACCGCGCTGGAAGACGTGACGATCCGTGGCAAGACGATCAAGAAGGGCGAGCAGATCGCCATGTGGTACGTCTCGGGCAACCGCGACACCAACTTCTGGAAGGAGAATCCGGAAGACTTCATCATCGACCGCAAGAACGCCCGCCAGCATCTTTCCTTCGGCTTCGGCATCCACCGCTGCGTCGGCAACCGCCTCGCCGAGCTGCAGCTGAAGATCCTCTGGGAAGAGCTGATGGCCCGCTACGATCATATCGAAGTTCTGGCGGAACCGTCCTACACGTCCGGCGCCTTTGTGCGCGGCTATACCTGGATGCCGGTCGTGCTTCACGCGAAGTAAGGACTGGCCGCACGGCTCCATCCTGACTAGACCTCCCGGCAGAGATGTCGGGAGGTTTTTTCATGGACGTATCCAAGGCCGTTGCGCAGCGCATTTCCACGCGGGGCTTCCTGCCCGATCCCCTCCCGCTGAATGAAGTCCGCGAGTGGCTGACCGCCGCCCAGCGCGCGCCCTCCGGCGGCAACACCCAGCCCTGGCGCGTCATTGCCGTCACCGGCGCCGAGAAGGACAAGGTGATCCAGATCGCGCAGGCGAAGCTCGCCACAAATCCCGCCGGCGAGCCGACCGACCGGCCGATCTATCCGAAAGACCTCTGGGAGCCGCACGAAGCCCGCCGCCGCCGCGTCGGCGAGATGCTGTACGAAGCGCTCGAAATCCCGCGCGAAGACCGTGCCGGCCGGATGCGCTGGTTCGCCAACAATTTCCGCTTCTTCGGCGCGCCGCTGGCACTGTTTATCGTCATCGACGAGCGGATGGGCCACGGCCAGTGGGGCCACACCGGCATGTACCTGCAGACGCTCTGCCTGCTCGCCGAAGAGCGCGGTTGGGGCACCTGCATGCAGGAATGCTGGGGCATCCTGCGCCCGACGCTGAAGGAACATTTCGGCCTTGGCCCGACCGAGATGATCTGGTGCGGCATCGCGGTCGGCAAGCCCGACAAGGCCGACAAGGCGAACAACCTCTATGCCGAGCGCGCGCCGGTGGACGAAATCGCGGAGTTCAGAGGCTTCTAATTTCGGACAAAATGCTGCCGCAACAGCGCGTTGATATGGCGCCATGTGGACACGCCGGTCGTTCCTTGTTTCCGCCCTTGGGCTGCCGCTGCTGCCGCCCTTGCCGCTGGTCGAAGCGGAGAACGTCTGGACGAAGAAGCTGGTGCGCGCCGCGAGGAAGCAAATCGGCGTCACGACCGGCTACGACCCCGCCTATGTCACGCTCGCCTATCCGGGCGGCGACATCCCGCGCGAGACGGGCGTGTGCACCGATGTCGTGATCCGCGCTTACCGCGACGCCTTCGACGTCGATCTGCAGGTGCTGGTGCATGACGACATGACGGCGGCTTTCGGCAGCTATCCCAGGAGCTGGGGCCTGACGCGCGCCGACAGGAACATCGACCATCGCCGCGTGCCGAACCTTGAACGCTACTTCCAGCGCCAGGGCCTTGAGCGCGACGCCCCCGGCACCCGTGACGACTGGCAGGCCGGCGACCTGATCACCATGCGCCTCGGCGGGCGCCTGCCGCACATCGCGATCTTTTCAGGCTATGATCCGCTGACGGGCAACGCCATGTTCATCCACAACATCGGCGGCGGCACACGCGAGGATGAGCTGTACGCGGACTATGATACGCCAAGGCGGTTCAGGTTCGCGCCGCCGGCGGTTTGAGGCCTACTCGTCGTCCCGCCAGGTATGCATCGGCTGCTGCGGCATGCGGGTTTCACCGCGGAGTTTGCGGACGGCGGCCTGAATGGCTTCGCGGTCGAAGGCTTCGGGGTCGGCTTCCGGTTTCGGGGCGCGGGTGTAAGCGAACACGCTGAGGCCGCCTCCGGTTTCTTCCTCGTCATCGCCATCGCCTGCAACCGGCGTCGAAGCAGCTTGCTCCGTAACCGGAGCAATGGCCTCGTCGCCCATGAAGTCTGTCACGAAGGCTTCGACGTCTTCGACATTACCGAGTTCACCGATGAGCATGTCTTCTTCCGACAGCGCCTCTTCGTCGGGCATCTGGAAGCCGGACGGGATCACGTCGGTCAGCAGGCCTTCGGCTTCGAGGTCCGCCTTGCCGGGCAGCGTGTCGAGGCTTTCGAGGCCGAAATGTTCGAGGAACTTGTCCGTGGTGCCGTAGGTGATCGGCAGGCCCGGCGTCTTGCGGCGGCCGCGCACGCGCACCCAGCCGGTTTCCAGCAGCGTGTCGATCACGGATTTCGCCACCGCAACGCCGCGCACGGCTTCGATCTCGGCGCGCGTCACCGGCTGGCCGTAGGCGATGATCGCCATCGTCTCCAGCGCAGCCTGGCCGAGCTTCTTCTGAACCTGGCGCTCTTCGACAAAGAGGTAAGAGAGATCCTGCGCCGTCTGAAAACGCCACTTGCCGGCCACCTCGATGAGGTTCACGCCGCGCTTGGAATAGACCGCGCGCAGGGCCATCAGCACTTCGCCTGCCTCAATGCCCTGCGGCAGGATTTCGGCAACCTGCTCCGCAGACAGAGATTCGCCGGCGGCGAACAGCACAGCCTCGGCCCGGCGCACGCCTTCGGCCAATGCGGCGTCGCGGCCGCCCAGCAGGTCTGCTTCGGCGCGGGCCTGAGCCTCGGACAGCTGGCTCATTGCATCGCGGCGATTGTCGGCCGTGTCATGGGTCATCTTGAATGTCTCAGACGGTTGCATCGATCCCCTCCCCGGCGCGCGCCGCGTTGCGAAGATAGATGGGCGAGAAGTGAGCGTCCTGGCGCATGTCGACCTCGCCGTCGCGCGTCAGTTCGAGGGCGGCGGAGAAGACGCTGGCGGTCACCGACCGGCCCGGAAGTTCCGGCGTGTTCTCGCACAGCGCCGTGCGGATATCGTCGAGGCTCGACCAGTTCTCAAGCTGCTTGCGCAGCCCCCGCAGCGTATTGCGCGCCTGCTCGAGCGCCATCACGGGCTGTTTCTCGATGCGGTGCGGCGCTTCCTTTTCCTTCCGGTCACGGATGAAACCGAAGGCGGAGGTGAGATCGTAAAGGGTTGCCGTGAATTCGGTCAGCTTGACGACTTTCGGCTGTACCGGCGCGCCGCGCAGGAACACGACATTGTTCAGCACCGGGCCAGCCTCGAGTTCGCGAACGGCTTCGCGCATCGCGTCGAGACGCTTGAGGCGGAAGGCAAGCCGGGCGGCCATCTCCTCGCCGGTTGGCTCGTCATCACCGAGGGCTTCCGGCTTCGGCAACAGGAGGCGCGACTTCATGAAGGCGAGCCAGGACGCCATCAGCAGATAGTCCGCCGCCAGATCAATCCGTTTGCTGCGCGCGTCCTCGATGAACGTCATGTACTGCTCGGCGAGCTGCAGCATGGAAATCTGAAGCAGGTTCACCTTCTGGCGGCGCGCCAGTTCCAGCAGCAGATGCAACGGACCCTCATAACCCGGCACATCCACCGAGAAGAGGTTCACGCCGTCGGCTTCGGCCACATCGGCCGACAGGGCATCAATGGAGATGGCCTCTCCGCTCACGCCATCGCCCCCAGTTGTGGGAAGAGTTCGTGGAACCGGCGCCAGCCTTTCGCGGCCTCGAACGGTTCGGTGCGCCGTGCGATGGCATCCGCATTGTCGGCGCGGTCTTCGGCTTTGCCCGCGAGATGCGGCGCGGCCGTAGCGACTTCGGTCATTTCCGCAAGGATCTCGTCCGGGTTTTTCAGGAAACCGGAGCAATGCAGCAGCACATCGCAGCCGGCCGCGATGGAGGCGTCTGCGCGCTCGGTAAGTGTACCCCCCAAGGCTTTCATCCCCAGATCATCCGTCATCAGCAGGCCATCAAACCCGATTCGGCCGCGGATGACGTCCTGAATCATGATGCGCGAGACGGTCGCGGCCTTGCCGGCGTCGTAAGCGTCGTAGGAGATGTGGGCTGTCATCGCCATCGGGGCATCGGCGACCCGGGCGAAGGCGTCGAAATCCTTCGATAGTTCATTATCGCCGGCGGTGACGCGCGGCAGTTCGTAATGGCTGTCGGCGAAGGCGCGGCCATGGCCGGGGATATGCTTGATGACGCCCGCGACGCTGCCGGCGGCAAGGCCCCTGAGGGCTGCGGCAGCAAGGTCTGCGATTCCGGCGGGGTCGGTGCCGAAGGCGCGGTCGCCGATGATGTCATGGGCGCCGGGAACCGGCAGGTCGACAACCGGCGCGCAATCGGCGTGGATCGAAAGGCTCGCGAGTTCCGCGGCTATCAGCCGGTGTCCGAGCCAGGTAGCCTCGCGGCCAAGCTCGGGGTCGCGGGCGTAGATGGCCGCGTAATCTGCCCCGCGTGGGAACAGCGGCCATTCAGGCGCCTTCAGGCGTGCTACGCGGCCCCCTTCCTGGTCGATGAAGATGAGTGTTTCCCGGCCAGTCGCGTCCCAGATGTCGGCGACCAGTTTGCGCACCTGCATCCGGCTGACGCAGGAACGGCCCATCAGGATCACGCCCCACGGGTTTTGCGCCCGGAACAGGGCCGCTTCGCCGGAAGTCAATTCCGGGCCGGATACGCTGAGAATGCAGGCTTTGACCACTATCCGTTCACCACGATGCAGTTGGCACCGGCTTCCTTGACCGCGTCACAGAAGGCCGAAGCCTCCGATCTGTCGGCAAAGGCACCGACGCGCAACCGATAAAATACACCCTCGGAGCCGAGGTCGGCGCGTTGGATCATTTTCATGGCGCCATGATACAATTCCGGCGCCGAAGCAGTCACCCGTTTCCACTGGGATTCAGCCGCTTCCTCGGAGCGCAGGGCGGCGATCTGCACGAGATAGGCGCCGTCCGCCGCAAACGCGAAGCGCACGCGCGGGCCCTGTGGCACTTCGAGGGCTGCGGGCTGCGTGGGGGTTACAACGGCCTCAGCCGCTGGCGCAGGCTCGGCAACCACCGCTGCAGGCGGTACCGCGTCCGTCAGGTCGGTGACCGGCTCCACCGGGCCGCGGCGGAGGTTCGTCGGCAGGCCGTCGCTGACCGCGCCGGCGCCCGCGAGTTCTGCGCCGGCAGAGGCAAGCTCGACAGCAGGCTCGCGGTCGGAGGCGTCCATCTCGTCGAAGAAGCGGATATCGGTGTTTTCGACCACGGCGCCGCCCGCTTCGGTGGGGGCGGTCTTGATCGGCGTATCCTCGGCGAGCACGCTGGGCAGCCCCTCGCCTTCCGGGCGCACACCCTGGCGGTATGTGTTCCAGACCACGGCGCCGAAAATCAGCAGCACGCCGATGGCGAGCGTCAGGATCAGGGGGCCGCGTGCGGTCTCTTCCTCGCGGGCGTCAAACCCCCGGTAGTCGTCGTCAAAGGGGGTATAGTCCTGGCCCTGTGAGCTTTGTCGGCCCATTGGTTGCTCCCTGAACAAAATCCTGCGGTTAACAACTAGGCCGGTTTCCTTAACGAGCCTTGAAGAGACCCGCTTTGGGCCGTGTTTGCTACGATTCCGGGCTCAGGCGAGGCTGCGCGAATCGAACAGGCGGCGGTGTTCTTCTAGAGCGAACGTGTCGGTCATTCCGGCGATGTAGTCACACACGATCCGCGCCCGCAGCGCGTCCGGCGCCGGGTCGGCCAGCCCGCCCCAGGGCGGCGGCAGGGTCTGCGGCTCGTGCAGGAACACCTCGAACAGGTCCGCCAGCACGCGCTTCGCCTTCGAACGCATCCGGTTGACGCGGTAATGCTTGTACATCCGGGCATAGAGGAAAGCGCGCAGGGCGCTTTGCGGCCCCGCCAGGGCGTCGGAGAAGGCGATCAGCGGCACATCCATCGCGCGCACATCAGCGGCGGTCTTCGGCTTGTAGCGCTTCACCCGGGCGCGGGTCTCGTCGACGAGATCATTGATCCACAGGCCGATCAGGCGGCGAACGGCCTCGTAGGTGACCATCCGGTCGTCGATGTCCGGAAACTCGACCCGCACGCCCCTGAACGCGTCGCCGACCACCGGCAGGTCCATCAGGTCCTCGACCGTGAACAGGCCGGCGGCGATGCCGTCATCGATGTCATGGTTGTTGTAGGCGATATCGTCCGACAGGGCGGCCACCTGGGCTTCGGGGCCGGCGAACTGGTCGATCTCGAGGTCGATCAGGTGGGGAAAGTCGCGAAACGCCGCGGGCAGGTCGTTCACGGTCGTATCCGGACCGGTCAGCGGGCCGTTGTGCTTGACGAGGCCCTCAAGGGTCTCCCAGCTCAGATTGAGCCCGTCGAACTGCGGATAGCGCCGCTCCAGCCTCGTGACGATCCGCAGCGACTGGGCATTGTGGTCGAACCCGTCAAAGGGCTCCATGCAGGCGTCGAGCTGGTCCTCACCGGCATGGCCGAAGGGCGGATGGCCGAGATCGTGGCAAAGGGCGAGGGTTTCGGCGAGGTCTTCATCCAGGCCCAGCGTGCGGGCAATCGTGCGGGCGATCTGGGCGACTTCCAGCGTATGGGTCAGCCTTGTGCGGAAATGATCGCCCTCATGGGCCACGAAAACCTGGGTTTTCTGCTTCAGGCGGCGAAAAGCTGTCGCATGGATAATCCGGTCGCGGTCCCGCTGGAACGGCGTGCGGGTCGCAGAAGGCGCCTCATTGAAGAAGCGTCCGCGGCTGTCTTCGTGCCGGGTTGCGAACAGGGCTCTCTTTTCCATCGCGGTTTTAGTCCTTATGTTCTGCCCATGACCGACGTTTCTACACCGGATGTGACCCTTACAGCCTCGGCTGCGAAGCGGATTAATGCGATTCTCGCCAAACAGGACGGCGCGGCCTACCTGCGTGTGTCCGTTGAAGGTGGAGGGTGTTCGGGCTTTTCCTACAAGTTCGATTTTGCACCCGAGGCTAACGGCGACGACCTCGTGATCGAGCGGGACGGCGCCCGGGTACTGATCGACGAGATGAGCCTTGAGTTCCTCAAGGGATCGGAAATCGACTTCGCGAACGAGCTGATCGGCGCCGCGTTCAAGATCAAGAACCCGAACGCAACGAGCGGATGCGGCTGCGGGACGAGTTTTTCGGTTTGACGCGAGGGCACCGTCTCCCCCGGAGGCGAGCGGTCAGCTAGGGTTCCTCGAAACGAGGATCCGCCATGACCGCGCCGAAACCTTTCACCATCAAAATCCCTGACGCAAAACTCGCTGCGATCCGTGCGCGGGTGGAAGCCTACAAATGGTTCCCGGCGCCGGCGAACGAGCAGGGCTTTGCCTATGGCATGTCGACGCCGGTGATGAAGGATATCCAGCGCTACTGGCTGGAGACGTATGACTGGCGCGCCGCCGAGGCGGAGCTGAACCGCTGGCCGCAGTTCACCGCAGAGGTGGACGGGCAGTCCATCCATTTCGTGCATGTGGTGGGCGAAGCAAAAGGCAAGCGTCCGCTGCTGATCACGCATGGCTGGCCGGGGAGCGTGTACGAGTTCTGGCAGGCGATCGGGCCACTGGCCTTTCCATCCGAGCACGGAGGAAAGGTGGAAGATGCGTTTGATCTCGTGATTCCGTCCCTGCCCGGCTATGGGTTTTCCGGCAAACCGGCCTCGCCGCTCGGCCAGCGGGCGACCGCTGCGCTGTGGGACAAGCTGATGCGCGACGTGCTCGGCTACCCCGCCTACCTCGCGCAGGGCGGCGACTGGGGCTCGATGGTGACGTCCTGGCTCGGCAAGAACCATGGTACGGTGGACGGCAAGGGCGGTTGCCGCGGCATCCACCTCAACATGATGGCGATGCGGCCGACGCCTGCCCTTCCACAGACTCCGGAAGAAACCGCGTGGCTTCAGCGTTCGCAGATGATGATGCAGATGGAGGGCGCCTACCTTATGCAGCAGGCGACCAAACCGCAGACGCTGGCGATGGCGCTGATGGATTCGCCGATGGGCGCGGCGGCGTGGATTCTCGAGAAGTTCCATGGCTGGAGCGATCTTCGCGAGCACGGCCTGCTCGAGGTCTACACGCGCGACCAGCTGCTGACGAACGTGATGATCTATCTCGTGAACGACGCCATTGCGACGAGCGTCTGGTATTACAACGCCCTGTTCCAGGAAGGCGGCGCCAGCCTGCCCGAAGGCGAGCGATGCGAGACGCCGACCGCGTTTGCGAGCTATCCGGGCGAGGAATACATCCTCGCGCCGCCGCAGAGCTGGGCGAAGCGGGCCTATAACATCACGCGCTGGACGGAGATGCCGACGGGCGGACATTTCGCGGCAATGGAAGTGCCGGAGATTTACGTGGCCGATCTGCGCGATTGGGCCCGCGGTGCGTAACGCCGGGACAGATCAGTCGCTCTCGCCGTGCTTGCGCGCCGCTTCGCGCAGGCGGGCAAAGATCGCGGCGGGGTCTTCGGGAGCTTCGACTTCGTCCGGCTCCGGATAATCGTCGAAGAAGTCCTCTTCCTCGGCCGCCACTTCGGCTACCGTCGGCGCTGCCGCCACGGTCGCAGGCTTTGGTTCCGGCACCTCGATCTCGGGCACCTCGATCACAAAGTCGTCTTCAAACTCTGCGCGCAGGCGACCGATCACGGTCTCGCCGCCGATAAGCGTCTGGCCCGGCCAGACGAGTATGTTCAAGCTCGCCGGAAGATAAAGATCGCACCAGCCGCCCAGCCGCCGGGTCCCGAAGGCGCGGCCGAGCCGGACGACATCGCCGGTCTCGACATCCAGCTCGATGCGTGGACCAAACCCGCCGGTAGACAGCGCAAGACCTGCTTGCTCGCCGGCGCTTTCAAACGACACATAGGCGCGCGTCAGCCCCTCATCGTCCGGGCGGAACGCCATCGGAACCGACGGCTCGCCTTGCGCCAGCGTGATCAGGTCTACTCCGCCGGCAATCGGAGTGTAGAGCTTGTTGGTCGTCAGCGGCGAAGAGGTGATCCGTATCCGGACATAACTGCCCGGCGAGAGACGCAGCGCCGTCGGCGGCTCTTCGCCCTGGATGCTCAGGACGATCCCGTCACAAGGCGCCACCACGCCGTCCGCCATGTCCGGTGGGGACCGGCGCGACCAGCGGCCTGCTGCCAGCGCCGCAACCATTGCGGCAAAGCCGATCCAGAACAGCGGGCCCCAGATCCAGCCAAGCAGAAGCGCAGCGAGGAAAGCCGCCGCCGCCGCGGCCACGCCTTCCCAGTCGAAAACGACATTCAGCCACGGCATGGAGCGGCGCTCGATTTCATCCGGCATGACTTCGCTCCTTTCTCGGCTTTCGGGCCTCAGGTCAGGGCCAATGCAGCATCCGTGCTACGCGCCTGCCTTTGCCACATATCAGCATATTTGCCGCCTTTTGCCAGCAGCGCCGCATGGTTACCACGTTCAATCACACGTCCGGCCTCCAGAACGATGATTTCGTCGGCCGAAATGACGGTCGAAAGCCGGTGCGCGACCATCAGGGTCGTCCGGCCCGCCGAGGCATGTTCAAGTGCGTCCTGCACGGCCGCTTCGGTGGCGCTGTCGAGCGCGCTGGTCGCCTCGTCGAGCACGAGGATGGCGGGGTCAGCCAGCACGACCCGGGCAATGCCGACGCGCTGTTTTTCGCCGCCGGAGAGCTTCAAGCCGCGCTCACCGACACGGGTGTTCCAGCCGTCCGGCTGGCTTTCGATGAAATCAAGCAGCTGCGCCCCGCGGGCAGCTTCGCGGATTTCCTCTTCGGTCGCGCCGGGGCGTGCATAGGCGATGTTGGCGCGGATCGTGTCGTTGAACAGCACGACATCTTGCGGCACGAGGCCGAGGGCGGCGCGCAGCGACTCCTGCGTCACCGTGCGTACATCCTGTCCGTCAACCAGCACCCGCCCGCCATCGGTCTCGTAAAAACGGAACAGCAGTTTCAGCAGCGTCGACTTGCCGGCGCCCGACGTGCCGACAAAGGCGATCTTGCCGCCGGCGGGCACATCGAAGCTGATATTCTGCACACCGACGGAGCGGCCTTCATGATTGAAGGACACATCCTCGAACGTCACCCGGCCCTGCGGCTTGGAGAGCACCTTGGCATCCGGCACATCTTCGACTTCCGGCACCATGGCCAGCAGTCCGTGAAGCTTCTCGAGATCGACAGCGCCCTGCTTGATCTCGCGCCAGGCCCAGCCAAGGATGTTCAGCGGCGCGTAGAGCGACAGCAGCATCAGCATCACTGCCGTCAGGTCGCCGATTTGCATCCGGCCCTCGATGACGTTCAGCGCCGACAGCACCATCACCGCGAGCAGGCCGAGGTTCATCACCAGCGCCTGCACGGTGTTCAGCACATACATGCTGCGCATCGTATCGACATAGTGGACGTTGTAGTCGCCCATCGCCTTGTCGAACCGGCCGGTCTCGCGCGTCTCGGCCGCGAAGGATTTGACGGTCTCGAAATTGGTCAGGATGTCCACCGAGGTCGCGCGGAAATGCGTGTCGGCTTCGTTCATCTTCCGGCGCTGGCGCACGCGCCATTCGGTGATGACAACCGTGCAGATCACATACAGGACAATCGTCGCGACCGCGATCAGGGCTAGCCGGTAGTCATAGGCTACGCCGAGCGCGATGGAGGCCAGCACGAGGCGGATCAGCGTGGGTCCGATGTTGAAGGCGAGGAAGCGGATCAGGTAATCGATCGCCCCTGCCCCGCGTTCGATGACGCGGTTGAGCGCGCCGGTACGCCGGGTCTGATGGAAGTTCAGCGACAGGCCGAGGGCATGGCCAAATGCGTCCACGCTCGCCACCCGCTGGGCGTCCTGGCTTACCGGCGCGAAAAGCCAGTCCCGGGCCTGCGGCAGGGCGGCGGCGGCGAATCTGAGGATCAGCCCATAGGTCAGCCAGAGCGCTGCGACGGCAAACCCGCCGCCTTCGCCCTGCGCCACCACCTGGTTGATCGCATGGCCCATGACGAGGGGCGAGATGACCTCCAGCACCGACGCGGCGAGCGTCAGCACCACGGCCACCGCCATGACCGGACGCCATTTGGCCAGCTCCGGCCGCCAGAGCAGCTTCAGGATACGCAGGATCGAAGCCCACAGGCCCCCGTCCGCACTCTCGATCCGGTCGTGGTTTTCGGGCGACTGTGCGGCATGTGCATGTGAACTCATGCATGCCATATGGCGCGGAACGTTGGAAAACGAAACCCACCCACGGAATACCTCCCGGCGCGATCCTGAGAAAGCGTCTGGCAGAAGCCGGCAACGCTGCGTAAACTCCCCGCCCATGGATGATATCAAGACCCACCCGAAAACCTCGAGCATCGGATCGATCTGCGTGTATTGCGGCGCCTCCGACAACGTGAACGCGATCTACATCCGCCTGGCCGAAGCGCTGGGACGTGAACTGGCGGAGCGCGGCATCCGGCTGGTCTACGGCGGCGGCGGGGTGGGCCTCATGGGCGCCTGCGCACGCGCGGCGAACGGCGCGGGCGGAAGCGTGCTCGGCATCATGCCGCGGTTCCTGCTGCAGAAGGAACGCATCTTCAAGGATGTGGAACACCGCATCGTCGAGGACATGCACACCCGCAAGATGATGATGTTCGAGGAGGCCGATGCCTTCATCGTGCTGCCCGGCGGGATCGGCACGCTGGAGGAAGCGGTGGAAATCCTCTCCTGGGCCCGGCTCGGCCTGCATGCGAAGCCGATGGCCTTCCTGGACGAAGACGGCTTCTGGCAGCCCTTCTTCGACCTGATCGACCGGATCATCGCTGGCGGATTCATTCCGGAGACGTTCCGGGACGCTCTGGTGCACAGCGCCACGCCGGACGCGGCGATCACGGCGCTGGAAGACCGGCGCGTGGTGATCGATCTGTAGACGGATCGAATTAGCCTACTCGGAATCTCCGACCAGCAGAGGCTCCTCGATGGCCGCTTCCAGCGGGGCGTAGCGGTCGATGATTTCCTGCCGCGCCGCAGCGCGCGCAGCCGTGTCGCCCTCGGTGAGAAACTTGTCCAGCTCGGCGGCTTCCTTGCCGAGCGCTTCCTTCACCAGTTTGCCGCAATCATTGATGTTTCGCGCCCTATTCACCGGACAGGATTTCAGCCAGGTGATCGGGCGATCCGACCAGGTTTCTGCTTCAAAGCCTTCCCGCCGGAGGAGGACGAGCTTGTCGGCGGTCTTCTTGCAGGCCTTTTTCACTTCCTTTTCGAACGACTTGTACTCGTCCGGGAGTCCAAGCCCGCAAAAGGTGTCAACATTCCATACACTGATACTGATGGTTCTTTCTCGCCCATTCTCGTCGAACGTGCGTTTTTCGAGATAGTCCTGACCATACCAGTCTGAAACCATGTCACCGAGCTGCAGATCGCCGGACGGTACCTTTTCAAGACGGATCACGTAGCGTTTGCTTTCGAGATCGCTGAAGGCAGGGCCGGAAAAGAAATTCAGCGTGTCGATCGACGGGTCCCACGAGATCGCCCCATCCTGTCCGACTTCAGTCGTGATAGATTCCGCTGGGTTGACCTCGAGACCATAGACCATCGACGTCTCGACGCTCCAGTTTCCTTCCACACCGGTTATTGTGCCGGCGCCATGGGCGAGGCCGAACCGGCAGTAGCCGTTCCATCGCGCCGTGCGCCAATACGCGGCGAAGCGCTCATGGCGTTCCTCGTGCGGGGCAAACACAACCACGGAACAGTCGCCGCCCGCAGTCGGGATGATGCGCTCGCCGGGACGCAGGGGCAGTTCGATGCCGAGATAGTTCGGTGCCGGCTCCACCGAGAGCGGCGCGGTTTCTGCTGTCGCTTCCACGCCCGCGACAAACGCCGCAAGCGAAAGTGACGCGATACAAAGTGCCTGGAGGGTCCAGAAGTGTTTCATACTGAACGGACTCAATCCCCAGCCTTGGGATTAGAGTTGAGGTGCCGGGCCCCGATTGTCCAGTAACCTGAATCAGGTAGGGAAATTATTCGGCCGCCACCAGATTGAACTCGGCTTGCCACTCAGACATCAGGGCGCGGTTGTCATGGTCCCAGGGGTGGAAGCCGGGCTTGAACCACTGGATCCAGATCTTCCAGCCGCGGCCGAAGAAGGCGGGGTCCTTCCACAGGAAGCGCTTGACGGCCTTTTTGGCTTCTTCAGGCGTGTAGCCATCCGCGACCAGCATCGACGAGGCGAAGGTCGTGATGTTGCGCGGGAAGAAATACGAGATCAGCAGCATCGCCACGCAGCGGCGGACATAGCGCCGCCAGGCCGGCCATTCCTTGGTGGCGATAAGGAAGACATCATAGGCCACCGCCTTGTGCTCGGTCTCTTCCATCGCATGCCAGCGCCAGAGATCGCGCAGCGCCGGCTCGGTTTTCTTGAACAGGTCATCGTGCTGGGCGAACATGTCGGCGAGCATAGCGGTGAAATGCTCGAGGCAGATCGTCGAGATCAACATGCCGACCGGGCCGCGCGAGCGGGCGAATGCGATCCGCTCCCGGATTTCTGCCTCAATGGCCTCGACCGGATACTTGCTGCGGTCGATCATCTTGTTGAGCATCACATGCTCGCGCGAATGGATGGCTTCCTGGGCGATGAAGTCCTTCGCCTCCTGGGCCAGCTTGCCGCTCAACTGGTCCTTGTAGCCGCGCACCGCGTCCATGAAGAGGCGCTCGCCATCGGGGAAGGTCAGCGACAGCGAGTTCATCACCGCCGTCGCGACCGGGTCGCCATCGAGCCAATGGCCGGATTTCGCGGTAGCCACATCAAAATGCAGGTCGCGGGGCAGAATGGTGAGATCATCAGGGCTACGGGCGGCGGTCATCGGGTGATTCCTGCTGACAAGCGTGAGATTGGGGACATAGTCTCAACTGAATTTCAGTCTTTATAACAGTTACTGACAAAAATGTCGATAAGTAAAATCACCCCTTCCCGGGTCCGCCGGTCGCCGGAAGCCTCTCGAGAGAACATTCTCATCGCGGCGGAACGCCTGCTGGTACGCACCGGCCCTCAGTCGTTGCGTCTCGCGGACGTGGCGAAGGAGGCAGGCGTGGCAAATGCCACCGTGCTTCACCATTTCGGCACCATCGACGGGGTTCAGGCCGCGCTGATGGAAAAGATGATTGTCGAGCTGGTCTCGGGCCTGCTGGCAATGGACGTGCCGGATGATCCCTCTGCGGCGCGCGGCGCTGGTCTGCAGAACCTGTTCGATGCGTTCGAGACCAAAGGCGCAGCCCGTCTCGCAGCCTGGCTGGAGATGACAGGCGAATCGCGCCGCCTGCGGACGGTACGCGAGGCCGTACAGACTGTGATCCGGCAAAAAATCCGTCCGCCGGAAGGCGGGGAAAGCCGGCTTGAAGACGCGATCCTGGTCAGCGTTATCCTCGCCATTGGCGTCGGCCTGTTCGGCCCAACGCTCGGCGAACTCCTGGGCAAGCCCGCAGGCCGCGCGCGGGCTGTGGCGCTGAAACTGCTGGAGGACGGCCTGAACCCGTTTGAAAAACCCTGAATACTGGCCGCGACTCCGGCGATCCGCAGGCGGACAACCCGCGCCGTTAACGCTGCCATTGCGGAAAAACCTTTGACTTGTCGGCGGTTTTACCCCATGTGCCCGCTGTCTGGGCAGCTTTGGCCGCCTTGCAGGGACAGCGTGAGCTGGCGCGGCGAAACATTCGCCCTGTCGTAGGCCCTCCTTACAGACAACAACTTAGCCCCAGGCGCCCTTCTTCACGCGGGTCGTTAGAACCCCCGCTCCCCAGCGCGACGTGTCGCGCCGGGCGCACCATATTATTTTGAAAGAACACATGACAACCTTCCAATCCTTCGGCCTCGCGCCGCGCGTTGAATCTGCGCTGACCGCTGCCGGCTATTCCACCCCTACCCCGATCCAGGCCGGCGCCATCCCGCTGATCATGTCCGGCCGCGATGTCATGGGCCTCGCCCAGACCGGCACCGGCAAGACGCTGGCCTTCGCCGCCCCGATCCTCGACAAGCTGTTCCGCAACCAGGGCCCGGCCCCGCACAAGGGCACGCGCGTTCTCGTGCTGGCCCCGACCCGCGAACTCGCCGGCCAGATCGCTGCCTCGTTTGAAACCTACGGCGCCGGCCTCGGCCTGCGCGTCGCGATGGTTTGCGGCGGCGCCAAGATCGGCCCGCAGATCCGCAAACTTGAGCGCGGCGTGCATGTTCTCATCGCGACGCCCGGCCGCCTGATCGACCTGATCGAGCAGCGCGCTGTCGGCCTCAAGGACGTTGAAGTCCTCGTGCTCGACGAAGCCGACCAGATGCTGGACCTCGGCTTCATCCACGCCCTCCGCGCCATCGCGAAACATGTTCCGGCGAAACGCCAGACACTGTTCTTCTCGGCTACCATGCCGAAACTCGTCGAAGGCCTCGCCGCGCAGTTCCTGCGTGATCCGGCCCAGGTTGCCGTTGCTCCGCCGTCGGCGACTGCCGACAAGGTCGAGCAACGCATCTGCTTTGTTGAGCAGGGCGAAAAGCAGGCCTTGCTGGTCGAGACCATCCGCAAGCCAGAAGTGAAGACCGTTCTCGTCTTTACCCGGACGAAGCATGGCGCCGACGCCGTCGTTCGCCGTCTCGCGGCGTCGGACATCGACTCGGTCGCCATCCACGGCAACAAGAGCCAGTCGCAACGCGAACGCGCGCTGGAAGCCTTCAAGGGCGGCAAGGTGCCGGTCCTCGTGGCGACCGATATCGCGGCGCGCGGTATCCATATCGACAACCTCACACACGTCATCAACTTCGACCTGCCGGAAGTGCCCGAGCAATACGTCCACCGCATCGGCCGCACCGCGCGCGCCGGCGCATCGGGCGTGGCGATCTCGTTCGTCTCGAAAGACGAGCGCGATTACCTGCGCGCCATCGAGAAGCTGATCGGCAACAAGCTCGCTCCGCGTCCGGCAGGCGAAAAAGAATCTGACGATCGCGGCTCGCGCAAACCCCAGCAGCAAAGCCGGCGCCCGCAAGGCCAGCAGCGCAGCAGCGGAAACGGTGAGCGTCGTCCTCAGCGGGACGGCGAGCGCCGCGCCTACGACCCGGCGGCACGTCGTCCGCAGGCGGACGGTGAACGCCGCCCTCAGCAGAGCGGCGAAGGCCGTCCGCAAGGCAATGGTGAGCGCTCGTCCAGCAATGGCGGCCACTTCCAGCGCACCTCCGGCGGCGGCAAACCCGGCGGCAATGGCGGCGGCTCGCGCCGTGGTCCCGGCCAGGGCGGCGGCGGCAACCGCTCGCGCCGTCCGGAACGTGCCGGCGTCTAAGGCTTTCCGAACTTGAAAAACAACAACCGCCCCGGCCTCACCGCCGGGGCGGTTTTCTTTTGTCCGGAGGCGGACGCAACAAGCCGAGCAGCGCCTGCATCCGGCGGGAGAGGCGCGGCGGCGCATCCCGGTACTGGGACAGGGCAGCGAGGCCATGCGCTTCTGCAAGTTCCAGCCCGGCCATGGCCCTGATGGACTGCGCGACGTCCGCGGAGATCGGGCCTCAACACCTGGTGGCCGGATGAAATGTCCCAGCGGCGCCATGCAAAATTCCGATTGGCAAGTTCCCCCATTGGCTCTAATTGCAAACGACTCGCAAAAAGGCGCGTCAGCCAGCGAGCACGCCCCGCAAGCCAGAAGTGCGGCCCGGTGCGCGGATCGCAGACTTTGTTACCCCGAGCAGGCGGATGCCTGGAGCCTCGCAATGAACATCAACGACCTGCCGGAAGGCGGTACGGCCCGCATTATCTCGATTTCAGCAGCAGCCCCGGAACTGGCGGCAAAGCTACGCGAGATCGGCTTTTGCGAGGGGGATGAGGTCCAGCTGCTGACGCGGGGCCCCTTGGGCGCGCAGCCGCTGGCGGTACGCCTCAGCCGGCGCGTGATTGCGATGCGCATCGACGAAGCGCGGGCCATCGAGGTCGAGCTGTGAGCGAATTGCGTTTTGCCCTGGTCGGCGCGCCGAACTGCGGCAAGTCCACATTGTTTAACGGCCTGACAGGCGGGCGCGCAAAGACGGCGAACTATGCGGGCGTGACCGTTGAGCGCCGCCGCGGCCAGTTCACGACCGCGAACGGGCAGAAGATCGAGCTGATCGACCTGCCCGGCATCTACGGCCTGACGACACGCTCGCTCGACGAACGCATCTCCGTCGACACGATCATGGGCCGCAATGCCGACGAGCCGGCACCGGACGGCCTGCTCGTGCTGATCGATGCCGGCGACATCCGCACACAGCTGCACTTCATCCTGCAGGTGCGCGCGCTCGGCCGGCCTATGCTGCTGGCGCTGAACATGTACGACCTCGCGGAACGCGACGGGGTGCGGATTGACGTGGCGGCCCTGGAGCGCCGGTTGGGCGTACCGGTCGTCACGACACGCGCGACCCGCTCGAGTGGCCGGGAAGCGCTGCTGAAGCGGCTGGACGAAGTGATTGCGTCCGAGACCTGGATGAAACCCTCCGCGCCCGCGCCGGAGGTGGATCTCAAGCAGCTGCAGCGCGAGGCGCGCGACATTGCGCGTGAAGCGATCCTCGCCGAGCCGGTGATGAACCGGCTGACACGCGGTATCGACAAGGTGGTGCTGCACAAGATCGCAGGGCCGGTCATTCTGGCCCTGGTTTTGTTCTTCATTTTCCAGGCGGTGTTTGCCTGGGCGACGGCGCCGATGGACGCGATTGATGCTGCGGTCTCCGCACTCAACGCGTGGGTCGGCAGCGTATTGCCGGACAACTGGGTGCGAAGCCTGCTGACAGACGGCGTGATCGCCGGGGTCGGCAGCGTGGTGATTTTCCTGCCGCAGATCGTCATCCTGTTCGCCTTCATCCTTCTGCTGGAATCCTCCGGCTACATGGCGCGCGCGGCATTCCTGATGGACGAGCTGATGCTGCGCGTGGGCCTCAACGGACGGGCGTTCATTCCGCTGCTGTCGAGCTTTGCCTGCGCCATCCCCGGCATGATGGCGGCGCGCACCATCGAGAACGAACGCGACCGGCTGACCACCATCATGATCGCGCCGCTGATGACCTGCTCGGCGCGTCTGCCGGTGTACACCTTGATCATCGCGGCCTTCATTCCGCAGACCAGTGTCGGCCCCTTCGGCCTGCAGGGCATCGTGATGTTTGCGCTCTATGCAGCCGGTATCGTCAGTGCCGTGATCGTGGCCTTCGTCCTGAAGCGTACGATCACCAAAGGGCCGCCGCAGGCCTTGCTGATGGAACTGCCGACCTACAAGGCGCCTGACCTGCGCGATTTCCTGACCAATCTCGGCGCGCGCGCCTGGGCTTTCCTGCGGCGCGCCGGCGGGGTCATCTTCATCGTCTCGGTCGTCCTGTGGTTCCTCGCGAGCTTTCCGGAATCGGCTGACGGCATCCGGGGCTCGTTCGCCGGCATGCTCGGCGGCCTGATCGAGCCAATCCTGCGGCCGATCGGTTTCAACCTGGAGATCGCGATTGCCCTCGTGCCCGGTCTCGCCGCACGCGAAGTGGCGGTCGGCGCGCTGGGCACGGTCTATGCCCTGCAGGGCGCGGACGAGGTGAGCCTTGGCGCGGCGCTGCAATCGTCCTGGTCCCTGCCGACGGCGCTGGCCTTCCTCGCCTGGTACGTCTACGCGCCGCAATGCCTCGCCAGCCTCGCCGTGGCGAAACGCGAGACCAACTCCTGGCGCTGGACCGGCGTGATCGTCGTCTACCTGTTCGCCCTCGCTTACATCGCGGCTGGGGTGACCTACTGGACCGCGACCTGGGCTGGCCTCTGATAACCCTTTCGGATGTGTTGTGTTCGAGGGTTTCTGCACCCCAAAAAGGCGTTCATTGCACCAACATTCTGTCGCTTTGAGGTGGTCTCGCCTCTCAGATCGTGCACAGTTTTTTTCATTCTTTCTCATCTGACATCGAATTTTTCGCGCGCCGGAAGCGGTCGACGGGCTGCCGCAGGGATTTGCTTTTCGCGATCCGTGTACGGCTCAGAAAACCGGTTCAACGGCTTGAACATGCATCCCCGGTACCGATGCCAATCCCCGAAGTTGTTTGTAGAGGCAACGCGCCCGGAGGAGAGCCAGCATGAACGTGACCCACGCCCCGCGCGCCATCATGCGCCGAGGAACCAAGCGCAGCGATCCCGCCGCTTTTGAAATCATCGGCAACATTTCGGAAGCGGTCATGGCGTGGATGGCCGAACAGGTGGACCGGGCCTTCGATCTGCATCAAGCGGCGGCGGCGTGGCAATGGATTGAGGATGGCCGGGAAGAGCTGCGCGCCTGAGGCGGCAGGAGACAGTCCGGCAAATCGCCCGTAGAACACTGACAGAGTGATCAGGCGGGGCATTCATGGCGCGCGTTTCAGCAAACAGAGGTGCCGCCGGTGCCCCGACAGTGGCGGGCGCGACCGGTCCATGACGGCATATTACCTGTTCAAGTTCCTGCATATTGCCGGGGTCATACTTCTGGTCGGCAACATCACCGTCACGGCCGTCTGGAAGGTGTTTGCCGACCGGACGCGGGACCCGTCCATCGTGGCCTTCGGCCAGAGAATGGTGACCGGTACGGACATTGGCCTGACCCTTCCCGGCATCGCGCTGACAATGATCGGAGGTTACGGCGCCATGCTGGAGACGGGTTATGGATTCCCGGGACCTGGCTGGCTCGTCTGGGGGCAAGTTTGTTTCGTTGTGGCGGGCTTGATCTGGCTTGGCATCCTCGTGCCGATCCAGTTCCGGCAGGCCAAGATGGCGGACACCTTCAAGGACCTGGCGGCGATTCCCGAAGCTTACCGGAGGCTGGCCCGGGACTGGTTGATCTGGGGACTGATCGCCACGGTGCCCATGGTCGCGGCCCTGTACTTCATGATCGCGAAGCCCATCGGCGTGTAGGGAACGCGGCTGGCTGGCGACCTTATCAAAGAGCAAGGCTCGCCGGCTGACATCATCGCCCTAAGTAAGTTTTGCAAACACCGTTTGCCCGCAGGCGAGCGCCAGACACAATGGGGTCTGATGCGCCTGCTTCCCGGGACACCCTAAAGGAGACCTGCGGCCATGGATGTCTACCGGGCGATCTATACATCACGGCCCTTTGGCTATGACGTGAGCATCCTGAGCGGGATCCTGATGCATGCCCGGCTGGCGAACGCGCGGGACGGCATTACCGGCGCGCTGATCTGCCGGGCGGACATCTACATGCAGTGGCTGGAAGGCCCGGAAGAGAAGGTCCGGGCGACGCTGGACCGGATCCGGGAGGACGACCGGCATCTTGAAGTGACGTTGCATGTCGAAGAGCGCGGGGCGGAACGGGTGTTTCCAGACTGGGCGATGCTGCATGATCCTGCCGCGACGTGGATCTGGACGCAGTCCGAGATTGATGGCGGGGCGCTGAAGCGCGCCACGCCGGAGGAGATCACCGGCTTCTTCACGGCGCTGCGGGAGACGGCCGGCGAACCGGAAGCCGGCTGAGAGCCGTTGACGGCCCCTGGACGAGGCCGAAGCTGGCATGAACACCGGATCGCCGGCGCACGGCCGAGCGACGCAGCTTCTGCTGGCCCTCAATTTCAGGTCCTCGGCGCTCACAGGTGATCAACACGCGTCTGGGAGATTAACGCAGGATGAAGTTTGCCCCTACGGCGGCACCGGCATCTTGCATATGGCGCGAAGCCTTCCGAAATACTCTGTGTGCGGACCGGGCCCCTCTGGCCGGCGGCGCTTCACGAAGGAAGCCTGCCTGCGATGTCGGACTGCATCGGGAGCATCCGGTGCCGGCGATGAACCTATAACATCTTGCCACCACCCATACTCCCGCAACCCATCAAGAGGAGTATGCCATGTCATCCAACTATATCCATGCCCTGGTCCAGCGGCACGCTGTCGTCGAGCGCCAGATCGAAGACGTCCTGAAATCGCCGGCGCCGGATACGCTTCACGTCATGTCGCTGAAGAAGCTGCGCCTTGCCTACAGGGACCGGATCAGGGAAGCCATCCGCGAGAAACGAACGCAAGCCTCGGCGACGCGGCAGAAACATTGGAGACCTTCGCCCCGGCCGCGCCTGGCCCCTGCTGCGTACACGGAAGGACACTGACCATGCCGCTTCAATCCTCGCCGATCGACGGCGCGCCGATGCGGACCATCCGCCGATATGGCATCGAGATCGACATCTGCCCTACAACGGGAGGCGTCTGGCTCGATCGCGGCGAGCTCGAAAAGCTGATCGAGATCATTCGGGAAGATGCGGCGGCGGAGATCCCGTCACGCGCGCGGCTCCGGCGCGGGGATGACGCCTTCGAGGAAGACGGCGACCGCCGCCAGGGGCGAATGGACCGCAAGTCCCGCCTGCTGGATCTCTTCGATTTCTGATAACCGGGCGCCGCCCCCTCACGGAGGCGGCGCCCAACTTTTTGCTTCGGGCTTCAGAACCGTTCGGGCCGCAATACCTGGACGTCGCCGACGCTCAGGACGCCGATATGGCTGCCGAGGAGCCGCTCCAGTTCTGTCAGGGCCGCCTGGACCTTATCGTCGCTGCCGATTGACACCACTACGACCATGTCGCTCGAGGCCGACATGTCGGCATCGCGGCTCCACCGCGTATCGCCGCCAAATCCGGAGATCGCTGGCAATACCGTGTAGCCGGTCAGTCCCGAGGTCTCGAGGATCTTGCACGCGCGCGGCGCAGCCATCCGTTCAATGATCAGTTCAAGGCGGCGGCGGGCGTGCATGGTTCAGCTGGCTCCAGGAGAGATGGCGCGTGCCAGCCAGATATACAGCGGCAGGCCGACGATAAGGTTGAACGGGAATGTGATGCCCAATGACAGCGTCAGGTAGACCGAAGGGCGAGCTTTCGGCAAGGCCAGACGCATCGCCGCCGGAACCGCGATGTAGGACGCTGACGCAGCCAGCGTGATCAGCAGGGCTGCATCGCCGGGCCCCATCCCGTTCAGCGCCGCCACACCGGCCGCGAGGAGGCCCGAGATCAGCGGCATGTAGAGGGCGAAGGCGACCGTGCCGGGACCGAGCTGGCGCCAGCCATTTCGCAGGCCGCGCCCGGCAGACAGTCCCATGTCGAGCAGGAAGAGGCAGAGCACACCCTGGAACGGTGCAACAAAGAAGGGCTCGATCGCCTTCATGCCCGCCGCGCCGCTGATCCAGCCGATGATCAGGGAACCCAGCAGCACGACCACCGAGGCATTGAGCAGGACTTCCCGGGCAAGCTCACCGCGGTGCGATCCGGCGACGTTTTCGCCCTGGCCTGCGCCGCGATGCGCAATGATCAGTGCCGAGATGATCGCCGGCACTTCCATCAGGGCTGCCACCGCGACCAGGTAGCCGGATGTCTGAAGGCCGGCTGCGTTGATCGCCTGCCCGGCTGCCACGAAGGTGACAATCGAGATCGATCCGTAATGGGCTGCGGTGGCGGCCGAATCCACCTCATTGAGGCGCGTCGTCAGGCGCAGGAGGGCGTAGGCGATCACCGGCAGGAGGAAGGACAGGGCAACGGCCGAGACCATCACGAGCCCGGCGTCCAAGCCGAGGTCGCCCTCGGAGATGGCGACGCCGCCCTTCAGGCCGATCGACATCATCAGGTAGATGGCGAGGCCCTTCGCAAACGCTTCCGGGATCGTCATCTGGGATTTCAGCAGGGCGGCGGCTAGGCCCAGCAGGAAGAACAGGACGATGGGCGACAGGAGCGTGGCTAAAGCTATATCCATGCGGGCGCCTCCCTCAGGCTGCGGAGCGCCGCCTTGCGGAGTGCGCTCTAGCGGGCGCCGCGCCCTGGCGGCCAATCGATACTAAGGATGCAGGTGATAGCCTTAACCTATCGTTGAGGGGCTATTCGTGCCGAAGCACCTTTGCTGCGGCATTGCGGAGCGGCGCCGCGAGCTCCTTGAGGCTCATCTCAAGGGGCGAGGTATCCCGCCAGATGAGTGAGATTTCCCGCCGGGCCAGCGGATGATCGATCAGCCGGGCATTCAGTCCCCGGTCGAGGCGCGCCTCGGAGAGGGCGTAGAGGCTCGGCAGGATGGCCACGCCGGCGCCCATTTCCGCCATCAGGCGGATCGCGTCGAGGCTGGTGCCTTCGTACTCAGAACTGACCTCGGCGCCGGATGCGGCGGCAAGTTCACGGATGATCGCGTTGAGGCGGTGGCCTTGGCCGAGGGTCAGCAAGGCGCTGCCCTTCAGGTCCTTCAGGCGGACGGGACCTTCGCCGCGCGAGAGCGGGTCTTCGGCCGGCGCGCAGACGTAAAGCCGCTCAGAAAACAGCGGCTCGTGATGGACGTTCTCGTGGTCAATGGGTGACGAGATGATCGTGTCGAACTCGCCGGACTGGAGGTGTTCATCGAGATCGACGGTGCGCTCCTCCCGGACGCTGAGGCGCAGCTCGGGAAAGCGCTTGTGCAGGTCCCGCGTCGCCAGCGGCAGCAAGTAGGGGCCGATGGTCGGCAAGACGCCGAGGCGCAGGCGTCCGGTCAGCTCGCTCCGGCCGAACCGCGCGACGGCCTTGAGGTCTTCCACTTCGCGCAGGATCTTCCGGGCACGGCGCACCAGTTCTTCCCCCGCACCGGTCAGCATGGCGCCGCGGCGCGAGCGCTCGATCAGCTGGACGCCGAGGCTTGCCTCCATCTCGGCGATCTGGGCTGACAGGCTCGGCTGGCTGACATTCACAGCGCGCGCCGCGTCCCCGAACTTTCCGGTGTCGGCGACCGCGATCAGGTACTGCATCTGACGGAGGGTCGGTCTCATTTCATAGTCTTTCGCTATCGGTTTGAAACGAAGATTGGATTGGTCCTATCGCTATTCAAGTCCCATTTCACCGGTGAACCAGACTGTGGTTTGCAATGAGGAGACTTCGATGACCTTCAATATCCGTGCCGCCGACACCCATGTCGTGGCCGCGCCAGCGAACAATTCCGCGCCGGCGGCAGCAGCGGTTGCGCGGCCCAGCCATTCGGATCGCCGTGACTGGCGCAAGCGCCGTAAAGTCCGTGCACGTCGTGCTGCCGACCTAAGGGGCGCCTGACATGATCTCGCCAGCCGATTTTGAAATCCTGTTCCCGGACAAGCCGGTGAAGATCCGCCCGTCGCGGCGTAGATCCGCGAACAGACTGCAACTCCAGCCGGCGCCTGTCGCCGCTCCGTCCCACCCCTGGACCGCCCGGCGCCGCTAGACGCCTGGCGCACCTTTCCGCCGGCAGGCTTCCCTCTCCCTGCCGGCGGATTTTTTTTGCCGAGTGTGCGCCCCCAGACATAATGGGCCCGGCATGATCCGTACCCGGCGGTTTTTGGCACAGTCAGAACTCGCGCCCGAGGAATATCTTCATCATCGTATCGTCCGCCCCATCGGTCAGGCCTGCGCGCGCGCCCGCCTGAATGTATACACCATTGTCCCACTCCGCCTTGATAACTGGCCCGATTTGATGCGCCTGCTGGTCAAGGCCAAGTATATCGCGGGAGTTTCCGTATTCGCTGAACAGTTCCGCGCCGAGGCGCCAGGTGCCACCTGCGAAGGCCCCGCCCGGCAAAGAACGTGTCAGCTGGAGCCGGCTTTCAAGGTCCACGCCGCTCTCAGCGCCATCGGAGGTGCCGGCAGCAGCGATCAGGTTCGCGCGCCATTCCCACCCTTCCGCGAAACGGTCAGTCAGCGTAAGACGCGCCGCGGCTTCATCGCCGCCATCCACGTCAGCA
>LNFM01004347.1_pt1 | contig 26249 bp, 20 predicted proteins | sample 596031 | NCBI WGS metagenome assembly LNFM01 (sample SAMN04254537, study PRJNA301005) | activated carbon metagenome | isolation source: dual media filters at the Ann Arbor, Michigan drinking water treatment plant | place: USA: Ann Arbor | reverse complement strand
CGATGCGGCTGGCGCCATGCAGAAGCTCTATAATCGTGTCGATGGTGGTTATGATCTCGCCACACGTGCGGCGGGTATTCTGGTTTTCCCATCGGTGGTGAAAGCCGGCTTTGGCGTCGGCGGCGAGTACGGCGAGGGCGTTCTGCTCGTCGGTAACCGGCCGGCTGCCTACTACAACACGATTTCCGCCTCGATCGGATTCCAATTCGGTGCACAAGCGCGGACCGTGGTCATCATGTTCATGACACCGGCATCGCTCGACAGTTTTCGCCGCAAACAGGGCTGGAAAATCGGCGTCGACGGCTCGGTCGCGATCGTGACGCTTGGCGCCGGCGGCGCCATCGACACCAACACGATCCGCAAGCCGGTGATCGGCTTCATCCTCGACAACAAGGGTCTGATGTACAACCTCACACTCGAAGGCTCCAAGATCAGCCGCATCGATCGCTGACGATGAGCGGCGGCTGTTACCACCTCACTTCCGTCGGCCTTCACCGCCTCTCTCCCAACGAACCGGCTGGCGCTGCGGCGCGGCCTGCGTGGACGATTTCTCGACTGGCTGCTAGCGTGCTCTCAAAGACCGCTTCAAGCAGCTCCGAGGAAACGAATGTCCATGAAATTCGGCTACTTCACGCTCAGCGACAACCGCTATCCGAACAATCCGCGTTCGGCCGAACAATTCCTGCTCGAGATCCGCGACCAGGCCATTCTCGCGGAGAAGCTCGGGCTGCACTCGGCTTGGATCGGCGAGCATCATTTCAACAGGCGCGGCGTGGTGTCGGTGCCGCTTGCGGTGCTCGCTAACGTCGCGGCCGTAACGACGCGCATCCGGCTTGCGCCGGCCGTGGTCGTGCTGCCGATCCATCATCCGATCCATGTTGCCGAGGAGTGGGCAACGCTCGATCAGCTCTCCGGCGGTCGCGTCGATTTCGCTGCTGGGCGCGGCTACGATGCGCACGAGTTCACGCCATTCGGTGCGGACTTCCAGAAGGCAGCCGAGCATTTCACGGAAGGGATCGATCTCCTCATCCGCTGCTGGAACGAGATGAAGCCGTTCGATCACAAGGGCCAGTTCTACGAGTTCCACGACGTCGAGGTGTTCCCGAAGCCGCAGCAGAAAGACTGGCGGCCTTACATGGCGTCGTTCTCGCAGTTCTCGATGAAGCTCGCCGCGAAATACGACTGGAACCTGCTGCTCGCCCCGTTCGCCTCGACGATCCTGTTCGGGAATCTCGCGAACGCCGTGCAGGCTTATCGCGATATCTGCGCTGAAGCGGCGAAGCCCGTGCGCAAGGTGAAGTGTTCGTACTTCATCCACATCGGTGGTGGCGCGAAGGAAGAAGACGCCGCGATGGACCGGATGGTCGATTACATCTCGATGGCCGGCTTGCGCAAAACCATGAGCCAGGGCGGACGTGGGCAACTTCCGGAGTCGCTGTCCTACTTCAAGAAGATCGGCGAGAAGCTCAACGATCCCAAGAAGAGCGATTTCGACGACAACTCGATCCTCTACGGTAGCCCGCAGCAGATCGTCGACAGCCTGAAGAAGGTCGAGGCGATCGGCGTCGACGAGGTGATCCTCTACTTCAACTTCGGCAACAAGCCCGACGCGTTCGTGCGCGAGCAGATGCAGTGGTTCAGCGAAGCGATCGGGCCGAAGTTCTCGGGCTTCGCCGGCAAAGACGCCAAGGCGGCGTGAGGACGGGCACTTGCAGATCTACGTCGATGCCGATGCCTGCCCGGTGAAGGACGAGGTGCTGCGCGTGGCTGAGCGCCACGGCATCGACGCGCACATGGTGGCGAACAGCTTCATGCGATTGCCCGACAGCCCGCTCATCAAGCGCGTCGTCGTCGGCGACAAATTCGACGAGGCCGACGATTGGATCGCGGAACGTTGCACGGCGGACGACATCGTCGTGACCGGTGATATTCCGCTCGCATCGCGCTGTCTGAAGGCCGGCGCCACCGTGATCGGCCACACGGGAAAGCCGTTCAACGAGGCGTCGATCGGCATGGCGCTGGCGATGCGCGAGCTGATGACCGATCTGCGCGCGATGGGCGAGGTGCGTGGCGGCAACGCTGCGTTCTCCAAGCAAGATCGATCGCGGTTTCTGCAGGCGATGGAGACGGCGGTGCAGGGGATCAAACGTCGGGGCGTGTGAGTGTGCGGGAGCGGAGTTGACACCTCCGGAATGGATTTATGTTTCTCTTCTTCGCGGAAGCATAGGAGACAAACGTATGAAGAAATTCAGCAGCGGCAAATTTGTAATCACGGTGTGTACAATGAGATTGATGTTCACTTGGAAACGCTACGAAAAGTAACCTTTGTGTTTCCCGGACTGGGCGTGAGCCGAGAGTTGGGATCTTCCACCCCCAAGGGTCAAGGCCCCTGCTCTCGCTCTTCGCTCGGCCGGGGACGCAGGGTCTTCTCGTCAGGCCGTCGAGACGTCGGGTTAGGCAATGCGAAGCGCATTGCTAACCCGACCTACGAAGCAAGGCGCGCAAACGGGATGGCGTCACCGGCAACTGCGTGATCGCGCCGGGGCGGCCGATGGCGTCGTCGATGGCCGAGGCGATGACCGCGCCGACCGCGCTCGAGCCCGCTTCGCCCGCGCCTTTCAGGCCGAGCGGGTTCAAAGGCGAGGGCGCGTCTTCGGTGATAAGTACGTCGATCGTGCGCGGCATCTCGGACATCGTGGGCATCAGGTAGTCCGCGAACGTGACGGCGGTGGGCTGACCGCGTTCGTCGTAGGAGAACTCTTCGAGAAGTGCGCCTCCGAGCCCTTGCGCAAGGCCGCCGTGGATCTGGCCCTCGACGAGCATCGGGTTGACGGCGCGGCCGATGTCGTAGGCGACGGCGAGACGTTCGACCGCGACGCCGCCGGTCTCTGCATCGACCTTCACGACGGCGAGATGCACGCCGTAAGGGTAGTTCATGTGATGCGTGTGATACCAGCCTTCGGCAGAGAGGCCGGGCGTGCGATTGCCCCGCTGCGGGGATGCCGGATGCAGGACGCGTGCGATCTCGGCGAGCGTGACGGAAGGGCCCGCACCGGCGCGCGCACGAACTGCGCCGCCCGAGAGTTCGAGCGCGTCGACGGGCGTCTGCAGCAGTTCGGCTGCGACCTCGATGGCCTTCGCCTTCAGTTTCTCGCAGGCATCGTAGGTGGCGGTGCCGGTCATGACGGTGACGCGCGACGCGAATGCGCCGAGGCCGAAATCGATGAGATCCGTGCGTCCGTGATGCACGCGTATGATGCCCGGGTCCACGCCGAGGCCGTCGGCGGCGATCTGCGCCATGACCGTCTCGACGCCCTGACCGACGGAAGCTGCACCCGTCACCAGTTCGACCGCGCCGCTCTGGTCGATGGTGAGGCGGACGCCGTCGAAGGGCCCGAGGCCGCTCTTCTCGACGAAGCAGGCGAAACCCGCGCCGACCAGTTCTCCGGCTTCGCGGCGCGCTTGCAGCATGGCCTGGAGGTCGTCCCAGCGGACGAGATCGAACGCGCGGGTGAGCAGACGGTCGTAGTCGCCGCTGTCGAGCACGAGTTCGGTGCCGAGTGTGTCGAGCCCGCGATTGAACGGCATCTCGTCGGGCCGAATGAAATTCCGGCGGCGGACTTCTGCGCGGTCGAGCTCGAGTTTGTCGGCGACGGCGTCCATCAGGCGTTCGCGCACGAAGCTCGATTCATAGCGGCCGGGAGAACGATAGGTGCCGCCGGGCGTCTTGTTGGTGAGGCGGATGTGGCCCTTTGCGCGGTAAGCGGGAACTCGATAGGGGCCGGGCAGCATCGCGGCGGCGAGATCGGGAACGGTTGCTCCGTGGGTGCGGATGTAGGCGCCCTGGTCGTGGAAGAACTCGTCTGAAATACCGAGGACGGTGCCGTCGCGTTTCACTGCGGCTTTGACGACATGCGTCTGCTGGCGCGAGTGATTCGCGGCGATCAGATGCTCGCGGCGGTCCTCGATCCATTTGACCGGCCGGCGCAGGCGCATCGCTGCGAGGCAGACGAGAACGTCCTCCGGATAGAGTTCGCCGCGGATGCCGAAGCCGCCGCCGACGTGACCTTCGATCAGATGCACTCTCGACGCGGGGCGGCCGAGCATGCGGGCTATGCTGTCGCGGTTCCAGTGCGGGACCTTTGCTGCGCCGTGCATTTCGAGGATGTCGCGGGCGGCGTCGTAGCGGGCGACCGCTCCACGCGTTTCGAGCGGTACGCCGGAGTGGCGGCCGATGACGAGCTGCAACTCGATCGTCGTGTCGGCTTGGCGAAAGGCTGCTTCGAGGTCGCCGTAGCTCTTGTCGATGATGGCGGGTTCGGTGTGATGGGTGTCGTCGAAGGCACTGGGTTCTGCGGTGGCGTCGAGGCAGACGGGAAGTTCGTCGATGTCGGGCTCGATCGCGTCGGCTGCGTCCTCGGCGATGTAGGCGTCGGTTGCGAAGACGACGGCAACGGGATCGCCGACGTAGCGGACGCGGGACTTCGCGAGGATGGTTTGACGGTAGGGTTCGAGGCCCGGGATCTTGGTCAGGCGGAAATCGATCGGCGGAATTCCGGCAATGTCGGCGTGGGTCCAGACCGCGACGATGCCGGGGATGGCCAGTGCAGCCGACGTGTCGATGGTGCGGATGATGCCATGTGCCACGCTGGAGCGCACGACGCGCATGTGCAGTTGATGCGGGAACGATACGTCGGCCGCGAACCTGCCTTCGCCGCGCAGCAGCGGCGGGTCCTCGTGGCGCGATATCGAACGGCCGATCCAGGGTTTTGTGGCTTCCGACATCAGCGTGCCTTGGCCATTTCGACGGCTGCGGCTTTCACGGATTTGAGGATGTTATGGTAGCCCGTGCAGCGGCACAGATTCGACGAGAGGACGTGGACGAGTTCGTCTTCGGTCATCTCGGGCTTTGCTTCCAGCGCGCCGGCGGCGAGCATCAGGAAGCCCGGGGTGCAAAAGCCGCATTGCAGGCCATGATTGTCCATGAAGGCCTGTTGCAGCGCGTGCGGCTTGCCGCCTTTGGCGAGGCCCTCGACGGTACGGATCGGCTTGTCCTTCGCCTGCACCGCGAACATCAGGCATGCGCGAACAGGCTGGTCGTTCACGAGAACGGTACATGCGCCGCAAACGCCGTGCTCGCAGCCGATGTGCGTGCCGGTGAGCCCGCACTCTTCGCGGATCGCGTCGGCCAATGTTTTGCGGGCCTCGACCGAGATGCGGTAGACGTCGCCGTTGATGTGCAGGTTGATGTCGTGGCGGTCGGTCATGCGATTTTGGTCCCAGCCTTGCGGAGTGCGGCGCGGATGCGTCGGGGCGTGACGGGCAATTCATAGAAGGCGACGCCGAAGGGGGAGAGGGCGTCTGAGATCGCGTTGACGATCGCCGCGGGTGCGCCGATCGCGCCGCCTTCGCCGATGCCTTTCGCTTGCGTGATCGTCGCGTCCGAATAGGTTTCGATGTGGTGCAATTCGAAGCGCGGGATTTCGGACATCGTGGGCGGCAGGAAATCGGCCAGCGTCGCGGTGAGGATGTTGCCGCGCTCGTCGTAGATGATCTCTTCGAGCAGGGCGTTGGCAATGCCCTGCGCCACGCCGCCGTGAATCTGGCCGTCGACGATCATCGGATTGACGAGGCGGCCAGCGTCTTCCACCACCATGAAACGCTCGACTTTGACGCCACCGGTCTCGATGTCGACCTCGACGACGGCGACGTGGCAGGCGTTCGAGAACGTGCCCGGCGGATCGTAGAAGCCCTGCTCGGAGAGGCCGGCATCGGCGACGCCGTAGAGCAGATGCGCCTTGTGATACGCGGTGCGGGCGAGTTCGGGGATCGGGATCGATTGGTTGGTCGAGCGGGCTTTCGCGAAGCCCGGCTCCAAGGCGACGTCTTCGGGCGCGACTTTCATCAGGTGCGCGGCGATGCGAACGAGTTTGGCTTTCAGCTTGCGTGCGCCGACGAGGCAGGCGCCGCCCGAGATGACGAGTGAGCGGCTGGCGAAGCTGCCCCAGCCGTAAGGCGTCTGGTCGGTGTCGCCGGCGATGATGGTGATCTTCTCGGGAGCCACACAGATTTCGTCAGCGATGATCTGCGACAGCGTGGTCTTGAGGCCCTGGCCGTGCGGGAACGCGCCGATGCGCGCGGTGACGTTGCCGGACGGGTCCATCGCGATGTCGACGATCTCGTAGCCGGGCGTGCTCTCCATGCCGCGTGCGGCGAAGGCGGGCGTGCCGTAGCCGGTGCGCTCGGAGAACGTCGAGAAGCCGATGCCGAGATAGCGCCCGTGTTTGCGCAACTCCAGCTGGCGTTTGTGAAGCTGCGACAGCGGAAGTTCGCGGACCGCGATCTCCATCACCTCGCGGTAGGTGGCATCGTCGAATGTAAGGCCGGTCGCGGATTTGTAGGGGAACTTGTCGATAAGGTTGCGGCGGCGGATATCGATGGGATCGATGCCGAACTTCGCGGCAGCGGTGTCCATCATCCGTTCCATCGTAAACGTGATGACGGGGCGTGAGACGCCGCGGTAGGGCGCCATGGGGCAGGTGTTGGTGGCGACGCCGCGGGAAATGCAACGGTATTGCTGCACGTCGTATGGGCCGGGCAGCTCAGCCATGCCCATCAGCGCTTCGACCCCGCAGGTGATGGGGAAGCCCGAGTAGGCGCCGACGTTCGAGGCCATCTCGGCGTCGATGGCAATGAGCTTCGCGTCGGCGGTGAAGGCGGCCTTGAGCTTCACGCGCATATCGCGGGCATGGAACGAGGCGATGAGATTCTCGCGGCGATCCTCGATCCAGGAGACGGAGCGCTTCAGCATGCGGGCGACGTGAACGACGAGCACATACTCCGGGGGCAGCATCATCTTCTGGCCGAATCCGCCCCCGACATCGGGGGCGACGACACGCAGGTCGGCTTCGGGAAGGCTGAGCAATTCTGCGATCGCGGTGCGCATCACGTGCGGCGATTGCGTCGAGCAGGTGAGCGTGATGCGGCCGGTGCGGCGGTCGTAGTCGGCGTGGGCGCCGCGCGGCTCCAGCGGCAAGGCGTGCTGGCGGCGCGAGGTGATGTCGATTTCGACGACGTGGGCGGCGGACGCGAATACGGCATCGAAGCCGGGCGTGTCGACGCGGCCTTCGACGAGCACGTTGTGCTTCGTCCAGTCGTGCACGCGCGGCGCGTCGGGGGCGAGGGCGGCGATCACATCGACGACCGGATCGGTTTCGTCGATGTCGTAGAACGTCGCTTCGACGTGGTCCTCGGCTTCGGCCGCTGACGCTGCAATGATCGCAGCGATCGGCTCGCCGACGAAGCGGATGACGCTGTCCGCGAGGATCGATTGCTCGACGGCGACATAGTCGGGGCGGTGCAGCATCGGTTTGATGCGTCCGATGCCGGCGAGGTCGGCTGCGACGAGGCCGCGGGCGGCGTCGGGAATGGTGACGTGCTTCAAACGTCCGCTGGCGACGGGGCTTCGGACGAAGCGAATGTGGAAGTCGGCGGGAAGGTCGGCGGTGAAGCAGCCTTCGCCGTGGACGAGGGCGCGGTCCTCGATCCGGCGGATGGATCGGCCGACCCAGGTGGTGGAATGCTTCGCCGCGTGATCGTTGCTCATGACAGACACTTCTCGAGAGCGCGGCGGACCATCGCGAGGACGAGATCGCGGCGATACTCGGGATCGGCCTGGGTGTCGCTCAGCGGATCGACGGCCTTGGATGCGAACTCCGCAGCGCGGCGGCAGGCGGCTTTGTCGAATGGGCGGCCGAGGAGTGTCGCTTCGGCTTCCCTGATGCGTCGAGGGAACGGTTCGGCGCCGCCTACGCCGATGCGGGCCTCGGCTACCTTGCCGCCCTCGATGCGAATGACGGCGAGGCAGAGCGTGAGCGCGTAGTCGCCGGCGCGGCGGCTGAATTCCTCGAAGCCGAAGCGGGCGCCCACCGGGAGCAGGGGAATGCGCGCTTCGACGAGTAACTCGTCGTCGGCCCGGTCGGTCGTGAGGAAGCCCTTGAAGTAGTCGACGGCGGCGACCACACGCTGGCCAGTCGCGCTGACGAGGACCATCTCGGCATCCAACGTGGCAGCAGCCGCGCACCATTCCGACGAGGCGTCTGCGTGGGCGAGGCTACCGCAGAAGGTGCCGCGCATGCGGATCGGTAGATGCGCAATGTTCTGCACGACCGCCGACAGCAGGTGTCCCAGCGGGCCCGGCTCGACGAGGGAATGGAAGCGCGCGTGGCGGGCAAGTGCGCCGATGTGGAGGCGACCATCGACGACACGGGCGTAGTCGAGCTCTTCGATGCCGTTGATGTCGACGATCTGGCCGGGGCGTGCGAGGCGAAAGGCCATCACGGGGACCAAGCTCTGTCCGCCGGCCAGCACCTTGGCGTCGCCGCCGTAGCGTGCGAGTTGCGCTACCGCTTCTTCGACCGTGACGGGGGCATGATAGTGGAACGGCGCTGTTTTCATGTGGCGACCGGCTCGCGAGAATGGGAGGTCCACTATCGAAGGGGCGGCGGCCCGCTGTCAACGCGGCTCACACCTGGAAAGCAGGGTGCTGCCATTCGGACGATGGCCAGGGGCCGGAGTGCGCGCTAGAAGGCGGCTCGCTCAAGATGAAAGCCGGGAGGAACGCGGATGACCTGTCGATATGTGGCAGAAAGTTGCAAGCTTGGCAGGAGGGTGACCAGCTTCGCGCTTGCGGGCGGGGCGATCCTGGCTGCGCTCGCAGGGGTCGTTTCGGCGCAGGCGGACCCGGTCGAGGACTACTACAAGGGCAAGTCGATAGAGGTGATCATCGGCTATTCGGCGGGCGGCGGATATGATGTTTACGCGCGAACCGTCACGCGCCACATGACAAATCACATGCCCGGCAAGCCGAATTTCGTCGCGCGGCAGATGCCCGGCGGTGGCAGCCGGATCGCGGCGAACTTTCTCTACAACATCGCGAACAAGGAAGGGCTCGTCGTCGGCATCGTCGACCAGTCGCTCGCACTCAGCCAGGTTCTGGGTGAACCCAACATCAAGCTGGACGCGGCGAAGTTCCAGTACATCGGAAATCCGATCTCCGACAACAATACATTGTCGGCCTGGCACACCACGGGCGTGACGAGCTGGGAACAGGCGAAGACCAAGCAGCTTTCACTCGGCGCGACAGGCAACAACACGTCGGCCTGGTATGGCATGTCGATGAACGCGATGCTCGGCACGAAGTTCAAGATCATCATGGGCTATCCCGGCGGCAACGACGTGAACCTTGCGCTCGAGAAGGGCGAGGTCGACATTCGCGGCTCGAACTCTTGGGCGTCTTGGAAGAGCACACGCCCGCAGTGGTTGTCGGAGAAGAAGATCAAGGTCCTCGTGCAATTCGGACTGTTGCGCGACCCAGAGCTGCCGGAAGTGCCGCTGCTGATGGAGTTGGCTACCGATCCGGACGACAAGGCCGCGCTGAGGCTGCTGTCGGCACCGACGACGATCGGGCGTCCGCTGTTTGCACCGCCGGGCGTTCCGGCGGATCGCATCAAGGCGTTGCGGGCGGCGTTCGACGCGACGATGAAAGATCCCGCGTTCATTGCGGAAGCAAACGCGACCAAGCTCGATCTGCAGCCGCTGTCGGGATTGGAATTGCAGAAGATCGTCGAGGAAATCGTCGCGACGCCGCCACACGTCGTCCAACGTCTCAAGACCGCGCTCGAAATGAAGTGAGTGCAAAGCGATCGTGTGTGCGGCGGTCGGTAGTTTCCCGTATGTCGTCCCAGCACTTCTTGCCGTTACGACAACGGTATCAGGTATCGGGCTCGGACCTTCAGCGGTGCGAGCTTGTGGAAGCAGAGTTCGCCACTTGCGAGGAATTAGATGCGATCGTCACCCGACGTCAGCCTTGGTTTGAAGCCGCTTGCTTTTGCGCTCGCGTACTCGTTGGTGGGCTCGTTGGCGGGTCTCGGGGCTGCCAACGCGCAAAGTGTCGAGGATTTCTACAAGGGCCGCACCGTCGAGGTCGTTATCGGGCTTTCGGCGGGCGGCGGGTACGACGTCTATGCGCGGCTGGTCGCGCGGCATATGGCGGCGTACATTCCCGGCAAACCGCAGATCGTCGCAAAGCAGATGACCGGCGGGGGCAGCCGGGTCGCGGCCAACTACGGCTACAACATCGCGTCCAAGGACGGCACGGTGCTCGTGATGCCCGACCAGTCGCTGCCGTTGCAGCAGGCGCTGGGCGATCCGACGGTCAAGTTCGATTCCACGAAGCTGAATTGGATCGGCAACCCGATCGCCGACAACAACACCTTGTCGGCCTGGCATACGACGGGTGTGACGCGCTGGGAGCAGGCGCGTGAGCGGGTGCTGTCGCTGGGCGCGACGGGCCCGAATACTTCCGCCTGGTACGGCCAAGCCATGAACGTGATGGTGGGCACGAAGTTCAAAATCATCATGGGTTATCCTGGCGGCAACGAGATCAATCTCGCGCTGGAGAAGGGCGAGGTCGATATCCGCGGCTCGAACTCTTGGAGTTCGTGGAAGGTGACGCGGCCCGATTGGGTGATAGGCGCGAACAAGAAGCTAAACGTGCTCGTTCAGATCGGGTTGAAGCGCGATCCACAGCTTCCCGATGTGCCGCTGCTGATGGAACTCCCGAGCGATGCGAACGACAAGGCCGCGTTGCGGCTGTTGTCGGCGCCGACGACCATCGGGCGGCCGCTGTTCGCGCCGCCGAACGTGCCGGTGGATCGCGTGAAGGCTTTGCGGGCGGCGTTCGACGCGACGATGAAAGATGCCGCGTTCATCGAGGAAGCGAAGAAATTGAAGCTCGATCTATTGCCGGTGTCAGGCGAAGAACTTCAGAAGATCGTCGAGGAAATCGTGGCGACGCCGCCGGGCGTGGTCGAGCGGCTGAAGGTGGTGCTGGAGATCAAGTGAGTGGCTGCGCCTCACATCTCCCGCAAACCATGCGCTATGACTTTGCGCATGACGCTCGGTAGCGCCTGGGCTTCGAGATCGCGGCGGGGGACCCAGCGGCAGCGGGGGCTGTCGGCCCAGAAGGTGAGTTCGCTGTCGCTCGATACGACAGCGCGATAGACGACGAGTTCGAGCTCGAAGTGCGTGAAGACGTGGCGCACTGTCGAGGGCACCTTCCACCAGTCGGCCTTCACGGGGACGATGTGCATCGCGTCCGAGGCGGCGGGGAGCATATCGAGCCAGTCGGTGGACGGGATCTCCATCATGCCGCCGAGCAGGCCGTTGTCTGGGCGACGGCGCAAGAGCACCGCGCCGTCTTCGCGCAACGCGATGAAGGCGATGCCGAAGCGGTTGGGCTTCTCGCCCTTCGGTGTGCGCGCTGGAAGCTTCGCTTCTATGCCGATGGCACGCGCGGTGCACTCGTTCTTCAGAGGGCACATCAGGCACGAGGGGCTCTTGGGCGTGCAGATGGTGGCGCCGAGATCCATCATCGCCTGGGCGAAATCGCCGGTGCGGGTCATAGGCGTCAGTGTCGCGGCGAGTGACCGCAATGCGGGCTTGGCGAGGGGCAGCGGCTCGCGAACGGCGAACAAGCGCGACACGACGCGCTCGATATTTCCGTCGACCGGCGTGGCGCGTTCGCCGAAGGCGATAGAGGCGACGGCAGCGGCGGTGTAGGGACCGATGCCCGGTAGAGTGCCGAGCGTCGCTTCGTTCGACGGGAACTTGCCGCCGTGATCGGCGACAACGGCTTTCGCGCAAGCGTGCAGGTTGCGCGCTCGGCTATAATAACCGAGCCCTGCCCAGGCCGCGAGAACGTCGTCGAGATCGGCTTTGGCGAGCGATTTCACATTGGGCCAGATGCGAAGGAATTTCTCGTAATACGGAATGACGGTCTTCACTGTCGTCTGCTGCAGCATGATCTCGCTCAGCCAGACGCGATAGGGATCGGCGCGCTCACCCGGAGCCATGCGCCAGGGCAACTCACGCCGCTCGCGGTCGTACCATTCGAGCAGAGGCGGAGCTACATCCCGAGCGACCGAATTCTTTACGGAATTCTTGACAGGATTCCGGGCGGTTGGGCTGTTCGAGCCCGCGCGCGGTCTACGTTGCAGTTTAGCCACGCCCGCCATGTCGATCACCCTGTGGATACTTCGGCTGCCGACGCGAATCACCCCGACTGCGTGTTATTCGATTCGCTGCGTGGATATTATTTGCAGTGAGGCGACGAACGTGACCGACAAAAGCAGCAAGAACGAGTCGAGTCCAGCCGTCGGCGCCGCAACCATCCGGCCTGCAACCAATCGCTTGGTGACCAAGGCCTTCGTGAACCCTCCGATCGTGCGTAAGACGCCGTTCGGCGCCAAGGCAGTCGGCAGTTTCGTGCCGCGACTGACCAAGAAAGTGATGGAGAAGTATGGCTTTTCGACCGCTGCGCTGCTGACGGACTGGGCGACGATCGTCGGTGCCGACCTCGCGCGGCACACCCGGCCCAACAAGTTGAAGTGGCCGCGCGCGGTGGAGGCCTACGGTGAGACGCCAGCGGGGCAATCGGGCCGGCCGGGAGCGACGCTTCATCTGATGGTGGACGCAGCGCGGGCGCTCGACGTTCAGTACAAGGGGCGGCAGATCATCGACCGGATCAACGCCTATTTCGGATACAGGGCGATCGCCGATCTCAGGATCGAGCAGGTGCCTCTCACGGCCGAGCCGCGGCAACAGATGCCTCGGGACATTATTTCGGCCAAATCGCGTTCGGGAAAGCCGCCCGTCGATCTCGGACAAGTTGCGGACGAGCGCCTGCGGGCCGCGTTCGAGCTTATACAGAAGGGAATGGCGCGGCGCTGATGGCCGTAAAGTGCCGGCGAGGATGATTTCCGGGTTCCGTTGGCCCAGCGATCTCGGATGGCCGGTTCGGTATCGGGTGTGTTCGATCCGCACTTTATGCAGGCTTCACGACATAGTGTTGCGCCAGAGCCCGCTTCCAGGCCGTGCGTTCGGTTGGCAGCGCTTGCCGAATGGCCTATGTGAGTGCATCCATTGCCGTGCAGGCCCGTGTCTCCCAAAATCGGGCTCCGGCGGCGAGATCAACGCACTGCCGAAGAGCAGTGCATCGAGGCACTGCAGGAGCCGCCCGTGAGCGACGCATTAAACGACAGACTGAACGACGCGGTCAGCCGCAGGCGAATACTCGGAACTGGTGTTTCGGTCGCAGCACTAGCTGCTTGTGGCGCCGGATCGGGTTCCGTGTTCGCGCAGCGCGCCGCTGCGCCGGCTCAGGTGCCGGTCGACGAGCTGATGAAGGTCGATCTGCCGGAAATATCCATGGGCAAGGTGGACGCGCCCGTGACGATCGTCGAGTACGCTTCGATGACCTGCGGGCATTGCGCGGTTTTTCACAATACGGTCCTGCCGAAGCTGAAAGAGAAGTACATCGACACGGGTAAGGCGCGGCTGGTGTTCCGCGAGTTTCCGCTCGACAACATCGCGGCGGCGGTTTCGATGCTGGCGCGTTGCGTCAGCGGCGACGGCACTTCCGCATTCATCTCCGAGATGTTCAAGCGGCAGCAGGAATGGGCGTTCCAGCCGGGCAATCCCGTGCCACGTTTGTTCGAGATGTCGCGGCAGGCGGGATTCACGCAGGCCAGCTTCGACAAGTGTCTCACCGACGACAAGCTGCTCCAGCAGATCGAGGCCGGTCGCAAGCGGGCGACCGAAAAGTTCGGTGTCAATGCGACGCCGACGTTCTTCGTCAATGGCAAGCGCTTGCCGGGTGTGACCATCGCCGATTTCGAGAAGGCCATCGATCCGCTGTTGAAGGGCTGATCTGCGATGAACGCTTCGGGGGCGGGCGGGATGTTTGCGAAGTCGAGTTCCGCATTCGCGGTCGCGTTCGCGGCCGTCTTGCTCGCAGCGTGCGGCGCTAGTGTCGGCAACGGTCCTCTGTCGGTCGGAAGCCTTTCCGGTGGTTCGGCCGTCACTGCGTCGGGCAATACGCCTGGAGGCAAGGCTGGCGGCGGCTCGGCCACTGCCGATCGTATGGAAGGAAATCCGTTCGTGGACGGGGCGTCGGCTGCTTTGGCGCCACGCGAGGTCATTGCCAATCCTACGCTTGCGGAGGTGATGCAATCTGCTTCCGATTTGCCTGAAATGTCGATGGGGCGGGCGGATGCGCCGGTTACCGTCATCAAATACGCTTCGATGACATGCCCGTTCTGCCGACAGTTCCAGATCGAATCCTTTCCCGAGCTGAAACGCCAATATATCGATACGGGCAAAGTGCGGTTCATCCTGCGCGAGTTCCCGATCGGGTTCCAGTCGGGAATGGCTACGATCGCTACGCGATGCGTTGCGCCAGCGAGGTATTTTCAGGCTTATGACAGGCTGATGCGCCATCAGGCTCAATGGGTCAGCCAAGATGTCCGAGCGGAGCCGATCGTCAAGGTGATGGGTGATCTCGGGCTGACGGCGGAGAAACTCGAGGCCTGCCGGCAGGACAAGGCTCTGGTCGCTTCGCTCGATGCGGTGAAGCAGCGGGGGCGGCTGCTCGGGATCGTGGGGACGCCGAACTATTTCATCAACGGGCGGCTCATCAAGCACACCCTGACGCTTAACGACATGCGCGCGATCGTCGATCCGCTGCTTGCGGGACCTGCTTCTGTTGCGCAGAAAAATTGAGCAATTTCCAAAGGTTCACTGAATTTTCATGGACCGCGGGCCGCGGATGCGGTAATTCCGTGACATGCAGATCACCCGTCTCAGGCTGCTCGGGTTCAAATCGTTCGTCGAACCCACAGAGCTCGTCATCGAGAAAGGTTTGACCGGTGTCGTCGGCCCCAACGGCTGCGGCAAGTCGAACCTGCTCGAAGCCTTGCGCTGGACGATGGGCGAGACATCTTACAAATCCATGCGCGCGGCCGCGATGGAGGACGTGATCTTCTCGGGGACGACGACCCGGCCCGCCCGCAACATGGCGGAAGTGACCGTCTTCCTCGACAATGCAGAGCGGACTGCGCCTTCCGAATTCAACGACAGCGACGTTCTGGAGATCACGCGGCGGATCGAGCGTGACGTGGGCTCGGCCTATCGGGTCAACGGCCGTGATGTCCGCGCGCGCGACGTGCGCATTCTTTTCGAAGACGCGGCGACTGGCGCGCGTTCGCCCGCTTTGGTGCGGCAGGGGCAGATCGGCGAAATCGTCAACGCCAAGCCGGAGCAGCGGCGTCGCATTCTGGAAGATGCAGCAGGCGTCGCTGGCCTGCACAGCCGTCGCCACGACGCCGAGCTGCGGCTCAAGGCGGCGGAAGGCAACCTTGCCCGGCTAGCCGATATCGTCGGTCAACTCTCGACGCAGATGGAGGGGCTGAAGCGGCAGGCGCGCCAGGCGCGGCGCTATCGCGAGTTGTCGGTCGAAATACGTAAGGCGGAGGCCGTCGCTGCTCACGTCGGATGGGTAGAGGCCGAGCGACAGGCAGGCGCCTCGGAGACGGCGTTGCGGGAAGCGCTAGTCACGCTCGGGGCCGCAATGGAGTTTGAATCACGTTTGATACGCGAGGAGGCCGAGTTCGCGGACAGTCTTCAGCCGCTGCGGGAGGCGGAGGCGACGCGGGGTGCCGTGCTGGCGCGGCTCAGAATCGAGCAGTCGAATTTCGAGCGAGAGGCCGAGCGGGCTGCGTTGCGGCGGAAGGAACTCGTGGGCCGGATCGCGCAGCTCGAAGGCGATGTCGAGCGCGAGAGCGAGGCGGCGAGCGAGGCCTCCGAGCAGCTCGAGCGGATCGAAGCGGAATTAGCCGAGCTGATCGAGACGACGGAAGGCGCGAGCGAGGCCGAGGAGGTCGCCAAGGCTGAGCTGGTTTCGGCGCGGGAAGCGGAGGCTGCGGCGGCTGCGTCCCAGGCGGAGATCGCCACACGTGATTTCGAGATCCGCTCGCGGCGGCGCATTCTCGAAACGACATTCTCCGAACGGCGCGAGCAGGCGCTGAAGATCGAGCGGCAGCTTGAAGGGCTTCGAACGCAGCTCGCGGATTTCGCGGCGCGTGCGCCGGAAACGTCTCGGCTCGAAGAATTGCAGGAGACGTGCGCTTCGCTCGCCGAGGCGATCGAGGACAGTGAGACGAAGGCGCTCGACAGCGAGGAGCGCGTGGCGGCGCTTTCGACCGGGGTCAGGGAGCGTATGGAGGCTGCGCAGAAGGCGAGCCTGGAGCTACGCGCGCTGGAGGCGGAGCGGGCGACGCTTGCGCGTCTGTTACGGCCCAGGTCAGGCAGCGGTCATACGCCGGTGCTCGACGACATAACGGTGGCGACGGGCTATGAGGCAGCGCTGGGTGCGGCGTTGGGCGACGATCTCGACGCGCCGGTGCTCGGCGACGAAGACGCGGGCGGGTCCGTGGCGCTGATGCACTGGCGGCGGGTGGCGCGGCACGATTCCGATCCCCCTTTGCCGGATGGTGTTGAGCCGTTGATTGCCAAGGTGAAGGCGCCGCGAGAACTCGTGCGGCGGTTGGCGCAGGTGGGGGTGGTCGAGAGGGCGGATGGGCCGGCCTTGCAGCGCGCGCTGCAGTCGGGGCAGCGGCTGGTTTCGCGACAGGGCGACCTGTGGCGGTGGGATGGGTTCATCGTGACGGCAGAGGCGCCGACGGCTGCGGCCGAGCGTCTGTCGCAACGCAACCGGTTGGGTGAGATCGACGACAGGCTGGCGGGGCTCGCTGATAGCGTCGAGGGGGCGCTCGAAGCGCAGCGTTCGGCGCAGGCGGAACTCACCGGAGCAGAGGAGTTCGGCCGGCGCGCGCGGCAGATGGCGCGGGATGCGCAGGCTCAGCTCAACCGGACGCGAGAGAGTTTCTCTCAACTAGAGCGTGCGGCTCGAGAAGCCGAGAGCCGGCGTGCTGCGCTCGACGATCAGGTCGTTCAGGCGATCTCTTCGCTGGAGGAGGCGCGCGAGCGGATGGTTCTCGCGGAGACGGCTTTGGCGGATGCCGGCAGCGAGGCGGGTCTCGAAGCGGAAGTGGCCGAGACTGCAGCGGCGCTGCAATCTGCGCGCGCGAAAGTGATGTCGGCGGCGACCGAGCTTTCGGGCATCGAGCGGGAGCGCAAGCTGCGAGCCGACCGGCAAGCGTCTACGCGGGCCGACCGGCAGCGTTGGGCGTCGCGTGCCGAGAGCGCAGGGCGTCAGATCGCTACGTTGAAATCGCGTGCCGGAGAGGCGCGTGCCGAGTTGGCCGAGCTGGAACAATTGCCGGAGGAGATCGAGGCTCAGCGGCAGCGCTTGCTGAATGAAATCGCGAGCAGCGAGAAGGAGCGTTCGGCAGCCGCCGACAAGCTTGCGCGCGCGGAGACCGGATTGCGCGAGGCCCAGATGGGGTTGCGCACGGCGCAAGCTGCGGTGACGACCGAGCGCGAGAACCGGGCCCGCATCGAGACGCGTGTGGAGGGCGCGAAGCAGCGGTTGGCGGACGAGGTGCATAAGATCCGTGAAGCGCTGGGCTGCGAGCCGGAAGCATGTCTCGCGCTTGCCGAGTTTCCAGAAGGCGGCACGCTACCGGCGCTCGATGAGATCGAGCGGCATCTGCAGCGCTCGAAGGCTGATCGGGAGCGGCTCGGCGCGGTCAATCTCGCGGCCGATCAAGAACTCGACACGCTCAATCAGCAGTTCGACAGCATGGAAGCGGAGCGCCGCGACGTCGAGGAGGCGATCGCGAAGTTGCGCGGGGCAATCGGACAGCTCAACCGGGAAGGCAAGCGGCGGATCGACAAAGCGTTCGAGGCGGTCAACGTGCACTTCCAGTCGCTGTTTACGACGCTGTTCGGCGGTGGCGAGGCGCGGCTGGAGATGATCGAGGGGGAGGATCCGCTGGAAGGCGGGCTCGAGATCATCGCCAAGCCGCCGGGCAAGAAGCCGGCGACACTGTCGCTGTTGTCGGGCGGCGAGCAGACGCTGACGGCGCTGTCACTCATCTTCGCGGTGTTCCTCACGAACCCGTCGCCGATCTGCGTGCTCGACGAGGTGGACGCGCCGCTCGACGACAGCAACGTGGACCGCTTTTCGACGCTGATGGAGCGGATGGCCGCCGATACCGACACGCGGTTCCTCGTCATCACTCATCACCCCATGACAATGTCGTGGATGAGCCGGCTGTTCGGCGTGACGATGAGTGAGCGGGGCGTGTCTCAGCTCGTGTCCGTGGACCTTGCGACGGCGGAACAGATCGTCGAGGACGTGCCGCAGCGCGCGGCGGGATGACGCTGACCGTACTTAAGAGCGTTATCAGTGCGTGAAGCTGATCGGCGATAGGTTCGACCTGCCGGCCGCGTGTCGTGGTGAGGCGTGAGGGGCGCAGGCAGCGGGCGCAACAGCAACCTTAAGTAGAAATAATTGTGTCAGACTGTTGACAAAAATGTCGCAGTCAAGTAGTTATTTATCTGGGTGTGGAACAAGTGTGCGTCGACGCTGTTGAACCGGTTCGGTTCGTCTCGCGTGAAGCCGGGGTAGTCCACATGTCGGTAGATTCTTTCAAGTCTGTCCTGTTTGGCACGTCAGAGACGAGCGCCGAGATCTCCGCAATGAGCGGAAATCCGTCGGGTAAGCCGTACGATTGGCAACTGCCTGTGCGGGAGAACCCGGAAATCGTCGCTTTGCCGCCCCAGGCGCTCGCACAGCGGGTGTTCGAGCGATCGGCGGCGTTCGCCAAAGTTCTCGAGCGGACTGCCGCGTTCTTCGTCGTGGTTTCCCGCAACAACGGCTACGAGGGGCGCGATCCGCTCGTCGTAACGGACGACGTGAGTTCCGGCACGGTCTCCGACTTCCTCGGCGTGGAACTCGATGTTTTGGGTCGGGCACTGCTCGAAATGCAGCGCCGCGGCCTAGTTGCGCCCTGCGAAGACGGCAATCTTCGACTAGCCGATCTCGCCGCGCTAGACCGCCTGTCTTGTGGTCAGCACGGGGCGGACTGAGCTTCAGCCCATCAAAGCCGCAGGTATCGGTCTAAACCACCCCAAGGCCTTCATGAGCGGTTCGTCCGACGCTGTGAGGACGTAGGCTTCCCGTGTTGCGCGGATCTTGTAGTCGCGGCCAGCGGGCAATGCGATTGCATCACCGCGCACGCCGTCGAATTTCTCCGATTCCATTTCGACTTCGCAGCGCCCGGCCATCACGGCCATGATATTGCTCGACGTCATCGCCGGCAGTTTGAGCGTGGCGCCCGGTGAGATTCGAGCGACATGGAGCGCGATCGTCACCATGGCGGGGCCGCCGTTAGGTCCCTCCAGCTCGATACGCCTCAGGCCGGGCTCGATTTCGGGAGCGGCCCCGATGCGCGTCTTGATTTCGGAGAACGGGAACCGGAAGGGCGATGCGGGATCCGTGCCTGTGACTTTTTCCAGTCCTTCCTCGTGGTGCTCGAAAAACATCGGATTGAGAAGATGGACCGTGGGCACGTCGAGAATGTCCATCCAATAGGCGTCGGCCGAGCTCTCGTTGGCGTGCGCGTGCCAGCACCAGTTCGGCGTCAACAGCACGTCGCCGGGCTCCATCGGAACTTTGACGCCATCAACGATGGTGAACGTTCCGGGCTTCGTATCGAGAACGAAGCGTAGCGCGTTCGCCGAGTGACGATGCGAGCGGGCGGTCTCGCCGGCCTTCACCATCTGGTAGGCGGCGACCAGCGTGCGGACAGTCGGATAGGCGTTCCCGGGAATGGGATTGACGAGTATGAGGTTGCGGCGCTCGGCAAGCTCGGTGTTGACGTAGCGGCCGGCGGCATTAAGTGCGGCCTTGGCCGGCGCATACGACCAGTGCGCGGCTACGAAGTTCTGCTTCGGAAGAGCCCACATCGAGGGCTCGCGCTTCGCCCACCCGTTCTCGATGTCGAGGGTCGCGAGCAACTTATAGATGTCGTCGAGGCCGGTGGCCTTATCGAAGGCGGCTGCGTCGGCGCGAGTCATCGTGGAACTCCTCCCGTTCGTCGGGGTCAGTATGGGGAGATTGTCGGCGGGTGAGAAGGGCGGAAATTGCGACGGCGACGATGTGTGTGCGCTGGAGGGCATATCGGCTTCGTCAGACGGGCTGCCGCCCATCTTGGATTGGAGATTTGGCTATTGCATCTGGGCGCGAATGGCAGCTGCGGAGGCGATGGGGGCGAGGACGATGGCGGCGAGCGAGATCGCGGCAAGTATTGCCATCGAGGCCCAGAAGCTGCCGGGGGGCGTGAGTATCGCAGACATCGCGGATATGCCGAATATCAGTGACGGAATGTAGAGCGGCAGGACGAGCAGTGAGAGCAACAGGCCACCGCGTTTCGTGCGCAACGTGAGCGCTGCGCCGATCGAGCCGAGAGAGCTGATCGCGGGCGTACCGGCGAGCAACGTCAGGGCGAGGGCGGGATAGGCCGATACGTCCAGGTTCAGGAGCAGGCCGAGCGGCAACGCCATCAGAGCGAGCGGTACGCCGGTCGTCAGCCAGTGGGCGAACGCCTTGATCGCGACGACGGCTTCGAGCGGGAGGGGACCGGTCGCCAGAACTTCGAGCGAGCCGTCTTCCTCGTCGGCTTCGAGCATGCGCGGCAGCGACAACAGCGCCGACAGCATCAGACCGATCCAGAGAATGCCCGGCGCGATGCGGGAAAGCAACGCGAGGTCGGGGCCGAGGCCGAGCGGCATCAGCGCGACGATCACGACATAGAAGCCGAGCACCGTGCCGAGCGTGCCGCCCTGCCGTAAACTCAGCTTCAGTTCTCGCGTGAGCAGCGTGACGGGGCGGCTCATGCGACAACCTGCGCTGTCGGGTCGATCGCACGGCCGCCGCCGAGGCGAAGCTCGCGGGGGGTCGAAAGGCCGAGGGGGATGTGGGTGGCGGCGATCGCCATGCCGCCGGACGAGAGATGGTCGGCGATCATCCGAGCGAGCGTTTCAACGGCGGCGGCGTCGAGCGATACGGTCGGCTCATCGAGGAGCCAGAGTGGGCGCTTCGCCAACAGAAGGCGCGACAGCCCGAGGCGGCGGCGCTGGCCGGCGGAGAGCCATGCGGCAGGGACGTCGGCGAGTGCTGCGAGGCCGAGGTGTTCGAGGGTGGCGTGGACGGAAGAGCGCTTGTGGTCTTGTGCAGTTTGTGGTGATGCAGATCCCCCCCCTCCGGCCCTTCGGGCCACCTCCCCCACGAGGGGGGAGGAGAAACCGAGGTATTGCGCAAAGAAAGTCGCGTTCTCCTCTACGGTGAGGGCGCCCTTGATGCCGTCGCGATGGCCGACGAAGTGGCTTTGCTCGCCGATGTCGTGGTCCTCGGCGCCGCCTGCGAGGGTGATCGAGCCCGATGCCAGGGGCAGGAAGCCTGCGATGGCGCGGATCAAAGTGGTCTTGCCGGCACCATTGGGGCCGGTCAGGACGAGGGCTTCGCCTGCGGCGAGCGTGAACGAAACATCGTTCAAGATCAGCCTGTTGCCGCGATGCAGGCTCAGCTTGTCGGCGATCAGCTGCATGGTGGCGGCGGTCTGCTGGGGTGGTTGGGGCTTCGATGACGGTCGAGCGCGACGGGTTGCGAACGATGTTGTGGGAGGCCGGCAGACACGACTAAATCTGCGGTGGTCCTCACGCGGTTCAGCCCTTATAAAGGGGCCGCAGATTTCAACGCTAGCGCAATCGAAGGTGTGGCGGCATCGCTCCTCGAGCGGTACAGGCCGAACCTTCGGGCGGTCCGATCCCGTGCCGGCGCACCGGCAGCGCAGCGTTCCACGCACACTCCACGCTCAAAAGGAGGTTCATCGTGACCGCTCAGCCCGTATCCCTAGACAGTTTCAAGTGCCGCAAGACGCTGACCGTCGACGGCAAGTCCTACGTCTACTTCTCGCTGCCCGACGCCGAGAAGAATGGTCTCACCGGCATCTCGAAGCTGCCGTTCTCGATGAAGGTGCTGCTCGAGAATCTGCTGCGCGCCGAAGACGGCAAGTCCGTCACAAAGGCCGATATACAGGCGATGGCCGACTGGCTGAAGACGGGTGGCAAGTCTGACAAGGAAATCGGCTTCCGGCCCGCGCGCGTGCTGATGCAGGACTTCACCGGCGTTCCCGCAGTCGTCGATCTCGCGGCGATGCGTGATGGTATGGTGGCGCTGGGCGGCGACCCCAAGAAGATCAACCCATTGGTTCCCGTCGATCTCGTGATCGACCACTCCGTCATCATCGACAACTACGGTTCCAACGCCGCGTTCGGCAAGAACGTCGAACTCGAGTACAGCCGCAACGGTGAGCGCTACAACTTCCTGAAGTGGGGCCAGGGCGCATTCCAAGACTTCCGCGTGGTTCCGCCGGGCACCGGCATCTGCCACCAGGTAAACCTCGAGTATCTCTCCAAGACAGTGTTCACGGGCACGCTGGCCGACGGGTCGATCGTCGCCTATCCCGACTCGTGCGTCGGCACCGACAGCCACACCACGATGGTCAACGGCCTGGCCGTTCTCGCCTGGGGCGTCGGCGGCATCGAGGCCGAAGCAGCGATGCTCGGCCAGCCGCAGTCCATGCTGATTCCGGAAGTCGTCGGCTTCCGCCTCACGGGCAAGCCGAAGGAAGGCATCACCGCGACCGACATCGTGCTGACGGTGACGCAGATGTTGCGCAAGAAGGGCGTGGTCAACAAGTTCGTAGAGTTCTTCGGTCCGGGCCTCGATGCGACGGCTCTCGCCGACCGCGCGACGATCGGCAACATGGCGCCGGAGTACGGCGCTACGTGCGGTTTCTTCCCGGTCGACACCGAGACGCTGGCTTATCTCAAGATGTCCGGCCGCGACGATCACCAACTCGCGCTGGTCGAGGCCTATTCGAAGGCGCAGGGCCTGTTCCGGACGACGGCTACGCCCGATCCGGTGTGCACCGACCTGCTCGAGCTCGACCTCGGGGATGTGGTTCCCTCGATGGCCGGACCGAAGCGTCCCGAAGGCCGCGTCGCGCTCGAGAAGGTAAAGGGCGGTTTCGCCGAAGCGCTCGAGAAGGAATACAAGAAGCCCGGTGAACTGAACAAGCGCGTCAAGGTCGAGGGCCGGGATTGGGACCTCGGTCACGGCGACGTCGTGATCGCCGCCATCACCAGCTGCACCAACACGTCGAACCCGAGCGTTCTGATCGGCGCCGGCCTGCTCGCACGCAACGCCGTCGAAAAGGGCCTGACGCAGAAGCCGTGGGTGAAGACCTCGCTGGCGCCTGGAAGCCAAGTCGTCGGCGCCTACCTCGAGAAGGCCGATCTGCAGAAGTATCTCGACCAGATCGGGTTCAACCTCGTGGCCGTCGGTTGCACGACCTGCATCGGTAACTCCGGTCCGCTCAACGAGGAGATCTCGAAGGCGATCCACGACAACGGCCTGATCGCCGGTGCCGTGATCTCGGGTAACCGCAATTTCGAAGGCCGCGTCAGCCCCGACGTGCAGGCGAATTATCTGGCGTCGCCGATGCTGGTCGTCGCCTACGCTCTCGCCGGCACGATCAACATCGACATGACCACGCAGCCGATCGGGAAGGGCAAGGATGGCCAGGACGTGTTCCTCAAGGACATCTGGCCGTCCAACAAGGAGATCGCGGACTTCATCGTCAAGAACGTCACCCGCGAGCTGTTCCGGTCGAAGTACGCCGACGTGTTCAAGGGCGATTCCGAATGGGCCAAGATCAAGACCTCGACGGGGCTCACCTACGCATGGAACTCCGGTTCGACGTATGTGCAGAACCCGCCCTACTTCGAGGGTATGACCAAGGCGCCGCAGCCGGTCAAGGATATCGAGGGTGCGCGCATCCTCGCGTTGCTCGGCGACAAAATCACCACCGACCACATCTCGCCTGCCGGCAACATCACGCGGTCGGGCCCTGCTGGCAGTTATCTGATGGAGCGGCAGGTGCGTCCGGCCGACTTCAATCAATACGGCACACGCCGCGGCAATCACGAGGTCATGATGCGTGGTACGTTCGCCAACATCCGCATCAAGAACTTCACTACGCAGGATGACGCCGGTGCGGTGAAGGAAGGCGGCTGGACGAAGCACCAGCCGTCTGGCGACACGATGTACATCTTCGACGCGGCCGAGCGTTACAAGACCGAAGGCGTGCCACTCGTGGTGTTCGGCGGCATCGAGTACGGCAACGGCTCGTCGCGGGATTGGGCGGCGAAGGGCACGCTGCTGCTCGGCGTTCGCGCCGTTGTCGCGCAGTCGTTCGAACGTATCCACCGCAACAATCTCGTCGGCATGGGCGTCGCGCCCTTCGTCTACGAGCAGGAAGGGACGAGCTGGCAGTCGCTCGGGCTCAAGGGCGACGAGACGATCAACATCCGTGGCCTCGCGGACGTGAAGCCGCGCCAGAAGATGATCCTCGAGATCACGTCGAAGGACGGGACGATGCGGGAAGTTCCGGTGATCTGCCGGATCGATACCGCGGAAGAGCTCGAGTACTACCGTAACGGCGGCATCCTGCCCTACGTTCTACGCAATCTCGCCGCGGCCTGAGTGCGGATCTGAAGCGAGGGGCTCGGCACGTCGCCGGGCCCTTTCGTAAATAATAACAGTATGTTAGGTCTTGCTAAAGCGCGAGTTGCTGGCGCTTCTGTATCACCCATTCGTGACTGGCGGTTTATTGCGCAGGGGATCATACCAACACTGCACATCCACACTCGCGATCTCCGGCTTTCAGGACGGCTCATGCGTTTTCGGGCACGGCTGCTGACAATTCTCGCGCTCGGGTTTGCTTCGGCGGTGCCGGGGGCCTTTGCGCAAGATTCCGCGCGGGTGACCGTGATCGAGTTGTTCACGAGCCAGGGCTGCTCGTCGTGCCCAGCAGCAGATGCGCTCCTCAAGACCTTTTCAAGCCGGCCGGAGACGATGGCGCTGTCGTTGGCGGTCGACTACTGGGATCATCTGGGCTGGAAGGATACGCTGGCGAGCCCTAAGAATTCGGCCCGGCAGAAGTCGTATGCGAAGTCTCTCGGGACCGGGAACGTCTACACGCCACAAGTCGTCGTCAATGGTGCGTGGCAGGCGATCGGCAGCAACAAAGCCGATATCGAGAAGGCAATCTTCAAGGCTTCGGGGGCGGTTTCTGCTCAAGTTGTCGGGCTGACGGCGGTGAGCGACACGAAGCGCATGACGATCGAAGTCGGCACTGCCAAGGATGCCGTTCCGGCTACGGTCTGGCTCGCGATCGTGTCGCCTCGGGTCGATGTCGAGATCAAACGCGGCGAAAACCGCGGCAAGATGCTCGCTTATCACAACGTCGTTCGGGATATCACGCCGGTCGGCATGTGGTCGGGCAAGTCTATGAAAATACAGCTGCCGCTCAGTGCGATGATGAAGGACGGCGACCGCTGCGCGGTGCTGCTGCAAGCAGATGATGGCGGGCGGATCATCGCGGCGGCTTGGATGACGCCCTGAGAAGCAACATTTCTCGACGAAAAAAAGAACGGCGGTCCGTTGTGATACGGTCCGCCGTAGAGCGAGTTGGGGCATCGTCTCATGCGGCCCGGAAACCCGCTCTGCTCCAGGGGGCTGGGGGCTGGGATCCGGAGCGTCGCTTTCGTCTCCGGGCCGCGAGACAGTTATCCTTATGACGGCTATTTCTGGCGGCTTCACGGCTGCGGCAAGGTGAAGTGGCGGCAATCCAATTCGTGGCAAGTGCAAGTGCATGTGCAGTGCGCTGCGAGTTTTGTCTGGTCATGCAGGACTGTCATGCAGGACTTGCATTCGTTCTCGCCTCACGCGAAACTGTGAAGGTCTCATGACAGGAGGCGCACGTTTGAGCGACAGCGATCCGATACCCTTGCGCCCGCACCTTGTGGGCGAGTTGCCTTCCAGAGCCCGTATGGGGGCGAGTGGCAGCCCTCACGTCGGTCCGCACTCGGTAGCTGCTCTACCGGCAGCAAAACAGGTCGTGTTCAGCCGAGTGGAATTGATGGAGATCCTGTCGCTCTACGGGCGCATGGTGGCAGCCGGAGAATGGCGGGATTACGCGATGGACTTCGGGGCGCAGAAGGCGGTGTTCTCCGTGTTCCGCCGGACGACAGAGTACCCGCTCTACACGATCGAGAAGAACCCTCAGTTCGCTCGAAAGCAAGGGGCGTTTTCCGTGGTCGCGCCGAATGGTCTGATCCTCAAACGCGGTCCCGAGTTGAGGCGGGTTCTCGAAGTGCTCGACAAGAAGCTGCGACCAGTATGACGAGTTAGCGGCTCGGCGGTTTCAGGCCGGGGTGGAGTCGCCGGGGCCCAGGGGGCGCTGCATAAGGACGCTTTCGATCCAGCGTCCAAATTTGAAGCCGACCGAATGCAACGTTCCGGAAAAGGCGAATCC
>LNFM01004346.1_pt1 | contig 26250 bp, 31 predicted proteins | sample 596031 | NCBI WGS metagenome assembly LNFM01 (sample SAMN04254537, study PRJNA301005) | activated carbon metagenome | isolation source: dual media filters at the Ann Arbor, Michigan drinking water treatment plant | place: USA: Ann Arbor | reverse complement strand
AAGTCAATGAAATCAACGGTCTACCCAGACCACCCCCGCGCCAGTGCTAGCTTTGCGTACCGTCACTTATTGCACTGAAAACGAGGAGACCCCACCTTCGTAGTCGTTTTGAAACAACTGTTTGAACCGCTTACACAGAAGGAATTCATCTGTCAAGCGTAAAGCGGCGTTTTCTGTCGCCGGTTTTCGGTGGCGGCAGCACCCCGCATTCCAGAAACTGCCCCCACTGGCGACGCATCTCCCTTGGGGCGTCACTTCTGCCTGGTGGCCTTCGGGTCATCAGGCCTTTTTTCCACCCAAGTTGTGCACCCGTGTTTTCAACCAGCGCAGTAACCAGCGAAACGGCGGTACCCATGAAACTCAGAACACTTTTTGACCTTGTCGTGGTCGTTTCCCTGCCCCTTCTCATGGGCTTGATCAGCGGTCAGGCTGCAGCCCAAACGGGTACGGGCATGGCCACTACCGACGGCGGTCAGGTTCAGGTCGGGCGGTACACGACGCAGGCGGGTGCGCCGGTGGCGACCTTGGCCGACCCGCTGTCGGTCTTCGCTCAATTGAGCTACCCGCGACAGACCGTGAACACGGTCGGCGAGGCGATGGCACACACCCTGGTGCGCACGGGGTTTCGGATGGTGCCAACCGAGGCGCTGGATGAACAGGCCCGCAACTTCATGTCCTTGCCCTTGCCCGAGTCACAACGCCGCATGGGGCCGCACAAGGTCAGTGATCTGCTTAAAACCCTGCTCGGCCCGGCCTGGCAACTGCACAGCGATCCGGTGACACGTCAGGTCTGGTTCACACGCTCCAGCGCGGTGGGTAACCCCGCACCGCAGGTATCTGCGGCGCAGCAACAGACCGAGTAACCCACAGCCCATTCACCCGATTCACTGAAACGAGGCCCGACCATGGACCCTGTCATCGAGCAAGCAGAATTCGAGCGCCAGCAGGACGAAGAATTCTGGGAAAACAAGCGGCGCGACGAGCAACAGACACGCCGGGCACGTTCCCAGCGCGATCCCGCCGGAACTGAGGCTTCCAGCGACCGACCAAGCCGTGACGAACAACCGGCCCGCGAGCAACCCACGCCCGATGCCGTGCTTCACTACGGCAGCACCATCGATGGCCCCAACAAGCAGAAAATAACCGGAAAACCCGTCCTGACCGGCGCGGTTGTGCTGTTGCTGCTGCTGAGTGCCGCCGCCATATTCATGCTGTGGTCCTCCGATGGACTGCCCTTTGCCAAGAAGAAGTCGGCAGCGCCAACCGTCAACGCACTGGGAGGCATCGGCGCCGAGGTGTTGTCGGCGGGCCTTCCAGCCACTACGCCCCTGGCCGATCCGGCCTTGCCTGCCATCACTCCGGTCTCCGCAGCGCCAGTGCCCGTCGCGCCTGAAGACCCGAAGTTGCCAGAGCAACTCGACCGCCTGGAAAAGCGCATGGACCAGCTGGTGGCCGGCTTCAAGGCGCAGGGGTACATCAAGGACACGGCAGGTCATGACGGAGCCGAACTGTTGGCGACCGACTTCCTGCCGCATCCTTCCACCCTCCCCCCTCCGGCGCCTGTGGCGGCGACCACAAAGGTTTCGGCGGTTGTTACACCGCGTCGGATGGCGGTTCGTCGCGCCGTTGCCCGTCCCGCGCCCGCCATTCCCAAGCCTTCACATCAACTCCTGAGTGTGGACATGTGGGATGGCCGACCTTCGGTGGTGGTCGGTGTGCCCGGTGCTGACGCTGGGCAGGTTCGCGTGCTGCAGCCGGGTGACACTTACAACGGCGTGACACTGACCGAGGTGGATGTGGCGGGGCAACGTGCCACGTTCAGCAACGGCGGTCGTTCGGTGAGCATCGGCGTGGAGCGTCAGCCGTGAGCCTTCCCATGACCAGGACCAACCGTTGGCCGTGGCTGTGTGCCCTGGCCCTCCTCGCGGTGGGAACAACTGCTCAGGCGCAGACCCAAACGCAGCGCACCCAGGAAACGCAGACCCAATTGGGACAGAGCAATGCCCAGCGCATCGCGCAGGCGCATTCGCGCCTGGACGCAAACGACCTGCTGGTGGCTCAAATCTGGGGCCTGAGCGAAGAAGAAATGATCCGCGCCAAGGTGCTGCTCAAAGGGCCGCGGGCTGCGTTCTCCGTCGAGAACCTTTCGCCGGTCGAGGCGCTGGGCATCCATGCCCGCGATGAAAAAGAGCGCCAGCGCTACGCCGAGATGTTCGCCCGCGCGCTGCAGGCCGACGTGGAGCGGTCACTGGCCTGGAACAAGGCGTTCCAGCAGGCGCAGTCCCGCATTTACCCGAACCAGAAAGTCATCGACTTCGAGGGTTTGCCTTTCGTCGAAGGGTCCACCGCTGCAGCAGACATGCTGGGCGTGCCCCGCACGCTGGTGAAAGACCCGACCCTTCCGTTGGCGCCGCGCAAAACCGCGCCCCGTCGCTGAACGTCATGATCAGCGCTGCCCGCTTCATTCGTCCTGTGCACACCAGCGCCGCTTGCTTGGTGGTGTGGCTCGGGGTCGTGTGCGCTGTCAGCGTCCTGGTGCAAGCACAGGCTCAGGCGCAGGAAGCAGACGGCACCGTGGCCTGGATCAGTGCGGATCAACACCAGCGAGTGATCATGCCCAAGCTGAGCGTTCCGGCAGCCAGGTTGCCTGCCGCATCTGCAGCTGCATACGCACCAACCTCACCAGCAGCGCCGGTGGCGACTGGTGATGCGTCCAGCGCCGCCGTCGAGCAATTGCTTGAGCGACCTGTGCGTCAAGCCAAGCGGACCACACGCAGTCATCGGTTCACACCGGAGATGCAGGCCATTCTGGCGCGCGCCTCACGCCACTTTGCCGTGGACGCCCACCTGGTCAAGGCGGTGATCCATGCCGAATCCGCATTCAACCCCCGGGCCGTCAGTCCCAAGAACGCCATCGGCCTGATGCAGGTTCTTCCTTCTACCGCTCGCGACCTTGGTTTGCAGGATCTGCAAGGCAGTCGGGTGGAGCAGCTGATGACTGACCCGCGCGTGAGCATCGTGCTGGGCACCAAGTACCTGGCCGAGCAGCTGGCCCGGTTCAACGGCAACGTCGAGCTGGCGGTGGCCGCTTACAACGCTGGCCCTGGCGCAGTCCTCAAGGCCGGCCACCGTGTGCCCAACTACCCCGAGACGCAACAGTACGTTCGCCGGGTGCTGAGCCTCGCACAGGCCTACCGCAAAGCCGCAGCAGCGAATCCGCAGCAGGAGGTGCCCGCATGACCGTGCCTCACATGCTTCACCTGTCCCATGTGGCTCTGCTGGCGCTGGGTTTGATCGTCAATACCGCCCTGGCTCAACCGGTTGTCATCCATTCGGGCAATGGCGTCGTGCCCATGGGAACGTACCTGGGTCACCTGGTGGCGGGCGTGGACCAACCCGGTGTGCTCGATGGCTTGCGGTTTCCGATTCGCGCTGTCGGCATGGCGCCCGGAGTGCTTTCCGATTCACAAGCGCAGGCCGCACGCGGCATGTTCAAGGCCGAGTGGCTGGCCCATCCGGTCTTTGTGGTTGGGACCGATCCGCTCAGTCGCCAATGGATGACCCAACACCGCCAGGCGCTCATCGAACTGGGTGCTTCTGGTCTGGTGGTGCAGGCCGAGTCGGAGCGCGCGTTCAAGGAACTGCAGAAGCTCGCAGGCGGGGCCGCGCTGGCGCCCGTGGTCGGGGACTGGCTCCCCGTGCTGCTGCGCGGTTCTGGTGTCCAGTCCTATCCCCTGGTGATCCTGGCCGATGGGCGTCTGTCCAGCGTGCCGCCGAGCCGCAGCCCGTCCACCACCGTTGTGATGGAGGCAAAGCCATGAAGGCCGATGACACTCTCGAAGCCCTGCTTCGGCCCCCTGTGGAGCTGTGGAGCACGCTGACTGTCTGGGGGGTGGCCTTGGTGGCCATCGTCGCACCCTGGGCTTTGATGATGCCGCCGTGGATGGGCTATGTGCTCGCGACGGTGGCGGGCTACTTCGGCTGGGTGCGCATGAAGCAGGCCCTGCACATCCTGAAGTACCAGCATGGGATGAAGTATTACCCGGTCACACACCTCGCCCCGCACGAAATCCCGGTCGAGGACGGTCAGTATTACCTGGGCCATGGGTTTGAATGGAACCAGCAGCACACCCAGCGCAAGCACGAGGCCAGCCGCCCCGATGCCGAGCGCTTCGTAAAGCCACAACCCTTGGAGAAGTCCTTGCGCTCCCTGGGCGTGCGTCTGGCCGACTGGAGCAAAAAAGCCGGGCCACCTGAAGCCGGTGCACCTGTGACAGCTTCTCCGTTGCCAACAACCGCGAAGGCCAGCGCCGACCAGGTGCCTCCGAGCAAGCTCAGCAACGTTCGCATGGCCGTGGCCAAGCTGAGCGGCGAGATGGTCCAGTGGGACCACTGGCTCAATCCGCTCAAGGCCTACGCGGATCTGGGAGGCTCGCCGGTGCTGCATGGGGTGGGCGCCATGGACGAGCGGCCCGTCACGATGCGGCAGTCCTCTCGCAACGGCCACATGATCGTGCTGGGCACCACCCGCGTGGGCAAGACACGCATGCTGGAGGTGCTGGCCACCCAGGACATCCGCGCGGGTCATGTGGTCATCGTGATCGACCCCAAAGGCGATGCGGACCTGATGATGCGGCTGTACGCAGAGGCCCAGCGCGCCGGTCGCGGCAACCAGTTCTACCTGTTCCACCTGGGCTACCCAGACATTTCTGCACGGTACAACGGGATCGGGAATTTCAGCCGCATCACCGAGGTGGCGGGCCGCGCCACCAACGCCCTGCCCTCGTCGGGCAACTCGGCCGCGTTCAAGGAATTCAGCTGGCGCTTCACCAACATCGTGGCGCAAGCGCAGGTGGCGCTCGGTCGGGTGCCCACCTACGAGACGCTGCTGGCGGACGTGACCGGCATCGACCCGCTGTTCATGGACTACGCCATGATGGTCTTTCGCGCCAAGGCCGCAGAGGGTCAGTTCACCGACTACCAGGACCGGCTGGAGCACCTGGCCGGCCTGATCGAGAAGAAGAAGGCACCCGTTCCCCGCAGCCTGGCCGACCGCCCTGTCGAGTTGGTCGCCATGTTCCTTTTGATCAAGGATGCCAGGCTGGACGACAAGGTGTTGACGGGCCTTGCCGCAGCGTTCAGCTACGAGCGCAGCTTCTACGAAAAAATCATCGCCTCACTGGGACCGTTCCTGGAGAAGCTGACCTCCGGTGCCGTGGGCAAGCTCATCAGCCCTGACTACTTCGACCCGAACGACAAGCGCCCGATCTTCGACTGGATGACGGTGATTCGCCAGGGCGGCATCGTCTACGCCGGCCTCGACGCCCTGACCGACTCGGTGGTGTCCTCGGCTGTGGGCAACAGCATGTTGGCCGACCTGGTGAGCGTGGGTGGCAAGCTCTACAAGACCGGACTGGACCCGCACCATCCCACGGGCAAGATCGTGCTGCCCACGGTCTGCGGCCACTTCGACGAGGTCAACGAAATCTGCGGGCCGGAGTTCGTGCCCATGGTCAACAAGCTGGGCGGCTCGGGGTTTCGGATCACGGCCTACACCCAGTCGATGTTCGACATCGAGGCCAAGGTGGGCGACAAGGCCAAGGCCGGCCAGATTCTGGATAACTTCAACCACTTGGTGATGTTGCGGGTTCGCTCGGTCAACACCGCCAACCTGCTGGCCGAGCAGGTGCCACAAGTGGACGTGGTGCACATCACGCCCAGCTCGGGAGTGAGCGACAGCGCGGCCGATGGCAGCGGCGTGGACTTCACCTCGCGTAACGTGGACATCTTCAACAGCACCAAGGTGCCGATGATCCAGCCCTCGGACATCCTGAGCCTCCCCCAGGGCCAGGCGTTCGCGCTGCTGGAGGGCAACCGCAAGTTCAAGCTGCGCATCCCGCTGGCCAAGACTGAAGGCGATCCCTTCATCCCCGAGTCCATCCGCAAGGTGGCCTCGGACATGAAGGCGCGCTACCGCACCTCCGAGCAGTGGGCGCGCGAGACCGACTGGCTGGGCAACCAGCCCATCGGGATGGCTGGTGCAGGCGTGATCGACACGTCGCTGGCCATGGGCGGCGCCCAGTTTGAAGAACTTGATGCAGACGCAGACGACTTGGCGTTCAGCGGGTCAGCGGGTGTCGAAACCTCGGGTGAGGTCAACAGCGCGGCCAATGCGACGGGGGTACTCGAATGAGCGCCATCGTCAAAACCCCAGGGCGCCCCCGTGCACGTGGTCCCGTCGAGCTGGGATTGGAGATGGGCTTCGGGCTGCTGTTCGTGACGCTCTTCGCTTGGTTCATCGGCATGATGATCGAGATCGTGGGTTCGCTCACGCTGTGGCGCGACCTCCAGGAAAACCATGCCCTGCAGATCGTGCAGCAGGACCTGGAGTACATCGCCCAGGCGCCGCGCAGCCTGCTGGTGCGCGACACGGTCGGCTGGTCCGAAGGTGTGGTTCGCAATGTGCGACTGCCCTACGAGCGCTTTCAGGTCATTGCCTGGTATCAGCGCCAGCAGGCGATTCATCAGGCCACGGTGGAAGGTGTCACCGATGACCTCCGCCTGAACACGGCCCGCGCCAACAGGTCCATGCAGCTGCTGCTCAGTCGCTGGGCCATCACCTCCATGTACGTGATGCAGGACGTGCTGCTGCGCCTGTCGGTCGCGGCGTTTGCCGCTCCCGCTTTCATCCTGGCTTGCCTGGTGGGCGTGGTCGATGGCCTGGTGCGCCGCGATCTGCGCCGCTGGGGCGGTGGACGAGAAAGCTCGTTCGTCTACCACCACGCGAAGCGCTACACGGCCTGGGCCTTGACCGGTGGGTTCGGGCTCTACCTGGCCTGGCCGTTTGGCAACTTCAACCCCAGCCACATGGTGATTGTCTTCACCGTGCTGGTGGCGTTCTCCATGTCCACCACGGTGGCCACCTTCAAGAAGTACGTCTGATGCAGCCCTACACCGACCTGAACGTCCCCGATCCGGCCCAAGCCGAATTCTTCACTGTCCCAACCCAAGGACCAAACCAAGGAGTCCCGATGAACCCGACACCTCAATCCCCAACGCTGAGCACTGGCAGCGGCCCCGGCACCAAGGTCCGTCGCAGCTGGGTGCTGGCGGTGTTGTACGTGGCGCTGAGCGCTACGCAAGCCCAGGCTGGGGACGCAGACACGGAGCGAGAAAACCTTGCCCGCATCGCCTCAGAGATCGAGCGCGTGCAGGTGATGGTCTCCGAAGCAGCACAAACCGCACCCACGGGCGAGCGGGTGAAGTTTCGCTACGACTGGCTGCTGCGTGACCTGGGCCAGTTGCGCGAGGGCATCACCTCGCACGTCGATGCACCGCGTCAGCCGCGCCCGGCGCCGCCGTTGCGCGGCGACTACCGCCAGTAACGCGCTGGCATTCCAGCTCATCTCCCTTCACTCAGAAAGCATCCCATGGACCCCACCATGAGTGCCGCCTTCGAAGCCGGTTCGGGCGTCTCGCCCACGGCCCTGAAAGCCACTGTCCAACTCATCGCCAGCGGCGTGATCTTGCTGGTCTTCGCCTGGGCCATGTTGGCCATCTTAAATGCCTACAAGGAAGAGCGGGCTGACCTGCTCAGCGCGACCTGGGCGGCGTTGAAGGTGTTCGTGATCCTGGCTGTCCTGTTCTTCGCGGTTTTCCGGTGACGCGAGGGTTTGTTTGAACCATCCACCGGTTGTCTGTCACCCCTCACTTTTTTCAAGGAGCACACCCATGACCCAGCGTCATCCTCAACACGCCCGGCACAGCGCTGCCGCCTGGCACGACCGCTTGCAGCGCTGGACGCTGGCACCGGTCGTGGCCGTCCTGTGCAGCCCGGCCCTGGCCGCGCTCCCGGTCATGCCCACACCCGGCACGGACATGAACGGCGCCACCTGCGCGGCCGGCGACTGGATGTGTGCCATGAGTGCCTATTTCAAGGCGGGCATGGCCATCCTCGGCCTGGTGCTGGTCGCACTCGGATTCATCTACGTCGTGGGTGGCTCGCTCTCCAAGTGGCGCGAGTACACGGCCGGACGCGCACAGATCGCTGACCTCAAGGAGTATTTCATCATGGGGATGATCCTCGTGGTGTTCCTCGTGATGCTGGTGACCTACGCCTTCCAGGTGATCGGTCAGACCTGATCGTTGCATGACCGCAGCACCCAGTTCTCACAGACGAGGAGCCCAGTGATGGCAAGGACAAATGCAGGGAGTCAGGACGGCAACCCAAGTTCGGAGCGCAGCGATGCGTCACCCGAGCGGGTGCCGCTGACGCACCGCGTGAACGTCGAACCGTCGGTGCTTCGCGGCATGACCGTGACAGAGGCAAAGGTCATCGCCGCGATCTCGATCCCCCTGTTCCTGTTTCTGGGTGCCGTGTTGCTCATCCTGACCGGGGTGTGGCAAATGCTGTTGCTCCTGGGTGTGTTCGGGCCGCTGGCCGCGCTGTGGTTTGGCTCGGCCAAGCTGCAGGAACTCAAGCGAGGCCGGCCTGATGGCTACTACACGCAGGCGCTTCACCTGTGGTTTGCCCGCAAGGGTCTGACCAAAGCCAAGTTCCTCATTCACCAGGGGCAATGGGCATTGGGTCGAACCTTGCCATTCACGCTGAGCCATCCCTGGGATTTGAAGACAGGCAAGCCTTCACTGTGGTCGAGTGTGCGCAGTTTGGTGCACCCGACCCAGACACCCCCTTGACGCCTGGTTCATCCAGTTGACACCGCGCTCACTCCCCCCGTTCACCCCCAGCCAACACCCGCGAGCCAATCACCATGTCCTCCTACCTTGATGCACTCGCTGCCGAGCGAGCCCACAACGCCCGCCTGTTTCGCGCGCTGGTGGTCATCGCGTTGGTCGCCGTCGTGGGCATGGCGCTGCTGTGGGCAAGGCCCCGCCAGATCGACCTGCACATCAACCCGGACCTTCGCGCCGGGGACCGCGTGTCCGTGGCCAGTGGCGTGGCGCCCGTGCCCAACCCCAATGTGTACAGCTTTGCCTACTACGTCTGGCAGCAGGTCAACCGCTGGCAGAACGACGGTGGCAAGGACTACGGCAAGCAAATCTACGACTTCCAGTCCTACCTGACCCCGCGCTGCCAGTCGCAGTTGCAGGGTGACATCGATCAGCGCAACCGCGCCGGTGAGTTGCACCAGCGCACCCGCCAGATCAGTGAAATCCCGGGACTGGGGTTTCAGGATAACCGCGTGATCGGTGAGGGGCCTTCAGCATGGACCGTACTGCTTGACATGCAGGTCACCGAGACGTTCCGGGGCCAGTCGGTCAAGGACGCCTTCATCCGCTACCCGGTGCGGGTGGTGCGGTACGACGTCGACCGCGAGCGCAACCCCTTCCGGCTGGCCTTGGACTGTTTCGGATCGGGCACACCCGCTCGCCTGGACATCAAGGACAGCGCGATCAGTGGCGCCCAAGGTGTCTCGCCCACCGCCCTGCCCTCGGTGGGTCAACAGGCGCCGATTGCTGTCACTCCAGCGGGTTCACCTGCAGCCGCGGCACCGAGCCCAACCGCTGCGGCAGCGCAGGCAACCGCAGTGCCCGCTGCACCAGGCCTCCCCCGCTGATCTGCACATTCCACCCATACACATCCCAAGAGGAAGCCGAATGCCCGAACTCCTTCACCATCACGCGAGCAGGTCCCTGCTGTGGGGCGCCCTGGCGGGCCTGGCACTGATCTCGAACACCGCAGCGCTCGCGCAGCAAGTCCAGGACATCCAGCCTGCGGGCAACCAGCCGCCCATGATCACCTTGCCCGCCTCAGGCACAAGCAAAGCCGCTGAACCTGCAGGCAATGCTTCCCCTATGGTCGCGGACATTGACCTGGGACAGACCCCTGGGGGATCGAGGTCCCTGCCGTCCACATCTGATACGGCAGCACCAAAACCTCAGGGCATTGCGAGGCGCGCTGCGGCGGCCGCACAGGGAACGCCTGAGACCACCACGGCATCGCCCACCCCCGCAGCCCTTACCGGCAAGGGTCGTGGTCGAGCAGCGATGCGACCTGCCGGGGCGCGCGAATCCACGGATCGACCCGGGATCGAGCGAGCTGTCTTTGCGCGACTTCCCGTCCGCGTGGGCCTGCCGGTGCTGCGCGAGCGCCTGATCACCCTCCCCGGTCCGGCTGCATTGCATGTGCCTGCCGACATCGAGACGGTGGCCCGCATCGAGACCATCGACCGCACGATCTACGTGACCGCCCTGGTGCCCTTCGCGCCGATCCGCATCGTGGCAGAGCTGATCGAGGGCGGACAGCAGATCCCTCTGGACCTGGTGGCCAACACCCAGACCGGTGCTGCCAGCGCCGAACTGGAGGTGTTTCTGGACAAGAGCCCGACCCGCTCGGCGGCAAGCCCGTCGCAGGGCTCGCCCAATGAAGGTCCACCTGCGGCCGACATGGTCGAACTCACCCGCTATGCCTCGCGCATGCTCTACGCCCCCCGGCGCCTGGCCACGGCCCGTACAGGCATTCAGCAGGTTCAGGTCAGCACCAAGCCTGTTGCAGGCCTGGTACGCGGTGGACTCGTCGAGGCCGTGCCTTTGGGTCAGTGGCGTTCGGCGGGTTTATACGTGACCGCCGTTCGGGTGACCAACAAAGCTTCGCAGCCGTTTGAGCTGCCACTGGAGCACCTTCGGGGTCGTTGGATCGCCGTGACCGCCCAGCACGGCCGCATCGGACCCGCTGGCAGCGAGACGGATACCACGGCCCTGTACCTGGTTTGTGACCGGGCCTTTGACGCCTGCCTCTGAGGAAGCACACCATGGCCATCAAACAGAACACATTGCTGCCCGTCCTGGGCGCGCTCACCGTGGTGATTGTCGGTGTCATCCTGTTCCAGCAACTGGGCGACTCAGGTGCCGCCGTCCCGGGCGCAGCGATGAAGGCGGTGCCTCAGCCCGCCGAACTGCCACCCACCAAGGGCGCGGACAACGACAACGCGGGCGAAACCCTGGCCACCGTGGTCGCGAGCAACGCCGAATTGCGCAAACAGGTCGCCGACATCGTTGAGCGAAACAAGAAGCTCGAAGAGCAGGAAGCGCTGCGTCTTCAGCGGCAAACCCTCGGGGGTGCGGGCGCTTCAAGCGCTGCACGCAAAGGGGCGCGCGATACCGGCGACTTCGGTTCTGCTGTGGACACCGCCGGGCAGGCGGCCGAGTCCCTGCTCGGGTCACTGCCCACATTGCAGACCTCCCGGACCGCACCGGGTGCCCAGATCGGACGCACCGTCAACGGTGGCGCTGCGGCGCCCATCACGGGTGACATCCCCCTGGACGGATCGGAACAAGCGCCCGGCGCCGTGTCTTACAAGACCGTGGCGCCCATGGGCTACGCGCCCTTCGAGGACACCCGAAACCGCAACCAAGGCCCGCCCTCCACCCGCTACGTCCGCACCAATGCCACCGCCAGATCGACGGCAGAGGCAGGCTCTGCCGGACCACACAGCACAGGCCGCGTTGAGCCCGAGAAAGAAGAGGATGAAGCCTACTTCACGTTGCCGGAGAACTCGACGCTGGTGGGCGTCAAGGCGATGACCGCGATCATCGGCCGTGTCCCCATCGACGGTCGGGTCACCGACCCGATGCAGTTCAAGCTCATCGTTGGACGCGAGAACCTTGCGGCCAACGGCTGGGAGCTGCCCGAAGACGTGGCCGGCATGATCCTGACCGGCGTGGCCGTGGGCGACATGGCGCTGTCGTGCTCCGAGGGCAAGATTCGCTCGGCCACCTTCATCTTCAACGACGGCACCATCCGCACGGTGTCCTCAAGAGGGCGTGGCACCTCTTCTGGGACGAGCGGCGATCTGGGGTTCATCTCCGATCCGCGCGGCAACCCGTGCATCGTCGGCAAGTTCGTCACCAACGCGCCTGCGTACCTGACCGACATCATCGGTGCCAAGACCCTGGGTGTGGCCGGCCAGGCCTACGCCGATGCGGCCAAGCTGGTGACCCAGACCGCAGTGGGCTCCACCGCCACGCAGATCACCGACACCAGCCGCTATGTCATGGGGCAAGCCGTCAGTGGTGCTTCCGACGAACTCACCGCCTGGCTGCTCTCGCGCCTGAAAAACAGCTTTGACGCGGTGGTCACGCCCTCGGGGCACGACATCGTGGTGCATCTGGACCAGGAGTTGCGCCTGGACAAGACGGTCGCCGCCAGAAAAGTCTCGCACCGCGCCCAAACGAGCACCAATGCCCAACGTGGAGAAAACCATGGCCTTGAATAACCGCCTCGACCGTTCTTGCCGTCTTTGGTTTCTGCTCGCTCCCCTGGCGCTGGCCGCTTGCTCGGCAGCCGGGCCGCGTGAATCGCCCCTGATCGGCGCCACCGAAGGCAGTCCGACCGTCTCCGAGGTGTACCGCAACCAGCAGGCGGGCCAGAACAACACCCTGCAAGCGCGCGACAACCTGCAGATGGCCAGCCGTGCCAGGACCGTTGACGGGCGCGACGCCCGCCAGAGCAGGTATTGGGACCCGCTGAACCCAACCCAGCAGCGCTTTGCCCGCGTGCCCAATCCCGACTTGGTGATGGTGGTCTACCCGCACTTGGCCAAGGGCAAGTACCCGGTACCGGGTTACGTCACGGTGTTCCCGATGTACGACACGGTCGAGTACGCCCTGCCCGGCGAAGTCGAACAGGAAGACAGCCAGGCGCGCGAGCGTTTCATTCCAGCGCGCCCAGCCCGTTGATTCGGTCCTCCCCTGCTCACCCTTCCCCGGCCCAACCACCACCACCACGCCCCAAGAGGTTTCTCATTCATGGCTGCAGACAACAAAATCGGGTTCCTTTCGGTGGTTCAAGCCCTCGGGCTCATGCCCAAGGAATCCAAGGGACGAGGCGGTGCCGCAAGCGTTCCCCGCCCGGCAGGCAAAACCGCTTCGCCGCGACAGGCCGCGACCGCTGAGCGTGAACCGATGACGGTGTCACGCCGCCAGGGCATGGCCCTGCGCCCGCCCTCGTTCACCGACTTGCTGCCCTACGTCAGCTATGAGCCCGATGCCAAGACCTTTGTGCTGGGCGACGGCAGCACCCTGGGCGCGCTGTTCGAGCTGGGCGCGGTGCCTACCGAGGCGCAGGCCCCCGCCTACCTCATCGACAAGGCGCGCAAGGTGCAGGAAGCCCTGCAGGCGCTGCCCGAGTCCATCGACACGCCCTGGGTCGTGCAGTTCTTCGTGAGCGACGACCGCGACATCAGCGGACTGAACACCTACCTGCGCGACTACATCGCCCAGGTGCATGAGCGCTACCCTGAGCGCCGGGACGCCATCCTTAACTCGCCCTACACCCAGGCGGTTCTCAAAGAGTTCGAGAAGCACCTGGCGCTGGTGTCGCGGCCTCAGGGCCTGTTCACCGATACGCTGGTGAGCGGCCAGCCTTGGCGAGGCCAGCAACGCCGGGTGCGATGCGCGGTCTACAAGCGCTTCACCCGCCTGGCCGATGACCCAACTCCGGCCAAGGATCAGCTCGAAGCCGTGGCGGTGACCCTTATGGCCACGCTGTCCGAGTCGGGCGTTCAGGCGCGGCGCTGCACCTCGCGCGAGTTCTACGAGTGGTTGTTGCCGTTCTTCAACCGCAAGGTGCCATGGGCCAGCCGCCACACGGGAGACCTGCTGGAGCAGATGCCTTACCCAGGAGACGCTTCCCCCGCTCAGGACGCCGATGGGCGCGATGCCGCGCCGATCTTTGGCTGGGACATGGCCGACATGCTCAACATCAGCCCGCCCGTCTCTGACGCAGAAGCGGGCCTGTTCGAGTTCGATGGTGTGCCGGTCAAGGCGCTGACGCTCGAAGGCATGCGATCCAACCCGAACATCGGCCACTTCACTGCAGAGCGCAGCATGGGCAAGGAAGCCTTCGCCCGCTTTGACCGCCTGCCGGCGGGCTCCATGCTGTCGATCACCGTCACGGTTGAGCCGCAACACCGCCTGGAAGAGCACATCACCCGCATCCGGGACGCCTCCCGCGCCCAGACGCCCCTGGCGATGGAGACGAACAAGGAATGCGTGCAGGTGCTCCGCCGCATGATCGACGGCGACAAGCTGTTCCCCATGCTGATGACGCTCTACGTCACGGCGCCCACGCGCGAGGAGCTGGGTGCAGCCCTCTCCCAGGTCAATGCCCAGCTCATCCCATCGGGCTTGCGCTTCATCGACTCCCGCCAGGATCTGGTCGCCCTGGACAGCTTCGTTCGCGGCCTGCCGTTTGCCTTCGATCCGGCGTTCGACGCCAAGAGCCTGCGGCGCACCCGTTTGACCTTCGCCTCGCAGATCGCGGCCCTGCTGCCCGTCTACGGGCGCTCGCGGGGCACGCCGCACCCGGGCATGTGGTTCTGGAATCGGGGCGGCGAGCCGCTGTGGGTCGATCCGCTGAACCGACACGACCGCAAGAAGAACGCCCACATGCTGGTGCTGGGTCCGACCGGCGCGGGCAAAAGCGCCACCCTGAACTACATCGCCATGCTGACCATGGCGGTGCACCGCCCACGCCTGGTGATCGCTGACGCCGGGCGTTCGTTCTCGCTGCTCATGGACTACTTCAAGACCATGGGCCTGTCCACCTACAGCGTGACGCTGACGACCGAGGCTGACGTGTCGCTGCCGCCGTTCTTCCACGCGCACCGGCTGTTGATTGACCAGGACGTGATGTCCTCCTACCGTGCGGCCGAACAGCAGGCCCGCCAAAACGCCGGCATGCCCGACGACGCCAGCCTCGATGCCCTGCTCGAAGGCAAAACCGCTGCGACCGATGCAGACGCAGCGAACGGGAGTGCGCCCTCCGATGATTCCGACGACGAGGGCACCGACAAGCGCGATTTGCTGGGCGAGATGCTGATCGCGGCCATCATGATGATCACGGGTGGCGAGTCGCAGGAGGTCGAGCGCATGTCCCGGGCCGACCGCTACCTGGTCACCAACGCCATCATCCGTGCAGCCACCCGTTCCCAGGCCGAGGGCCGCAAGCACCCGCTGACGCACGACGTGGCCATCGCACTCATGGGCATGCACGCTGATGGCACCCTCTCGCCCTCGCGACAGGCGCGCGCCGAAGAGATGGGGCAGGCCATGATGAGCTTCACCCAAGGCCTGCGCGGCAAGCTCTTCAACCGCGAGGGTGTGGACTGGCCGGATGCCGACGTGACCCTGGTGGAGATGGGCACGCTGACGCAGGACGGCTACGGAGACGCCCTGGCGGTGGCCTACACCAGCCTGATCGACTCGGTGCAGTCGCGCGGCGAGCGCGCACAGGCTGAAGACCGACCCTTGATCATGCTCACGGATGAAGGGCACTTGATCACCACCAACGAGCTGCTCGGTCCCAAGATCGCCAAGGGCACCAAGATGTGGCGCAAGCTCAACATCTGGTTCTGGCTGGCCACCCAAAACCTGAAGGATTTCCCGGACAGCATGAGCCGGGTGTTGTCCATGTGCGAGTACTGGATGCTGCTCACCATGGACCGTTCCGAGATCGATGAAGTGGCGCGGTTTCGCAGTCTTACGCCCGAGCAGCGCGCCCTCATGGAGTCGGCTCGCAAGGAGCCACCCAAGTACACAGAGGGCGTGCTCATCTCGGCCTCTGACCAGGCGCTGTTTCGGAACGTGCCGCCGGCCCTGCCGATTGCCCTGGCCATGACCGAGGGTCACGAAAAAGCCCACCGCCGCCGCCTCATGGAGCAGCACGGTTGCAGCGAGATGCAGGCCGCGCAGATGGTTGCCGACGAGCTGACCGCCAAGCGCGGCTGATCCAACAGGAGCACACCATGGAACAGGATGTGATGAGTTTCAACGCGGGACGCTGGAACGAGCTGTGTGTCGTTCTGGCAGCACAGGCCTCGCGCAACTGCGGCAGCGTGCACGACATGTACCAGCAACTGTTTTCTGAATTGGTTGACGGGCGCCTCAAAGAGATTCCCGAAGCACATCACCCGGCAGCGCTGGAGGTGGCCTGCCGATGGGACTATCTCAGTCCGGAGGGCCGTGCCAAGGCGCAGCAAGAGATGGCAGACCAGGGCTATTGCACGCACGGACTAGACCCCTACGTGTGTCCGATGGGCTGCGGTGACCTTCCATGGTTCGACCGGGAGGAAAACTGACATGACGCCCTCTCAGCACAACGCGCTCGGCGCTTGGGGATGGATCACACGATCTGCGCTGCTTTGCGCATTGCTGGTCTCGCTGTCCTTCGGGACCGAACTCACCTGGGCGCAGACCCGACAGAACAAGTCAGCGCTGTTCGACGGCGTGAAACAGATCGAGCTGTTCCTGGCAAGGCCCACCGAGATACGCAATGTCGAAGGCACCAACGTGCCCGTGAAGGTCTACCGCATGTACGCCCACATGCAGTACATCGAGACAAAACTGATGCCCAGGATTCCCAAGCTCCCTCCAGGCGCGACGAGCACGGAGATCCAGCGAAACATCTCCGCCTACATGGAGGCCAACAAGGCGCAGATCGAGGCCGAGTCCAACGACCTCAAAGCCATGTACCTGGAAGGCAAGGAACTCTCGTTTCGATACAAGCTGATGGAGTCTCCCTCTTTCGTCATCAATGGCACGGCGGTGTTCGACCACACCAACGATCTGCACGAGGCGCTGCGCGCCTACCAACAGCACTACCGGGGACGCTGACATGAACCGACTTAGTTTCAGCCAGCGCTCGCGCTGCGCCCTGCTCATGCTGTGTGCTCTGTCCTGGACTGGCCAGGCCCTGGCACAGAGGAGCACGCAGGACATCTACCGTGGCATCACCAAGGTCGAGGTGTTCGCCAACTCGGCGATGGTGATCACGGGCAGTGAAGCAGCGCTCTACCAACTCACCGTTTATCGGCTCGACGCCTTGAAGAACGTTGAGGCGGCGATCAATCAACGCCTACCCAAGACCGAGGCAGCGGCCCGGGAGTATTTCCGGGTCAACCAGGCAGAGATCAAGAAGCAGATCACGCCCCACGTGCTCTCTGCGGCCAACGGCATTGCGCTGGCTCGCCACTACAAGCTCGACCGCCTGCCGGCCATCGTAGTGGATGGCGCCAACGTGATCTATGGCGTCACCGACGTGCCTCAGGCCCTGGGCCTGGTCCAGCAGCACCGCGACAACGCGGCCCAGAAGCGCTGAGGGGGAGCAGATGACTGAATCCATCCTTCAAGGTGTCCGCCAACGCTTCCTGGCCTTCCTGCTGTGCTGCATGGGCTGGAATCAGCCCGTCATGGCCCAGGCCCCACTGCCCGGGACCAGCACCAACACCCTGGGGGTGCTGTCTGCCACGGCATCGGCCGCACCGAGCTGCTTCAGCTACATGGTCACCGGCGTGTGCTTTTTCTTGCGATGCACGCCATTTGGCTGCTCGGTGGAAACCTCCATCCGGGTCAGCCACTACATGCCCGACGTGCTGGTGAGCACCTACAACGACCAGTACATCCATCCGTGGCGTGACGTGGGTGGTGCGGTTTCAGGCATTGGCGACCGCATCGGTGCGGCGGTCCTGGGTTCCCCACTGGATGCCACAGCCAACACGTCGGCCAAGCTGCGCGGCGCGGCCGAGCCCGTCACCATGAAAACCGTGGACGCCATCGGCAACCCTGCGGTGCTGATCAACAACGCCGGCACCAGCCTGGTGGTGCCTGGCATCACCGAGCTGATGAGCTTTCCCTCCACCTTGCCAGACATCCTGGCCGAGTGGGCCGTGGCGCCCGTGGGCCTGATGCAGCAAGCCGGTGCGGGCGTGGTCAACCTGCTGACCAACCCGGGAGCGCTCATGAACACCGTGACCGGCGCAGGCAACCTCATGGGGGGCATGGGCACCGACATGAGCAGCATGGGGCCAGCAGCAGCCGGTGGGATGGACTCGGCCAGCCAGGGCGATTTCCAGGAGCGCCTCAACCAGATGCGCGGCATGCTAACCGGTGCGGCCGACGCGGGTGGTGGCGGCGACATGCTCTGTCCCAGCTCGGCTGATGCCTTCGGCGTGTACTTCCAGTCCGATGTGGACTCGCTTTTCTGGCGCAGCATGATCCCGCTGGAACTGCTCTACGTGGGCTCGTGGTTCCCGGGCTACAAAGAGGTCTCGCAGACACCGATTTTCAGCACCTGGGGCAGCATCTACCCGCGCATCGGTGAGGTGGTCCAGCAGCACCCGGTCAAGGCATCGGCTGTCTTGGCCGAGCGTGTCTCGCAAATCATCCGCAAGCCTTCGCAGCCACACATCTATTCCCACCTCAAGGGCAAGAGCCCGGGCTCGTATGTGTGGTTCGCCCAAGTGGCCGACCCCAAGTGGTCGATGGTCCACCCCTACCCCTCGGGTTGTCACACCTTCGGCGCCAACGACAGCATTGCGGCCATTGGCTACGGCGACTACCGCAACACGCCCAACAACAGCCACGTCTGGAACCTCTGGACCCGCTACGAGTGCTGCAAGCGCAAGACCGAAATCTTCCTGTTCGCAGTTCCCTGACCCATTGCCGACCTCAAGACCGCCTTCTCAGGACCGACCATGAAACAACCCTTGTTCACTTTCCGCATGCGCCCGCTGGTCGCTGGCGTGGCTCTGGCCAGCCTGGTCGCATTGAGCTGGACGGCGCCCGCCCATGCACAGGCCTCGCGCGGTGCTCTGTACTACCAGCTCGGTGGCAACTCGCCGGGTGGCAACGCCAACTACCGGTCGCAGATTCCCCTGCAGCTCAGCCTGGCGGCCAACCTGCGCCTGAACTACTCCTGTGGCAAGTTTGACATCGGGTTGTCCTGGCAAACCTTGATGAACAACATCGAGGACTTCGGCGACACGCTCTCTAACGCCGTGCAGGCCGGTATCGCCGCCCTGCCCATGTACGTCTTCGAGCGGGCGCAGCCTGGCCTGTACCAGCTCTTCCAGACCTACTCCCTCAAGGCCGACGCGATCATCGCTGCGGCCATGAAGACCTGCGAAGAGATGGAGGCCCAGATCAAGCAGGGCCAGAACCCCTACGCCGACTGGGAGAACATCGCCAAGGGCGAAACTTGGAAAGTTCGTGCTTCGCTCAATGGTGATGTGGTCGAGGCCAAGCGGGCGATCAACCAGCAAGAGGAGGCTAACCGGAACGGGGTTTCGTGGATCTTCGGCGAGCGCGCCGGCGGCGTGGGCACCCAGCCGCTGCGGCCGGTCCGCGACCTCTCGGTCGCAGGCTACAACGTCACGCTCAACCGCCAGCCAGGCTCATCGGGTGGAGGCCCTGCCGATGCGCGGATGGTCGCGGCGTTCCCCACTTCGGAGGCGCTGGCCACCTTTACCACCAAGGTGCTGGGCGATCAGCAAATCTACCTCTGCGAGGGCATCTCCAACTGCCCTGCCGCCACCTCGACCTCTTCGGCCACAGGCCTTGGGCCGCTGTTGGAGGAAGAAATCCTGATGGTGCGACCTCGGCTGGAGGCCATCGTCAATGGCACCACGTCACCGACCAGCGCTGCGCTGGCCGAGATCGGTGCCCCGGGCATCACGGTGAATGCCCAGGTGGTGCAGGCCCTGCGCGCCATGCCCGCTGAAACCCGAACCATGGCCACGAGCCGCCTGGCTCACGAGCTGGGCATGCAGCGGGTGGTGGACAAGGCCCTGATCGCCCGCAATGCCCTGATCACCGGCATGAGCCTGCCCGAGGTCACGGCCGCAGGCAAGGTAACCCAGTCGATGCAGGACAAGGTCGCTCGCATGACCAGCCACATCGAAGACCTCATGTTCGAGCACCGCATTCGCAAAGAGATCACCGCCACGAACGCGCTGGCCATTCTCGAATCAGGCACCCAACGCGACGGCCAGGCCACCCGCGTGCCACCCGCTGGGCGGGCAGATCCGGCACCGTTGGATGGTGGTCGTGTGCGGACCACCCCCTGAATCCACCACTCAAGTCGCCCATCGGTTCACCGGAGTTCATGACATGAAACACGACCATCCCATCGAGCAGGCGCCTGCCCTGGGCAAGCCCTCCTGGAGCAAGCGCTGGTTTCGCATGCTGTTGCCCGCGCTGGTCACCATGGCCGTTGTTGCGGTCATCGGCGTGATCGTCGCCGTTTTGTTGGCCTTTGGGGTCGATTTGTCCACCCAACACGGGGCGCTGGTAGCCTTTCGGCCGTGGGGCGCGGCGATTCAGGGCGGCTTGATCATCCTGGTTGGTCTTCGCTGGCAGCAGGTGGTCGATTGGGGACGTGCTCGCCGCGTCGTGAAGGACTGGGAATACGACAAAGCCCTGCGGGCCAGGCAAAAGGCGCTGCTGTGCCTGATGGCCTACTGGCTCATGATCCCGGTGGGGCCCAATGCGCTGCTGCGTGTCTTTGGTGGTTGAGGAGACACACGATGCAACTCGACTCCTACCTCGAAATTTTCACCACCATGTACGGGTGGGCCTTCGCCAACATCATCGGTGAAGCCTTCACCGGCACCGGCCTGGTGGTGCTGCCCTTCATGATCATGGCCTTCAACGCTTGGCGCCAGGCGAAGGAGCAAGGCGCCGAACAGGTGGGCGTCTTCGGCCTGGTGGACAGCATCGGCATGCAGCTGATCGTCGGTCTGTTCGTCTTCATGACCTGCTTTGCCACCAGCCCGCTGACCTCCCTGCATTCGATCAATCTTCGGTATCGGCCACCGGCCACAGTGACGGACCCAAACCCTGTCGAGGTCTCGCGCGACAGCGGTACAGGATCGACCTATGACAGTGCATTGGTGGACTCCATCGACGGCAGCATGAGCAACGTGAGCGGTTCACTCGCGCAGGTACCTGCCTGGTGGATGAGCGTGATGGCTATCTCATCAGGCATCAACAACGCGATCAAATCCGGGTTGTCATCCAACATGAGTGAGCTGCGCGCCATGGAAGAGCTGGCCCGGATCGCCACCATCGAAGATCCGCGCCTGCTCAACAACATCCAGCGCTTCTACAGCGAGTGTTTCGTGCCGGCGCAAAGCCGGTTCATCCAGATGCCTCCAGCAGACCTCAGTGTGACTGGGCAAGCCATCATTGCACCGGCAAACACCGACTACGGGCCTGATGACACGGGCTGGATGGGCTCGCAACTGTTTCGCACCGAACCGGGGTTCTACACGGACATGCGCTCGGTCAACCCGGTCAACGGTTTCGTCATTGACTTCGGTCGGGACGCGGACTACTACAACCCATCGTCTGGCGAGCCGCTGCCGTTCGAGGGCTTCTCCAACCCCGATTGGGGCCGACCCACCTGCAAGGAATGGTGGGAGGACACCCGCATCGGGCTGCGTGAAGCCATGATCACCCACTCTTCCAGCTGGAGTGCGCTCTGGACCCATGCCCGCACGATTTTTGCGAGCGAGGACCGCACCAAGGACGAGTTGGCCAGGCTCGCCCAGTACAAGGCCAACCCGCAATTCGTAGACCCGACTCAGGCGCTGGGAGACCGGTGGTTTCAGAACGCCCGTATCAGCGATCCGGCGGGGATCGCCGACAGCGTGGGCAGGAATGCCGGCGGAATCATTTCCAACGCGGGTCTGGGGATCATGTCCCTGCTGAGCTACATCACCGCCGGGCCGCTGAAAAACGGCCTGCTGATGATGCAGGCCCTGATCCTCATGGGCATGTACATGTTCCTGCCCCTGGTGACCTTCTTCTCGGGATATAACCTGAAGGTGATGCTCTACGGGGCCGTGGGCGTCTTCACGGTGAAGTTCTGGGGCGCGCTGTGGGCCATCACCGTGTGGGTGGATGCCCACATGATTCGGGCCATGTACCCGGAGGGCACCCTCACCCTGACCGACCTTTTCGGCTCAGCGACACAGGGTCACAAGCGGATGCTGCTGAACCTGCTCATGCTGGGCATGTTCATCGGATTGCCGGTGTTGTGGACGGGAATGATGGGGTGGATTGGCTTCAGCATTGCCGGAGCGCTTAATGACGTAATGAAAGGTGCTTCAAGCACGGCGGATTCGATTGGAAGAAGCTCTTCAAGGCGACGTTAAATTCTGTCTTGATAGAAAGACCGCCAATTCTCGTCAGCAACATTCTCTGGGTGCGGAGTCCCGTCAAGAAAGTACCCTTCACGGGAAGTATCGCCAGCGGAACTACTGGCCACTGCCATTCGTTCAAACACTGCTCCACCCACCGCCGGCCCAAGCACGGTCGCGGTGCGGTAGACCTTCTCGGCCGCAGCATCGATCAAGCGATAAAAGAGTTTGGCGGACATGTGGTTCTCCCTTGTGATTCATGGGGATTTTCGTCAAGACCCGTCGCATGCGCAACTGGCCTTCATTTTCAGTTGTTTTCCGTGATTCGCTCAATCTCGCGAGGTGCGGTCACCAACTGCTCCGTGACCAACTGGAAAAACTGCCAGGCCTCTGCCGGTACACCGGTCATCGCTGCAAGGCACCCGTACCGACGGTCGGCTTCCGACAGACCGTTCCACCAGGTCATACCGGCCAATTCCGATGGCTTGGCTCCTTGCACATTGCACTGTTCGATCTGGTCGCTTGTTTGAAGCATCTCAGCCACCAATCCTGTCGTTCACATCGCCTCCCATGGGTTCACCAGCTTGAGACCGTGCACCTGGAAGTCCGCCACGTTTCTCGTCACAAGGATGAAGCCGTGCTCAAGCGCGGTCGCAGCAATCATCGAATCTCGGTACGGACGTTTATCGGGAACGTGAAGCGGCGCACACACCATTGCCGTCGAGTCAGAAAACGGCAGCAAGCGTCCAGCGAATTCCACCTGAACCTGTGTCCACCAACTGCGCAAGCGTCGGCCCTGGTCCACATCCTTTCGCTCCATGGTGCGCACTCCCACCTCCAGCTCGAAAACTGTGGCCGCAGAAAGGTACAGCGTGGCGGCGTCCTGCCCGCTTGCCCAGGCCAGTACATGTTCATTGCGCGAGGGCTTGCCCTTTCGGAGTTCAGAAACGACGTTGGTGTCCAACAGGTACATCAGGCTCAATCCAGATTGACAGGCTTGAAGTCGCCGTCCAGCCGTGGCGCCTCGAAGTCGAAGTCACCACCCGGGATGGCATTCATGACCTCCAGCAGGCTACGCGGCTTGGCCTTGCTCAATCGGTAGTAATCCTCGATCTTGAGCAGTGCGAATGCGGGCCTTCCCCGGTCGGTGATGAACACCGGACCGTCGCTGGCCAGGCGCTTTGCGTTGCTCACGTCGCGTGCGAAATCTCGGCTCGGCAGTGTGTGGACGGACATCTCTGTACTCCTGCTTTGTGCATCAAGGATAGTTTGTCGGCATGTTACGACATTTCATGATTAACAGGAAACAGCTATTTTGTAATGCACAATACAAATCATGCTTACACAGGCAACAACCCACCCTACGACCCAGAACTATGCAGAGCTGCAGAGAGCCTACGACCACTTCAACCAGGCGCTGTTCGAGGGCGCGCTCCCGGCGTGTCTGATCACCCTACAGCGGGAGAAACGCACCTGCGGCTACTTCTCCCACCAGCGCTTTGCGGATCTGGACGGTCACACCACCGACGAGATCGCGCTCAACCCGGCCTACTTCGCGGTGGTCCCTCTGGTCGAGACCATGCAGACCCTGGTGCACGAAATGGTCCACCTCTGGCAGGCCCACTTTGGCAAACCTGGTCGAGGCCGGTACCACAACGGCCAGTGGGCCGACAAGATGGAGGCCATCGGCCTGATGCCCTCCTCCACCGGCAAGCCTGGTGGTCAACGGACCGGTGACTGCATGGCCGACTACGCCATCAAGGGCGGGCGCTTTCTGCAAGCCTGCGAGGCGCTGGTGACGGCGGATTTTCGGATCAGCTGGTATGACCGGTTCCCAGGCCCCGAACTTGTGGCCGCTGGCCAGCAGTGCGAGGCCATGCAACTGAGTGCGGACGTCGGTGGTGGCTCGACGCCGGCACAGGCACTGGCGGTTTCCACCAGTCTGGTTGTGCGGCCGACCGCAACGCACGGTGTGGCCGGCACGGCCGAAAACAAAACCAACCGGGTGAAGTTCACCTGCAACTGTGGCCAGAACATCTGGGGAAAGCCCTCGCTGCGCGTGATGTGCATGGTATGTGACGAGATCTTTGAAGCTACCTGAAGGGAAGAATTCTGTTGAGTCTCCGTCAGGTCTTCATTCATTAAAGCCGCACTCTTCAGTGTAGCAACTGACCGATCTGCACGATTGGAGCCGGTCGCCGGCGGCGGGTGTACTCCCGCTGACTGCCACCAAGCAGTCTTCAGGCCTCGTCACACGCGAAGTCATGAATGTCGGCTGTATGGGGTACTGCGGACATCGGGCTCCCTCGACCCGGATGGCGCGGCGCGACCGAACGCTTCCCTATCACCTGGACTGGCGGTACCGACCCTGAGTAGCCATCCGCTGCCTTGATCTCGTTGATGCAAAGCTGCCTGTCAGACTTGTACCCACACCCTGAAGGATGCCCGCTCAAGAGGGCTCGAATATGCAGTCAGGAGCCGGCGGAGTTGATCCGCAGCGCGCGACTCAAAGCTCTGCGCGCTCTCTGCTTGCAATCTGTGGGTGTGGGCGATATAGTGAACCATATGGTTCAGTATGAAGGTGCCCTTCTCGATGCCTCCTTCGCCGCGCTCTCTGACGCCACCCGACGTGGCGTTCTGGAGCAGCTGATGCGCGCTGACGCTTCCATCACGGAACTGGCCGAGAGGTTCCGCATGACCCTCACGGGAATGAAGAAGCACGTCGGCGTCCTGGAACAGGCGGGGTTCGTCACCACAGAGAAGGTCGGGCGCGTTCGGAACTGCAGGCTTGGCGTGCGTCGGCTGGAGGAAGAGGCGATGTGGATCGAGCGGTATCGCCAGCTCTGGGAGGCACGCTTCGACGAGCTGGACACGGTTGTCGAGGATTTGAAACGCAAGGAGAGCATCGATGGACGTCGGAAAAAGTAGTCAGTCAAGCGCCATGAAAAATCAAATGTCGGTGGAGCGGAAGTCCGAGCGTGAGCTTGTCGTCACGCGAACCATCAACGCCCCGCCGCGCCTCGTGTTCGAGGCCTGGACCAAGGCCGAGCTGTTTCAACGCTGGTGGGTTCCTAAGTCGTTGGGCCTGAAGCTGCTTTCCTGCGAGCTCGACGTACGCGTGGGCGGCGCGTACCGCCTCGTGTTCCACCACCCTGACGCCCCAGAGGGCATGGCGTTTCACGGCCGGTACCTGGAAGTGACACCGCCCTCGCGACTCGTCTGGACCAATGAAGAAGCGGGCGGCGACGGGCAGATCACCACGGTCACGTTTGAGGAAAAGGCTGGGCAGACGCTGCTCGTCGTGCACGACCTCTATCCCTCCAAGGAAGCGCTCGACGAAGACATCGAGTCCGGGAGCACGAGTTGGAACGACGAGACGTTCGACCAACTTGACGAGCTTCTCGGCTCAGCAACGAACATGGAGTAGCTCACGCCAGAAGGGTGCCCTTCTGATTGGCGAGGTGATCAACCCGAAGTTGCCCTCTGCGAGCGGCAGGAACTGGCCGATGGCTGTCTTTTCAGCCTATTGCCGGTACTTTTTTGGGATAGGGTGCGTGCGACAGTCGAAGGGGCCGTCAGATCCGCTCCCACGGATGCGGGTCTGGAAGAACTCGCGCTTTGAGCTGGCCTGAAGAAGACCTTGAACAGTTGAAGCGTCGATCTCGCAGTAGTGGTAGTGCGTGGCCTTCAGCTGAATGACCATGTACCGCTCTGCTTTGTCGTAACAGATCCTCGAAACGTCGCTGTTCTCGCTGACCGCTGTACAGGCGAACGAGTCCAATGCCACTGCACCGTGGTACTTCACTTGAACCGTCTCGGCCGTGGCGAGTTGGCTTGCGAACACCAGCGCTAAAAGAATGACGATCTTCAAAATGCCCTCCAATTCCCTGACATGTTTTCAAGCTTGCCGCAGCGTCTGCCGGCTGTGGCGAGTGTACTGTCGCCCGACAGCAATGTGGGCCTGCCAGGATCAGGCTCCCTCAGCCGTTCGCGGTGGCCATCGCACCATTGCCGCGCCAACGCGCGCAGTACCAGTTTCGCGACTGCCGCCGCGTTGCGCAGGTGGACCAGCATCCGGTGTGACCCACGACCGGCCAACGTAACCAACAGCTTGTCGCAGGGCAACAGAGCGGCGGTGGGCGTCGGCAATGCAGCGATGGACTAAACCGCTCGCGCGGTAATCGCTCCGGTCACGTCATGGTTATTCTTTCCGTTGCTGGTTCTGCCATGTTGACGGGTGAGGCAATCCGCCTCGCTCTTCGACAGGAGTTGAACCATGAACTCATTGACGCCCTCCGTCTCCCCGTTG
>LNFM01004941.1_pt1 | contig 26269 bp, 21 predicted proteins | sample 596031 | NCBI WGS metagenome assembly LNFM01 (sample SAMN04254537, study PRJNA301005) | activated carbon metagenome | isolation source: dual media filters at the Ann Arbor, Michigan drinking water treatment plant | place: USA: Ann Arbor | reverse complement strand
GAGCGGCAAACTCGGATCGGTTCCGTTTCATCCCCCATCGCGCATCATGCAGATGGGACCGTCCGCAGCCGACGCGAAGGGAATCGTGTCGACCGAAGGGCAGACGGTTCTGTCCAACACGCCGCTCATCGCGCCCATGAGCGGCAAGCCCTGCATCGCGTACGAGATCGAGATCGTGCAGGAGTTCGAGTACTACGAGCAGACCGACCAGGGCACGCAGACGCGCACCAAGTCCGAGACCTCCATGAAGGAGTTCAAGGGCTCGATCTTCCAGGTGAGCGACGGCCAGGGCGGCGTGTTCGTCGACGCGCAGAAGATGCCCGACGCGACGCTGACGCAGTCGTTTCGGCACCGCATGGACATCGGCATGATGATCCCTGGTCAGCTCCAGTTCGGGCAAGCGGTGTTCAACACGCCGCTGCTCTCGACGGAGGGACCCGTGAAGGCGTTCATCGGCACCGAGCGCATCGTCGAGCCCGCGCCGGTCATGTACGTGATGGGTCAGCTCGCGCAGGGACCGATGGGCCTCGCCATCGGCGAGCCGAAGGGAATGCTCTCGGGCAAGCTCATGCTCGCGTCCAAGAGCCGCGAAGCGCTCCTCGGCGCCGCGCAGCGCAACGCGAAGATCGGCCTCATCGCTGGCGGCGCGGGGATGTTTCTCGGCGTGGTGATGTCTGTCATCGGCGCGCTCACGGGCGGCGGAGACTCGAGCGACTCTTCGTCGGGCTCTTCGACGGCGCAGGTCGATCCCTCCGCGGCCGCAGCGGCGCAGCAAGCCGCAGCCGCAGCGCAAGCAGCGCAGGCAGCGCAGGCAGCGCAGGCAGCGGTTCCGACGCCGCCCACCGGTGGCGGGATCGTTCCGGGCGTGATGCCTGCGGGCGCGCCCACGCCGCGCAGCGAGACGTGCCGCAAGGCGATGCTCTGCTGCCTGGCCTACCAGGCTTCGCTCAACGCCAACATGCCCCAGGCCTGCTACGCGCTCGCGAACATCAACGACATCGCCTGCCGCGCGAACGTCCGCTCGTATCGCAACATGATGCGCGCCCGCAACGCCCCGCAGGTCTCGGCTTGCCCCGAGTGAGCTGACCGTTGCGCTCGGGGGGGGATTGGGGACAACACTTCGAGGGGATGTTGTCCGCACGACGAATGGTCCCGTCGCACGATGTTCTGTTCGTCACGCTCGACACGCTGCGGTACGACGTCGCCGTACGCGAGCTCGACGCGGGGCGAACGCCGAACATCGCGCGACGCTTGACCGACGGCGCCTGGGAGAAGCGCCACACCCCAGGCTCGTTTACGTACGCCGCGCACCACGCGTTCTTCGCGGGTTTCTTGCCGACCCCCGCGAAGCCTGGGCGCCACGAGCGGCTGTTCGCCGCGCGCTTCGCTGGCTCCGAGACGAGCACCGACGAGACGCTCGTGCTGGACAGCGCGGACATCGTCACAGGCTTCGCGGCGCTCGGCTACCACACCATCTGCGTCGGCGGCGTCGGCTTCTTCAACAAGCGCAACGCGCTCGGGTCTGTGCTGCCGTCGCTCTTTCGAGAGTCGCATTGGGACGAGTCGTTGGGCGTGACCGACCCGCGATCGACCGAGCATCAGGTGGCCGTCGCGATCGAGCGAGTCAGCGCGCTGACCGACGGTCATCCTGTGTTTTTGTTCGTCAATGTGAGCGCCATCCACCAGCCGAGCCGCGTGTACGTCGAGGGTGCCGCCGAGGACTCGCTCGAGACGCACGCGGCGGCGCTCGCGTACGTCGATCGATCATTGGAGGCCCTCTTTCGCTTCTTCGAAGCGCGCGCGCGGCCGACCCTCGCGATCCTCTGCTCCGACCACGGAACGGCGTTCGGCGAGGACGGCTATCGCGGCCACCGCCTCGCGCACGACGTGGTCTGGACGGTCCCGTACGGGCAGTTCGTCCTTTCGTCCGGCGATCGATAGCGCGCGTTTCGAGGTAGCCTCGCGGGCAGCGAGGCTCCTCCATGGCAATTTCTGAACACGAGAAGCTCTTCTTCGGGCTCAAGGTCTTCGACTACGTTCCGAATCGACCGCTGCCCAAAGCCGGCGTTCCCCGGACGCACACCGGTGAGTATCGCTCTTCAGAATACCTGGACGCGAAAGAGACCTTCGCGTCGCTGCGCGCGGACAAGCTCGCGTCGAAGCTCCCCGCCATCGTGGTGGGTCCCTACGCCACGGCGTGGGACGCCGACGCTCGCGACGTCCTCAAAGAGCTCACCAGCGCCGCCAGCAAGAAGACGTTCACGTCGCTGCGGGCCGTGTTTCTCGGGGACATCACCTGCGAGGAGCAAGAGATCTCGTGGATCAACGTCGGCAATCCCGGCAAGATCCTCGACGCCTACCCAGACCTCGAGTGCTTGCGCGTGCGAGGCACGGCGAAGTTCACCTTCAAGTGCGCGCCGCACAGCGCGCTGAAGTCGCTGACCATCGAGAGCGGCGGGCTCAAGGCGTGCTCTCGTCGAGCTTCGCGAGCCTCGAGTCGCTCGAGCTCTGGCTCGGTCGAGACGACTACGGCGCGGACCATCGCATCGACGACTTGATGCCGCTCTTGTCGGGGCGGCTCTTTCCCAAGCTGAAGCACCTCGGGTTGCGCAACTGCGAGTACACCGACGAGATCGCCAGCGCGATCGCCGACGCGCCGATCCTCAAGCAGCTTCGCTCGCTCGACTTGTCGATGGGCACCCTCGGCGATGCGGGCGCGAACGTCCTGCTCGCGTCGCCGCTCTTCGCGAAGCTCGAGTCCGTCGACCTGTCGCATCACTACATGTCCTCCGCGGTCGTAAAGAAGATCATGAAGGCGGGCCCCAAGATGCTCGCCAAGGACCTTCGAACCGAAGAAGAGGGAGCGCGCTACACGCAGGTCGGCGAGTGACGATCGACCACGACAGCCCATCGACGACGGACGCGACGCTATCTCCCCGGCTGCGTCGCGCGATCGAGGGCACGCCGTACGCTCAATACGTCTACGGCTACCCCCACAAGACCGCGTACCGCGCCCTCGAGCCGCCTCGCGCGCTCGACGCGCTGTGGACACAGGAATTCGAGTCGGGCGCGCTCCGAAGAGACGCGCTCTTTCTCTATGTGCACGTCCCGTTCTGCGAGATGCGCTGCGGGTTTTGCAACTTGTTCACGACCGTGCGGCCCGAGGGCTCGCTCGAGGAGCGATACCTCACCGCGCTCGCGACGCAGGCTCGCGTCGTGCGAGCCGCCCTCGGCGACGTCTCCTTCGCGCGCCTCGCCATCGGCGGAGGAACGCCCACGTGGCTGGACCCGCCGCAGCTCGAGGCGCTCTTCGCCGTGATCGAGCGAACGATGGGCGCGCGCCCGCAGCAGGTGCCGGTCAGCGTCGAGACCTCGCCCGAGACCGCGACGGACGAGCGCCTCGCTGTTCTCCAAGCCCACGGCGTCGATCGCGTGTCGATCGGCGTTCAGTCGTTCTTCGAAGAGGACACAAAGGCCATGGGTCGGCCGCAGAAGCGCGCGACGGTCGAGGCGGCGCTCGAGCGCATTCGAGCGCGGTCGTTCGCGACGCTCAACGTAGACTTGATTTATGGTGCCGCGACGCAGACCGCCGATCGCTGGCTCGAGAGTCTCTCCCTCGCCCTGCGCTACGCGCCAGAAGAGCTCTACCTCTACCCGCTGTACGTCAGGCCGCTGACGGGGCTCGCCAAGGGAGCGCGTCACTGGGACGACCATCGCCTCTCGCTCTACCGAATCGGCCGCGATTTTCTTTGCTCGAATGGCTACCAGCAGAGCTCGATGCGGATGTTTCGTCGCGCGGACGCTCCTGCGCCCGCAGCTCCGCCGTACGCCTGCCAGTCCGATGGGATGGTCGGGCTCGGCTGCGGCGCACGGTCGTACACGAGCGCGCTGCACTATTCGGAAGAGTGGGCCGTCGGCGCGACATCGGTGCGAGAGATCCTCGAGGCGTACGTGCGACGCGACGAGCGCGAGTTCGCGACGGCCCGCTACGGCGTCGCCCTCTCGCCCGATGAGCAGCTCCGTCGCAGGGCCATATTGTCGTTGCTCAGCGACGAGGGGCTCGCGTCTCGAGAGGCGTCCCTGGCGCTTCCCGAGCTCTCTTCGCTGCGCGCCGCTGCGCTGGTCGAGCAGCGCCCGGACGGGACGCTGGTGTTGAGCGAACGCGGTCTCGAGCGCGCCGACGCGGTGGGACCCGCGCTCTTCTCCGACGCGATGACGGATCGAATGGAGGCCTTCAGCCTGCGATGAAGCCCCGCACCGCGCCGCGCACCGTTCTCTATCGAGGCCCGCTCTCGTCCTGCAACTACGGGTGCGAGTACTGCCCGTTCGCCAAGCGCAAAGAGAGCAAGGCCGAGCTCGCCGTCGATCGGGCCGCGCTCGAGCGCTTCGTCGCTTGGGCCGTCGATCGCGGCGACCCGACCCAGGTGTTCTTCACGCCGTGGGGCGAGGCGCTGATTCGTCGCTGGTATCGCGAGGCGTTCGTCGCGCTCTCTCGCGCCGCGTCCATCGAGCGTGTGTGCGCGCAGACGAATCTGTCGTGGCCGCAAGCGTGGCTCGATCGCTGCGACCTCTCGCGCGTCGCGCTGTGGTGCACGTTTCATCCCGGCGAGGTCTCGATCGAGCGGTTCGTCGCGCGGTGCAAGGGGCTGGACGCGAGGGGCGTCCGCTACAGCGTCGGCGTCGTCGCGCTGCGCGAGCACTACGAAGCTGCGCTGCGCCTTCGCGACCTGCTGTCGCCGTCGGTCTACCTCTGGGCCAACGCGTATCGCCGCGAGCAGGGCTACTACACGCAGCGCCAGGTCGAGGCGTGGGAGGGCATCGACCCGCTGTTTTCGCTGAACCTCCGGGAGTACTCGAGCCTGGGACGCGCGTGCCGCGCCGGATCCGACGCGATCACGGTCGACGGCGACGGAACGGCTCGTCGCTGCCACTTCATCGACTCCCCCATCGGCAACATCTACGACCCGGACTTCGCGCGCGCGCTGATCGACGCGCCGTGCACCCGCGCGACGTGCCGGTGCCACATTGGCTATGTGCACATGGACGAGCTCGGGCTGTACGACGTGTTCGAAGGCGGGCTGCTCGAGCGGATTCCGCGCGCGTGGCCCGAGCGCGAGGCGCTGCTCCTCGAGGGGAGACGTCGTCGAGGCGGACGCTCGCTACACGTCATTTCGTGAGTCGAAAGACAGGATGACCTCCGGTCATTAAATCACGGATCCGGCGCGTCGGGCAGCGTGATCTTCGGCGCGTAGTTCTCGCTCGAGAACTCGTCGTTGTAGGCCTCGATGTAGCCCCAGCCGCCGCCCTCGCTGAACGGGACGGCCATCGCGACCCGAGCCCCCGCGCTCTTGACCAGGCCGAGCAGGCTGTCCCGAACACCATCGCGCGCCACGGGAATCGCGAGTTCGACCACGTCGAGCTGGCCCCCGCGGCCGACGAGGCGCGTCGCGCGAACGATCGTGGCGTCGGGACGCGCTTCGACCGCGGCCGAGAGCGCGACCGCGACCGCGAACGGCAGCCGATAGCCGTACGCGTCCAGCGCAGGCAGGGCGTCGAACGCGTTGATGCCGGGTCCGCCCGCGAGGAGCGTCTCGGTGACCGGGTAGGGTTCGATCGCGAGGACGGCTCGGTTGTCCAAGCGCAAGACCGATCCTCGAACCAGGGCGGCCCACCATTGCAAGGGCCGAAGGTCCTCTTCGGACGGCGCGACGGCGAGCCCCACGGGGCCGCGGGCGAGCTCGAGCTGCAGGACGTTGGAGACATCGACCGTGATTTCTCCGGCGAAACCGTCGCGGGCGAGCTTTCGAAGCCAGCGCGCGCCGAAGGCAGGCAAGCTGGCGAGCTCCTCGATGAGCGAGATGGCGTCGTCGACCGAGCTCTCGCCGAACGGACAGCGGTCGATGATCGTAGCCACGGTGGACGAAACGTCGCACACGGTGCGGCGCGACGGCAACGCGCGGACGCTTTCGTTGTTTCGTCGGGGGAAGTCGTTTCGCTACCATCGCCGGCGCAACCGCGGTCACAGACCGCAGAGAGAGCGAGCGAGGCACATGGAGCGAATCGGTCTATTGGTCGGATGGGAGGACACGTTTCCGCCGGCGTTTATCGAGCGAGTGAACCGAGAGCCGGGGATCCGCGCGGAGCTGGCGAAGATCGGCGGGACAGCGGAGCGCTTCGACCCGCCGTACCGCGTCTTGATCGACCGGATCTCGCAAGAGGTCGACCACTATCGACTGCACTTGAAGTGCGCCCAGCTCGCCGGGACGTACTGCATCAACGACCCCCTTTGGTGGCAGGCGGACGACAAGTTCTTCGGCTTTTCGCTGGTCGCCAAGCTCGGCGTGGCGACGCCCCGAACGGTGCTCTTGCCGCAGAAGGACTACATCCCGTCGATCGACAAGAACCGGTCGCTTCGCAACCTCGAGTTTCCGCTCGATTGGGAGGCGATCACGAAGTACGTGGGCTTTCCCGCGATCTTGAAGCCGGCCAACGGCGGCGGTTGGCGCAACGTCTCGCGCGTCAACAACATGCAGGAGCTCTGGCGCGACTACGACAAGTCCGGGACGCTGCCGATGACGCTGCAGGAGTTCATCGACTTCGACGACTACGTCCGCTGTATCTGCATCGGTCGCGAGTTCATCCTCCCGATCCGCTACGATCCGCGCAAGCGCTGCTACCTCGTCGAAGAGAACTACCTCGACCCGAAGGTCGCCCAGCGCGTGGTCGACGACGCGTGGAAGATCTGCTCGGCGCTCGGCTACGACATGAACTCCGTCGAGTTCGCGATCAAGGACGGGATCCCGTACGCGATCGACTTCACCAACCCCGCGCCGGACATGGATCGGTGGAGCGTTACTGAGCACTTTTTCAAGATCTGCGTCGAAGAGATGGCGCGCTTCGCCATCAAGATCGTCCGCGAGGGGCGGCAGCCGCAGGTCAACGCGTACAAGTGGGCTGAGTTTTTGCCGGGCGGGCCGCGGGCGAACGAGCTCGGACCGGTCGCGCGCAACGGACTGACCGTGGGCGGCGGCGTGGGCGTTCGTCTCACGCCGTGACAGAGTCGCGGCTCAGAACGCTCCCCCGAGCGAGAGCCCGTTGCCCGTGAATCCCAGCGCGAGCTGCGGCGCATAGCCGCCGCTCACGTAGCGGCGCGCCGCCACGAGGTTGGGGGTCGGTGAGACCAGCCCCCAGCCCGCGAGCACGAACGCCGCGATCCCTCCGGTGGCTTGTACGAGGTCGCGATTGTCGATGGCGAACGCGATCGCGATGCCTCCGCCCACGAGCGCCGTGGCGCTGGCGATGATGATCGCGAGCGCGGGAGAGCCGGGCTGTCCGTACGCGCGCATGAAGCCGTCCGCCGCGAGCAGCTCGGACTCCGACGCCTCTCGATCGAGCACCGTCGAGCACGCGTTGCGAAGCGGGTCGATCGCGCCGACCCATCCGCGCCCGAACGGAATCCCGATCGCGCCGAGCACCAGCCCCGGACCGAGCGCGCCCGCGAAGGTCGTCAGGTTCGTTCTCTGTGTCGGGGGAGTCGCGAAGCTCCACGCCGCGAGCGCGATGCCCGAGACCGCGAACACAGGGACCGCAGCGACGCCGAACCAATCGGGCCTCCGCGCGTCGCGACACGCGCTGCGCAGCGCATCAACGCGTCGCGCGCGCTCTTGCGCCGCAGGTGAAGGCGTTTGTTCGACCGAGCGCGTCGCCTCGGTCGGCGCAGCGACCTGCTGTGCGTGCGACGGCGTGGCAGCGAAGAGCGCCGCGAGCGACGAGAAGACAGCCAGGGATCGATGGCGATGGATCATGCGCAGACTTCGCGTTGGATATCGCACTTCGAGCGTTCTGGCATGAGTTCATTCGTGCGCCCTCGCTTCACGCGGCTTTGGGGCTTCGAGTGAGGGGCCCTCGCTCGAGCGGCTCAATGCGGTGCCGCGCTGCGCGCAGCGCGATCCTCGAGAGCACCGCCCCACGCGTGCGCTGCTCGAAAACCTCCCTCCGGCAACAGCGTGGATCGACTGGCGGGACTACGCGGACGCACTTCACGCGGTCAACACACGATACGGCGAAGAGGAGCTTCGAAGGATCGCGCGATCGAATCAGTCCGTGCAACGCGCGGTCGTCCCGACCACCGCGCACCGGCTGCGCCACACCGAAGCGCACGGAATCGCGCGCCAACGCCCGTCGACGCACGTCATGAGCGTCGCCCCCTCGCACCGGTCCGGAACGCCCGCGCCGCACTCGGACACAGCCGGCGCGCACCGCGCGGTGCCGCCGTCGGGCCGCTCGCACCGCGCGCCAGACGCCGCGCAGTCGAACTCGATCTCGGGCAGGCCCACTTCGAGGCATCCGCGCAGGCGATCGCCCACGCAGTACGGGCTCGCGCCGGTGCACAACGGTCGACCGGCGGGGCCCGGCGCGCATCGCGCGGTGGTCACGCCGCCGTCGACCGAGACCGACAGGCACGCCCCTCCGCCGGGCCACTGGCCGCACTCGGTCGAGCTCTGAAACGATCCCGTGCGACAGCGCAGCAGGCGATCGCCGTCGCAGCGCTCTTCGTTCGCCGTGCACGCGACGCCCGTCGTGCAGAGCGCGTCGTTGGCGGTCTCGCGGCACTGTTGTCCGACCGTCGCGCAGTCGAACGCGGCGGTGGCCCAGGTCGGTGTTCCGCTCGTGGCGCAGTCGACCACGGTGGTGCCGTCGCAGCGGTGGCCCGCGTGCGCGCTGCACCACGCGGCGCCGTGGTCGAGCGCGACGCACCGCCGAAACGAGCGGCAGTCCGCCGCCGTGTCCGCGCAGCTAACGAGCCGCAAATACCCTGACACAACCTGCGGATTCACGAACGACAGTGATGTGTCGGCGAGCAGTCGAAGCACGTCCACGCACGAGCCGACGCGCGAGTTGGAGGGCTCTTCGCTGCACGAGAGCAGCGTGGCGCACGCGCGGGTGAGCCGGGCGATGTCGCGGGGGTCGACGCCGCCGTCCGCGCTCGCGTCGGGCGACACCGTGGCGTCCGTCGCGGCGTCGCCGCCATCAGGCGTCGCGGGCGCGGGGCAGCCCGCGCAGAGCGCACCCGCCAGCGCGACGGTCACAGCGAATCCCCGAGAAGCGGTACGTACAGGGTTCATGAGCGATGCGCGGAGCAAGAGCGATACCGCGCGGTCAGCGGGAGAGCGCCGCGTGCAGTCGCCACGACAAGCGCCAACGCGCGCTGGCAGACTCGGTTGTCAGCTGCGCTCGAGGGCGCAGCCCGCTACGCCGACGCGCGCTTTCTGCGCCCAAGGCCGCCCGCTGAAGGGCTGCATGCTCGACGGGATGCACCGCAGCTGCAAGGCGATGCTGGCCGGTCACTCTACGGTCGGTCCGTGCGGTGCAGTGGCTCACGATGCCGGCGCACGACGAGCGCGCTCACAGCAGCGCATCGAGCGCTGCGCCGATCGGGTCGTCTTCGCCGAAGATCACACAGAAGGGCTCGCGCACGGACCGCCAGAGGTGAAGCGCTTCTTCGCGCTGAGCAAACTTCAGGCGCTCAGCTGCAAGCTCCGCCTTCACCCGAAGCGTGACCGGGTGACGAGCCCCCAACGCAGCCTCGATGGACTGCAGCACGAACGCTTCCTCGCTCAACGGCGCCGCGCCAAGCGCAATGAGCGCCGAGAGCTTCGCGCCGAGCGCGAAACTCAGCAAGTAGCGATCGGTATCCGTCAGGGTGAGCGCGATCGCGGTCGAGCGAAGTGCGCCCTCGAAGTCCTTGGCCACGTACGCACGTCGGCCACGCGCCAGCTCCTCGAAGAAAGGCCGCTGATCGAGCACGCGCTCCCCCGCGTCGTTTTTGTAGTGCGCCATCGTCAACCGCTCGCCCATCGCGTTCGTGCGAATCCACGCGACGAACGGTTCAACTCGCCCTTCGCCCAGGTGTAGGAACAGGCGTTCTTCCTGCGGTCGATGCTCATCGAAGCCGACCATCTCCAACAGGCGCGCCTGCGTCGCCAGGGCGAGCTTCGCGGACAGATCCAGCGACTCGGTGAACACGCCATCGCGAAAGAACGACATGAACATCTGCGCTTCGTTCGCGCAAAGCACGAACCCGTCCTGGTCGTTCATCGACGTGAGTAACAGGGCGTTGGACAGTCGCTGAATCGGCGTGCCGAGCTCTTCGGCGGGAGTCGGACTGAGCCAGGCTTTGATGGAATCAAGGAGACCCATCGCGCGAGTCTCTCACGCGTCGCGGGCGCATCGCGTTTACGAACGGCTGTGGGCGTTGTCTCTTCGGGAATCCACAGGTGCTCTTCGGGCATCACGACAGCGCCCGAAGCGGGTCGCTGGCAGTCGTCCGTGATTGCGCGGTACACCGACGCATGACCGATAAGCGCCCACCGACGGCGGACCTCATCGACGTGGCGCCCTCCGTGAGCGTGCTCTCGGAGTGCCAGCGATTCCACGCGCTTTCGCACGACGGCGCGCGCGTCCTCGCAGCGCAGAGCCTCGAACTCGAGCTGCGCGACGTCGTGACCGGCGAGGTCGTCGAGTCGGTCCATTTTCCGAAGGGTCTCTTCGACGCGAAGCTCTCGCCCGACGGCACGCGCCTGGCTGTGTGGGCGTACGAGTACCGCGTGCTCGTGTACGAGCTGCCCGGGTGCAGGAAGCTGGGCGAGGTCGAGGGCTTGAAGACGCAGTTCGGCGAGGTGTACTGGACGCGCGACAGCTCCCGACTCGGGATCGTGTCGCCCTGGTTCAACGGCAAAGAGCCCATCGTCGTGCTCGATCGCGACGGGCGCCGCCTCGACGATGTGCCGCGCCCGTTCGAGGGCCGCCACGTGTCGCCCGCCGGACCGAGCTCTCTGGTGTGCGCCGAGTGGAGCCCGGGAGCGGTGTTCACCGCGGACCTTCGCACGGGCGCAGTCAGTCCCGTCCTCGCGCTGCCCTCGGGAGTGGACACCGTCGCCGCGAGCGCGACGCGGTTCGCAGCGGGCTGCAGACCCCTGGTGGTCGCGCTCGGGAGCCTCCCTGGCGCGAGCGCAGCGCTCCCCGCGCAGGCGAGCCTCGACAGAGGGACCGCGGACCGGCTGCGACCGCTGCTGAAGACGCTCGAAGCGCGTCGCGAAAAGGCGCGCTCGCGCCATGATCAGCAGACGCTCGACGGGGCTCTAGCGTCCGTGCGTGACGTTTTGCGGAAGGGCGTCCCCCACGCGCCCGGAATGGTGACGTGGGCCACAGGCGCGGGCACCGGACTGGGAACCCACAACGCGCTCACCGGCGTGGCCTTCGTCGACGAAGACGCGCTGCTTGCGAGCGGACCGCACGAGCTGGTGCGCGCATCCCTTCGAGAACCCTTCGTGGAAGACGTGCTCGTCCGCGCTCCGCCCAAGCTCGGTGCGAAGGTGACGCTGGGCTTGCTGGCCGTGGCGGGGCGCACGGCGGCGCTGCGTGTGAGTTCTCCGATGGGTGCTTTCACCGAGCGGGTCGTCCTGCTGCGGTTCGAGCTCGACGGCGCTGGGTTGGGCGGGCCCGACGCGAAGAGCCCCGCGAAGAAGCCTGCAGCGAAGAGCACGCGCGCCAAGCGGTGAGAGGGACGATCGCGCCAGCGAGCGAGCCCCTGTTCGCGCGCCTCGTGGTCGAATACTCCCCCGGGGGCCGAAGACGCCGACGTGCCCATGGAGAAGAGCAGATTTCTCGATCGTCGAGCGCCACGATCGAGAAGGCCGGTGGTCTTCACGAGCAGATCGAATCGACAGGCGATGAGATAGGCTTCTGCGAGCCTCTGGCTCGGCGAGCGTTGTCATCGTCGCTTTCGGGGCCTGTTCGAGGCACGCTACACTCCGTTTCGTCGGCCGCGCGGGGCGTCTTCGCGGGCCCGTACCGCACCAAACGCTGCAAAATCCCCTGGGAGAAACGATGAGTCACAAACACCTCCAGCCGTGCCGCGAATGCGGCAGGCACGTTCGGGCTTCCGAGAGCGCGTGCCCGTTCTGCGGCGCTTCGGTGAGCGCTGCTCCCGCCCCTGCGCTCCCGCAAGCGCGCTTGACCCGAGCAGCGCTCGTGGCGTTTGGACTCGCTGTGACCGCGACTGCGTGCGGCGGCGGGAGCAACAGCAGCGCTGGCGGAACCGTGACGCAGGGCGGCTCGAGCAGCTCTGGCGGAGAGGGCCCGAGCACGGGTGGAGGTGTCGATTCGGACGCCGGCTCGCCGGTCAGCACCGACGACGGCGGCAGCGCGACGCCCGACGCATCCCCGGTCACGCCGGACGACGCCGGAGTCGTCGCGCTCTACGGCGCCGCGGCACCCCGCTACGGGGCGCCGCCGCTCAACGAATTCGTCTGATCGTCGTGCGCGGCTATCGGCGCGAGCACATCGCGAGCTTCGCTGCATTCGCGCTGCTCGAATCGTGCAGCGCGTCGGCGACGTACGTCGTGGTGTCGGTGTCCACGGACCTGCCAGGATCGACGCTGCAGCTCACCGCGCGCGTGCGCCGCGCGGGATCGGTGATGGCGCCGTCGATCGGCGGCGCGCAGAGGGACTCGTTCTCCGTCGCTCGACCTGCGGTTCGTCTCGCGGACGGGGTGGCGGATCTCGGGACGTTTGCCGTGCTTCCGTCGCGCGACGCGCCGGGCGAGGGCGTCGAGCTCGAGCTCTCGGTGTCGGCAGGGGCGATGACGACCGTGCAACGAAGGGCGCGCATCGCGTTTGTGCAGGGGAGGGGACAGCAGGTCCGCGTCGTGCTTCGCGCTCGATGCGCAGCAGCGGCGGTCGGTTGCACGACGGTCCCCGCTGAGCGATGCACGACGTTGCGCCTCTGCGAAGAGCGCGACCAAACGTGCGGCGACGACGGGACGTGCGTGGTTCCGACGGTGACGACCATGCCCATCGGACCGGGACCCGACGCGTCGAGCGGGCGCTGTCCCGACCCAGACCGCTGCGTCGCCCGCGAGTGCCAGGTCCCTGTCGCGCGCTGCGTCGACGGTCGCACCGAGTGCGTGCTCTCCATGGCCTCGGCGGGAACGCAGTGCAGCCGCGGCGTCTGCGACGGCGCCGGTCAGTGCACGAGCTGTGGAGGCGTCGGCGACCCCTGCTGCGGCGCTGCGTGCCAGGCTGGACTCGAGTGTCGGGGAGGTCGCTGCGAGGCGTGCGGTGGGCTCTCGCAAGCGTGCTGCGGGACCGCGTGCCGAGGAGGGCTCGAGTGCAACGCGGGGCGCTGCGACTCCTGCGGCGGCAGCGGCGAGCGCTGTTGTGGTGGGGGATTCTGCACCGCGCCGCGCGCTTGCGCTGGCGACCGCGTCTGCCGCTGAGCGCTCAGCGCGTTCCGAGCACGACGAGCTGACCGTTGTTGAAGAACGTCGTCGCGAGCCTCGAGAGCGGCGGCGATCCCGGCCGAGAAAACGGCGCAAACGACGCGAAGGGCACCGGCGGCCCGAAGCGGTTGCAGTGCCCCGCTTCGAAGAAATGCACGTTGCTCCCGGCGATGACCCCGGCGTACGGCCCGACGCGGGTCGCCGTCGTGGTGCAGAGCGACATCGGCGAGAAGCTCGCCCACCCCTCGGCGTTGTTCAGATCGAGCCAGCCTGCGCGGATTCTCGAATACATGGGCGCGTTCGCGGGCGGCATCCAATCCGTGGGCACCGGGGACTCCATCGAGAACGTCCAGCGCCGCATCGAGATGTTGAACTCGACGCTGAGCACTCCCGTGGTCGTCAAGATCGCGCCTCCCTCGAGGTTCGCGTTGGCTCCTGCGTGCCCAGCCGGGACCGTGTATGCCCCGAGCGTGGTTCGTCCAGAGAGCTGAGCGATGAGCGTGTCGCGCGCTCCCGAGGCGGTCCAGCGGCGGGTCCGCACGTCGAGCACATGAAAAGTTGTGTCTGTAAACACGTACGCGATCGACAGCGACTCGATGTCGAGCGCGAAGCGGATCTCCGTCGTGGGCGCGTTCGGTGAAGGGGCGCCCATCTCTGCCATCGCGTCGAGCGCGAAGGCCGCCCAGACGCCGGTCGCCGCCGTGTGCACCCACAGTCCGCAGGCGTTGTCGTCGTCTGCGATCATGTTGCAGTTGTTGTCGACCCCGTCGCACAGCTCGCGACGCCCCGGCGTTCGTCGCGGGTCTGCGTCGTCGCAGTCGACGCCCGCCGGCGAGCCGTCCATGTCCCGATCGACGCCGCGACACACGCCTGCGGTGCACTCGGTCCCCGCCGAGCACGCCGAGCCGCAGCACGGCTGTCCGGCGCCGCCGCAGGGTTGGCAGCGATCGGCGACGCACGCGAGCGACGCTCCGCACGCGCCTCCGCCGCAGCACGCTTGCATCACGGCTCCGCACGCCTCGCAGCGATCGGAGATGCACCGCAACCCGCTCTCGCACGCGCCGCTGCAGCACGCTTGCGAGAGGCGCCCGCAGGCGGTCGCGGGACGGCACGTTCCGGCGGTGCACACGAAGCCCGAACGACACGATGAGCCGACGCAGCACGGCTGCGCGTCCGCGCCGCACGTGGGCTGCGCGCGGCACGTGGTCACTTCGCACACGAGCGCGCCGCTGCAGACCGAGCCGACGCAGCACGGCTGCGACTCCTCGCCGCACGATGCCCCGCCATCGCCGGCGTCACTCGAGAAGACGTCCGAGGGGCTCGCGCTGTCACCGGTCGCGTCGCGGGACGGACGATCCGAGACGCTCACCGGTTCGACGCCGGTGCAGCCGACGAGGCCCGCTGCCAATGAGATCCACAGCGCGCGTGCGCTGCGTGCGGTTCGGGTAGCGGTGCGCAGGCGGGCCACGACGGCCGACGATACCGCGAACGACCGTGAGCGCTCAGCGATACTGGAGCAGGCGCTCGGCGCGCTTGGTGGCGGACGTGACGATCTCGTCCGCTTCGTCGGCCCAGATGCCGAGCGTCTTGGTGAGGCCGTCGATGAGCGCCTTCTCTTCGTCGGACTGGTTGCCGTCGATGAAGGTCAGCACCACCGCGTGGTTGAGCAGGAGCTTTCGGTCATCGAGCGAGAGCTCGGTGAGGGGAATGTCGCTGATCGCGCGGGGGGTGTTCGCGTACTCGCGGATCTCGTTGGCCTCTGCTTCCGAGGCGTCGAAACCGTTGAGCAGCGCGTCGAGCATCTCGCGCTCTTCATCGGCGAAGCGGCCGTCCGCCCACGCAACGGCCACGAGAGACTTGAGCATCGCTTTGTCCTGATCGTGCATGGCGCCGACTGTACAAGAACGAAAGCTCGGTTGTCTCGATCAAGTGGGGAGGCCAGCGATCCCGACGGCGACCAGGGACGAGACGGCGACGATCGACGGGATCTCAAGGAGTTCTCAGGTTGGATCAAATGGGATCATTTGGTCGTCTGTGTGAGCTCCCCATTGACGGCGTCTCGCGGGCGTACGAGACCCATCGGGTTCACGAGCCGCGGCCGGCGAGGCCCGCGCGAACGCTGGGAGACGAACACACGATGACGAGCTCGGTTTCACTGAAGGCGCCGTTTGCACCGGGAGGAGCGTTCGAGCTCGATCGAGAGCGATGCCGCAAGCTGCTCGAAGTGGCGCTTCGCAAGGGAGGGGATTCGGCGGACGTGTACGCGGAGTTCGCCGTCGGCGGCTCGATGGTGCTCGAAGAGGGCATCGTGAAGAGCGCGTCGCGCGGGGTGTCGGTGGGCGTCGGGGTCCGCGTTCGAAAGGGCGAGGCCGCTGGGTACGCCTACACCGAGGACCTCGGGTGGGAGGCGCTCGTGCGCGCCGCGGAGACCGCCGCGCAGATCGCGCAAGGCGGAGACGTCGCGCCGCAGGACGTGGCGGAGAAGAGCATTCCTTCGCGCTACCCCGTGGTGACGCCGTCGCTGCTCGTGTCGGGTCTCGACAAGCGCGAGCTGCTGCTGCGCGCCGACCGCGCGGCGCGCGCGGAGGATCCGAAGATCACCCGCGTCGAGGCCTCGGTGGCCGAGTCGTATCGAGAGGTCGTCATCGCGACGAGCTCCGGCGTGTACGTGCGCGACGTGCAGCCGATGCTTCGATTTGGTGTGCGTGTCATCGCCGAGCACAACGGAAAGCGCCAGGCGGGCTCGTCCGGCGGCGGCGGTCGCGTCGGGATGGAGTACTTCTCGCGCCCTGGAAAGAGCCCCGAAGAGCACGCGAAAGAGGCCGTTCGAAGCGCGCTCGCGATGCTGGACGCGCGCGAAGCCCCTGCGGGCGAGATGGAAGTGGTCCTCGCCCCCGGCGACAGCGGCGTTCTTCTGCACGAGGCCGTGGGCCACGGGCTCGAGGCGGACTTCAACCGCAAGGGCGTGAGCAACTACTCGGGCCGCGTCGGAAAGTCCGTCGCGAGCGAGCTGTGCACCGTGGTCGACGACGCGGACATCACCTTCGGTCGCGGCGCGGTCAACGTCGATGACGAGGGCAACATCCCCCACAAGAGCGTGCTGATCGAGAACGGCGTGCTGCTGGGATACATGCACGACGCGCACTCGGCGAAGCACTTCGGCGTGCAGCCGACGGGCAACGGGCGGAGAGAGAGCTTTCGGAGCGTTCCTTTGCCGAGGATGACCAACACGCTGCTGCTCGCGGGACAGAGCGACCCCGAAGAGATCGTGCGGTCGGTCGAGAAGGGCATCTTCGCGCGAAGGTTCGGCGGAGGTCAGGTCGACATCGCCTCGGGCGACTTCGTCTTCTCGATCGCCGAGGCGTACCTCATCGAGAACGGCAAGATCACCGCGCCGCTCAAGGACGTAAACCTCATCGGCAACGGACCCGAAGCGCTCGGCAAAGTGACGATGCTCGGCAACGACCTGCAAATCTCCGACGGGATCTGGACCTGCGGAAAGGACGGGCAGTCCGTCCCCGTCGGCGTGGGCTGCCCCACCATCAAGATTTCGGGAATGACCGTCGGCGGGACCGACGTGGCCAAGCGCTGAGCGCGACACTGAGGGATCGGGACACCAGTCATGGCAAACACACAAAAAGAAGTCGACGCGCTGCTCGGGCTCGCCGAAGACGTTTTGGCCCGCCTCGAGAAGGGCGGCGCGACCGAAGCGAAGGTCGTGGCGCGCTCGGGGCAGGATCTGTCGGTTCGCGTTCGTCTGGGCGAGGTCGAGCTCGTCGAAGAAGCAGGTACGCGCTCTCTCTCGGTCCGCGCCGCGAAGGGAAAGCGCATCGCCACCGCGAGCACGAGCGACCTCACCAAGGACGGCATCGCGCGCGTCGTGAGCGACGCCCTCGAGCTGTGCGACCTCGCGCAAGAAGACCCGTTCTCGGGGCTCCCTGACTCTGCAGAGCTCGCCAAGAGCTGGGGCGAGCTCGCGCTCTTCGACCCGGCCTGCGACGCGGTGCGCGCGGGAGAAGCGGTCGAGCGAAGCCTCCGCGCAGAGAAAGCAGCGCGCGAGTACGACGCGCGGATCACCAACAGCGAGGGCGCCGGGTTCGGCCGCGCTTCGGGGGCGTTTGCCCTCGCGACGAGCGGCGGATTTCGCGGCGGATACGCAGGCTCGTACGCCTCGCTCTCGGTCTCTCCCGTGGCCGACGACGAAGGCGGCAAGAAGCGCACGTCCGGCTATTGGACGGCGCACAGGCACCTCGCGAAGCTCGAAGACGAGCAGCACGTCGGCCGCGAAGCGGCGCGAAGGACGCTGCGGATGCTCGGCGCGAAGAAGGTCGCCACCGGCGCGTATCCAGTCGTATTCGAGCGCGACGTCGCGCGGTCGCTGCTCGGGCACTTCGCCGGTTGCGTCGTCGGCGACTCGATCTACCGCCGCTCGAGCTACCTCATCGACCGCGTCGGAACCGAGGTCGCATCGCCCCTCGTGACGATCGTCGACGACCCGCTCATCGCGGGAGGACCGGGCTCGCGTCCGTTCGACGGCGACGGCCTGCCCTCGCGACGCAACGTGGTCGTCAGCGCGGGAAAGCTCGAGATGTACCTCCTCGACACTTACGGCGCGCGAAAGCTCGGCGCAAAGAGCACAGGCTCCGCTGCGGGGATGACCGGCACCGGCGCGGGCACGAGCAACTTCGTGCTCCAGGCCGGCACGACGCCGGCGGCCGACATCATCAAGCAGACCAGGCGCGGGCTGTACGTCACGCAGATGATGGGCTTCGGCTTCAACGCGGTGACCGGCGACTTCTCCCGCGGCGCGTCGGGCTATTGGATCGAGGACGGAGAGCTCGCCTTTCCCGTCAGCGAGATCACGATCTCGCTCAACTTCGACAAGCTGCTCAAGTCGATCGACCTGCTCGGCGACGACCTGGACATGAAGAGCTCGATCGCCAGCCCGACCTTCAGGGTCGCCGAAATGACCATCGCTGGCACGTAAGTCGCTGTATTGATGGGGCTGTGTTCGATCAAGACGACCTCCTCGCGCTGAGCAAGAACCCGCTCCTCGCGCCGCTGTCGGCCCGTGAGCTCGAGACCTTCGCGTCCCTGCTGGATCAGATCGCGGTCAACGCCGACAACGAGATTGTCAGCGAAGGCGAAGACGGAGACTTCATGTACTTCGTCCTCAGCGGCACGGCGCGCATCGTCCGCAAGGACACGAGCCTCGGGAGCATTCGCCGCGGTGAGCACTTCGGTGAGCTCGCCCTCATCGGCGTCCGACGGCGCGCCGCGACGGTCACGGCCGAGGGCGTGATGCGACTCGCCCGCCTTTCGCGAGGCGGGTATCGAACGCTCGCCGCGCGATTTCCAGTGTTGGCGACGCACTTTTTGCAGGCGCTGGTCGCGTCCCTCGGCGACGAGCTCGTGTCGATGACGGACAACGTCGCGCTGCTGCTGGGCCAGCGATCGGCGCCGCGCCGCACCGAAGTCCACGCGTTCGTCCTCGATAACCCCGAGGCGATGACGGTGCGCACAGGGACGCCGATCGGCGCGCTTCTGCCGCGCGATCTCGAGGGGACACCCGTGGTCGCCGCGCTCCTGGACGCTCGCCCCGTCTCGCTGTCCACGACGCTCTTGTCCGACGCGCAGCTCGGCGCTCTCACGCTCGAGCAGTGGGAAGGACGCGAGGCCCTGCGAAGGTCCGCTGCGCTGGTCGTGCTCGAGGCCGCGCATCGTGTCGCGCCCGACGTCGCGCTGCAGATGGGGCAGAGCGTGACGGGCGCGCGCGTCGTGATCGCCCCCGAGTCGCTGGCCGAGGCGCAGCGCGAGGAGCTGCGGCGCGCGATCGAGCGCGAGGCGCGTCGGCTCATCGCCGACAAGGTCCCGTTTCGCGAGGAGATTTGGACCGTCGAAGAGGCCCGCGCGCAGTTTCGACGGCAGCGCTGGGAGGGGGCTTCGCTGCTGCTCAGCGCGTCGCGCTCGGCGTCGGTCACCTTGGTTTCGTGTGGTGATATTCAAGCGCTCGCGATCGGGCCGGCGCTCGAGGACGCGGGCGCGGTCGAGTCGCTCTCGCTCTCGCCGCATCCGCAAGGATTTCTGCTCGAGTACGGTCCGTCGCTGTTGAAGAGCGCCCCGGGCGGCGAGGCGGCTTCTCGCGCAGCGATCGAGCGAGAAGCGCACTCTCCGAGGTTTCAGAGCCCGATGTCCGACGACCACGCCTCGTGGCTCGAGTCCATGGGCGTCACGAGCGTCGGCGCGTTCAACGACCTCTGCGTCCGCGGCGAGGTGAGCAGGCTCGTTCGAATCGCCGAGGGCTTTCACGAAAAGCAGATCGGCCTGATCGCCGACAGGATCGCCGCTCGAGGAGACCGCGTGAAGGTCATCTCGATCGCCGGCCCGTCGAGCTCGGGAAAGACCACGTTCATCAAGCGCCTCTCGGTCCAGCTCGAGATCAACGGGATCCGACCCGTCCCCATCTCGCTCGACGATTACTACGTCGACCGCGAGAAGAGCCCGCGCGAGCCCGAGACGGGCGCGTACGACTTCGAATCGGTCGAGGCGATCGACTTGCCGCTGTTGCACGAGCACTTGCGACGGCTGCTCGCGGGCGAGGAGGTCGCCACGGCCCGCTACGATTTCTTGACGGGCAAGAGCCTGCGAGACCGGGGACCGCGCTTGAAAATGGGCGCGCACGACGTGCTCTTGCTCGAGGGCATTCACGGGCTCAACCCGGCGCTCACCGGGGACGCCATCCCGTCGGACGTCGTGTTTCGTGTGTTCATCCACCCCGCGACGACGCTGCCCCTCGATCGACTCTCGACCGTCCCCGCGGCGGACCTGCGCCTCTTGCGTCGAATCGTGCGAGATCGCCACGGCCGAGGCTACAAGGCGTCCGAGAACATCCACCGCTGGTCCAGCGTTCGACGCGGCGAGCAGCGATGGATCTACCCGTTCAAGCAGAACGCCGACGCGGTCTTCGACTCGTCTCTCGCGTACGAGCCCGCGGTCCTCAAGGTGTTCGCCGATCGATATCTGCTCGAGGTTCCGCGGGAGGACCCTGCCTTCGCGACGGCGTATCGACTGCGCCGTCTGGTGGATCAGTTCGTCGCGATCTATCCCGATCACGTCCCGCCCACGAGCATCGCCCGCGAGTTCATCGGCGGAAGCGGCTTCGAGTACTGACGCCGATCGCTACTGGCAGTTGCCCATCACGCAGTTGCGCGTGCGTCGGCACTCGACCCCGCAGCGGCCGCAATGATTGTCGCTGACCTGCGGATCGACGCACGCTCCCGAGCAGACGATCTGGCCCATCGGGCACGCCATGCAGACGTTGCTCACGCAGCGCGCGCCGGTCTCGCAGGAGTTTCCTGTGCAGCACCGGAGGCCTGGCGCTCCGCAGGGGCCGATGTCTGTGATCACGACGTCTGGCGTCGCGTCGTTCGACGTCGCGCCGTCAGCGAGTCGCGGATCGAATCGATCCCAGTCCAGCGCGCATCCGCTGAGCGAAACGAAGAGCATCACGAGCGTGGTGCGAGTCACTCAGAACACCCCCGTCATGGTGACAGACGCGGCTTGCGCGCCAGGAATCACAGCAACGCGCGGCGCCGCCCGCTCGGTCCTCGGGCCGACGATGAGCAGCACTGCTCCGGCGACGAGCCCTGTCGCGCCAATGGCAAACGAGACGTTCGCTCCCGTCTGCATCGCCCGCCCGCCGTCGATCGCGCCCAGCTCCGACGCGGGGCACGCCGTGGTTCCGCAGCGCATCGTGAGGCCCTGGTGTGCAGCGCTCGCGCTCGCCGCGAGGCCCGCGCCGACGCCCATCGCGGCGACGCCGACGCCGAGAGACGCAAACATGAGATAGCGCAGCGGGCTGCGGCCTCGCGCCACCCACTCGCCAGTGCTCATCGAACCGCTATCTCGCGGGTCGGCGCCGGGCGTCGCACCCCCAGTCGAGGCGCTCGCAGCGTCCTGCCGCTGCTGCGCGTCCGCAGCAAACACCAGCTGAACGGCCTCGGTCGCGCCCGCAGCGACCGTCACGGAGGCTGTCACGGGAGCGTTGCCCAAAGCCTCACCGGTGATCGTGACGGTCCCTGGAGCGACGGGGAGCGCGAGGGCGAGGGCCGGCGTCGGGATCGTCCCGTTGTTGATCCGTACGCTGTATTGCCTGGGTGCGCTCACGACCGTCACTCGAACGCGGCCGATGCGGGCGTTGATCGCGTCGAGCTCGGCCTGCGCGGCGTCTTGCGTGGCGCGGTAGCGCGAGTCGGTCGAAGCGTGCTCTCGAGCCTCTTGCACGCACGTCTCGAACTCGGTCGCCGCTGCCGGTAGTTGATTGAGCTCTCGCAGCGTTCGGGCCACGTAGAGCCGCGAGTTTGGCGACGCGCGGAGCTGATACGACCCGCGAAACTCCTCGAGCGCTGCGGCGAAGTCACGGGCATCGAACCGCGCGAGCCCCCGCAAGAACCGCTGCTGCGCTAGGCTCGCGGTGTCTTGCGCGAACGCTCCCTGCGCTGAAAGCAGCAGCGCTGCGGCGAGGACGAAGCGAAGCGCGCCGGGCTTGGCGACGCCGCGACTGCGCCACGCTCGCGACGGGTCACCGCGGTGGATCGAGTCTCGCGCTTGTCGATCTGCTCGTCGCTGCATCACAAAAATCTTGGTCGATAGACGCGCGGTCGAACGCGGTGTGAACGCGCTCCCGCGTCGGTGGTCGCAGCGCTGAGCGAGGGGGTCGCTGTACCGTTGACGGTCGCGCCAGCGTCGGTCGCGCCGTGGGCCTCGTCGGGTTCGGTCGGCGCGCTGCCGCTCGCGGCTCCGTTGTCCGCGTTCGGCGCGTGGCTCGCGACGCCAGCGTCGGCGCGCTCCGTCGAAGCACCGTTGATGGTTTGCGTCGGATGGTTCGCGTCCCTCGTCATCGCGTAGAGGGTGCCCGCGACGAGGAGCATCGAGAGGCTGCCGGCGAGCAGGGTCAACTTCTTTCGCGTCTGCGATTGCGGCGGTGGACTTGGCTGTTCGGGCGCGGCGGACACGCGCAGCTCGATCGTCTCGCCGATCGCGCTGACGGGAATCTCGCCGGTCTCCTCGATTTCTTCTCGCAGCCGCGCGTTGGTCGCGCTCGTGAGGACGCGATCGATGAACTCGTCCGCCGCCTCGTGGGACGAATCGTCGGCGAGCGCGCGGAGCGCCATCTGACGCTTCTCGATGTGGTCTTTGGCGACGGCGCGCACCCACTTGGACACGTCGCGACTGGACGCGACGCTGATCCCGCAGCCCTCGAGCGCCTCGATGAACGAGTTGCCGTCGGCGAACCGTTGATCGGGGTTGGTCGCGATCGCCTTGGCGATCAGCGCGTCGATCGCCGCGGGCAGCGACGGAACGAGCTCGGAGGCCGGGGTGTACTCGTGGCGAATCGACGCAGCGAGGGTCTGCGCGTCGTTCTCCCGTTGAAAGAGCCTCTTGCCGGTCAAGAGCTCCCAGAGGACCACGCCCATCGAGTAGAGGTCTGCCCGGTGCGTGAGCGGCGGCGGATTGTCCATGAGCAACCCGTGCTGCTCGGGAGCCATGTACGCGGCCTTGCCTTTGATGTTTCCGTCGCGCGTGTGCGACAGGCGGGACTCTGCCCGAGCGACCCCGAAGTCCATGATCCGCGCGACGCCGTCGATGCCGAGCAAGATGTTCTGCGGGGACACGTCGCGGTGGACGATTTGCAGCGGATTGCCCTTCGGGTCGGTGTGCTCGTGCGCCGCTTGAAGTCCCTGCAGCGTGTCGATCACGAGGCGCATCGCGACGGGAGCGGGAATCGCTTCGCCGCTGTGCTTCGCCATTCGCAGCAGCTGCTGCACGGAGAAGCCATCCACGAACTCCATCACGATGTAGAGCGAGAGGGCGTCGTCCTCGCCGAAATCCAAGGTGGATACGACGTTGGGGTGACGCAGCTCCGCGACGAGCCTCGCTTCGTCCATAAACATCCGCGCGAAGTCTTCGTCTGCCCGCAGGTGCTTGTGGCAACACTTGATCGCGATCAGCCGACCGAACCCAGCCGCGCCGCGCGCGCGACCGATATAGACCGTCGCCATCCCGCCCGACGCGAGCTCGTACAACAGCTCGTACCGCCCGCCCACCCGAGAACGGTTTGGAGCAATCTTCGCACCTTGGCCCTCGGACACAGCGGCTGAATCCAGTCTGGTGGATCTCGGCGAATACCGCAAGAACACGAGGTGACTCGGCGGCGTCCGGCGCGAGATCCGCTCGGCCGTCCGTTGGCGACACGCATCGTCCGAATCGCTGCAATTTTCCAGGCGATTCGCTCTTAGCGCGTCGTTGCGACAGCCAGCGTTGCGGTCGAGGGCCGCGTCGGCCGTGAGGTGCTGGTGTGTCGGTGCGTGTGGGGCAGACCTTCGCTTCGAAGCAGAGGACCGGCGGGGAACAGTCGATCTTGAAAATTGACTCTTTAATCAAGAACCGCTGCGCGCTTTGCGCGGCTTCGATTCAGCGTGGGGTGGTGTACGATCTCGCCTCGGATTCCCCAGAAGGGGATCGGAGGTCAACCGTGACGTCGCACCGATCATCACTTGTTGGACTTGCGCTTGCCGTTGCATCGGTCGGCGGCTGCATGACCGACGCGAATTTCTACTTCGGCGACTCCTCGCTGCGCGACGGCGCCGCGGACGCTGCGCTCGACGCCGATCCCAGGACGGACACGACGCTCCTGCCGTGTCCAGACGGTCAACCGCGAACGCCCGAGGGGTTGTGTCCGCCTCCGCGCCCGACCGACGGAGGAGTGCCGCCACGCGACGGCGGAACGATGGCCTGCAACAACGTGACGTTCGAGCACCGCGACCCTGCGGCGATGAGCGTGTGGGTGTCGGGGTCGTTCAACGGGTGGGCCGCGACCGCGATGGCCGGGGCGGTTCCGCTCGAGCGAGGCATGGACGGAGTGTGGCGCGTGAGCCGCGCGCTGCCGCGGGGACGGCACACGTACAAGTTTATCGTCAACGGGAGCATGTGGATCCCGGATCCCGCCAACATGAACCGTGAGCCCGATGGGTTCGGCTCGTTCAACTCGATCCTCGACGTGTGCGGCGGCCCTGATGCGTGTGGCGTTCCTGCGGAGTTCGACTGGCGCGACACGGTCATGTACTTCGCGATGGTCGATCGCTTCTTCGACTCCGACGGCCGCGCCGACCCGGTTCCGAGCGCGACGGGAGGCGACGCCAGAACGGGCCCGAGCGGCCAATACGTCGGCGGTGACCTGCCGGGCGTGACCATGAAGATGCCGTACCTCGCCGCGTTGGGCGTCACTGCGCTGTGGCTGAGCGCGCCGTTCGAGAACCGCAACACCGCGGGCGCCGCGATCGATCCGGGCGCGGATCCGCGCAGATACTCAGCGTTTCACGGGTATTGGCCGTCGCCGGACAACATTGATTTCTCCAACCCGCGCATGCCCAACCCGCGCCCGCGCGTCGAGTCGCGCATCGGTACGGAGGCCGACCTCCGCGCGATGATCACCGCTGCGCACGGGGCTGCGTCCGCGAACGGCCACGGAATCAAGGTGCTCTTCGACTATGTGATGAAGCACGCGGACACCGAGAGCGGGCTCTACCGCGCGCACAACGATTGGTTCGCGCGCGACGGGGGAGGGCGCTTTCGCTTGTGCGGCCCCGACAACCTCTGGGACGACGCGTACTGGGGCACGCGCTGCGCGTTCACCGACTACCTCGCGCCGTTCGACTTCGAAAACGCCGCCGCGCGCGCGTGGTCCGTCAACGACGCGGTGTGGTGGGCGCGCGAGTTCGCGATCGACGGATATCGCCTGGACGCGATCAAGCACGTTCCGTTGGTGTGGCTCACGGACCTCCGACGACGGCTCAGCGCAGAGGTCACCACCGCGCCTGGCGGGCGCTTCTACATGGTGGGAGAGACGTTTGCGTACGACAACCGCGAGCTGCTCCGATCGTTCGTCAACCCGACGACGATGCTCGACGGACAGTTCGACTTTCCCTTCAAAGCCCGCGCGTGCGAGGCGATCTTCACGCCCGACGGACGCATGGAGAACCTCGCCAACTGGATGGCGACCAACGACAGCTTCTACGGTCCGGGGTCGATCATGTCGACGTGGATCGGCAACCACGACATCCCGCGCGCGATTCACTTCGCCTCGCGCCAGATCGGCAATTGCCGCGAGGGCTCTTCGCCCGGCAACGGATGGAACGGCGCTGCCTTCACCCAGCCCGCCGACGCCGCGCCCTACGAGCGGCTGGGCGTCTCGTTCGCGGTGATGTTCACCAACCCTGGCATCCCGTTGGTCTATTACGGCGACGAGGTCGGCCTCGCCGGCGGTGGCGACCCAGACAATCGCCGCTCGATGCCGTGGGTCGACGCGCAGCTCAACCCACACCAGCGCGCGCTTCGCGAGCGTGTCTCGCTGCTCGGCCGAATTCGCGGGCAGAACCCGGTTCTCGGACGCGGACGTCGCACGACGCTCTCGAGCAGCCAGGACACGTGGGTCTATCGCATGGACGGCTGCGGCGCGGGCTTCCGCGCGGTGACCGTGGCCATCAATCGCGCCGACAGCCCGCGCATGGTGAGCGTCCCGAGCGGCGCGTACACCGACCTCATGACCAACATGCCCGCGACGGGCGGATCGGTGAACGTCCCGGCGCGCGGGTGGGTGATTCTGCGGGCGAATTAGCAGCGCGTCAGAAGTGGGGGAGGATTTCTCGCCGACAGGCCGGGGGAAGAGCGCGCGCGCATGCAACGAGTGCATGCGCATGAGCGCCGTGAGCGGCGGGGCGTCGCGGGCCAAGGCGCCCGGACGCCGCAGAAAGCGCCCGCCGCGCCCTCTCGGGATGATTGCTCGCGCGCGAAGAGCCAATGGGTGCAGCTACTCCCATACGACGACAGCCGGGGCGCGGCAGCGAGCGAGGACAGCGGCGGCGCGGCAGCGAGCGAAGACAGCGGCGGCGCGGCAGCGAGCGAGGACAGCGGCGGCGCGGCAGCGA
>LNFM01004622.1_pt1 | contig 26277 bp, 22 predicted proteins | sample 596031 | NCBI WGS metagenome assembly LNFM01 (sample SAMN04254537, study PRJNA301005) | activated carbon metagenome | isolation source: dual media filters at the Ann Arbor, Michigan drinking water treatment plant | place: USA: Ann Arbor | reverse complement strand
GGGCGCCCTTGATGTTGTGCGCCACGGCCTCGGCCGCCGCGTTGGACAGGTCGTCCAGCGGCAGGATGATGACGTGGTTGCGAACGCCCACGCGCCCGTTCTCGCGCCGGTAGCCGAGGAAGGTGGTGTCTTTGCTGATGATGCTCATGAAAGTCCTTTGTTGTGCGGAGTTGACGCGAGCGCAGCAAGCGTCATTCATCAAGCGGGCGCCGCGGATCCGGCTTCGCCGGTCCGCCGGGGCCGCCCCCTTGAGGGGGAGGCGGCGTCAAGCCGCCTCGGGGGTGGCTGTCATCACCATCTTTTCGTCTTGATGTTGTGGACGTGCGCGTGCTGCCCGACCTGGATCGGGGCCACGACCTTGCCCATGTCGATGCCGTACTTCCACACCGTGTCACCTGCGGCCATGTCCTTCAGCGCGATCTTGTGGCCGATGGGAATGTCCTGCTTGCACTCGATCTGGATCATGCGGTCTTCGTCCATGATCCAGCCGTTCAGCGACATGCCGGCCTTGACGCCTTCGACGACGACCACGGCCACGGTGTCCTTGGCGTCGTGCAGTACGAAATGATTCATAAGCTTTGCTCCTGGCTGCATCGGGATGGCAGCGGCGAAGGCGGATGCTAGCGGGCTGCGCGAGGCTGTCAATCAGGTCATTTATATGACTTGCATGACCAGGCTGATGCGCTGCACAATGGATTCATGTCGGCCCTGCTGTTCGACCCCATCCCGCCCGAGGCCGCCGGCATGCCGCTGTACCGTGCGGTAAAGCGCGCGCTGCTGCAGGCCATCGAGGCCGGCCGCCTGGCGCCGGGCGAGTCGCTGCCCAACGAGGCTGCGCTGGGCCAGGCCTTCGGTGTCTCGGTGGGCACGGTGCGCCATGCGGTCGACGAACTGGTGGCAGAGCATATCGTGGTGCGCAGGCAGGGCCGGGGCACCTTCGTGGCGACGCACAGTGCGGATCGTTTCCTGTTCCAGTTCTTCCACGTCGAACGCTCCGACGGGCTGCGCGAGGTGCCCACCGTCGAGTTGCTGTCCTTCGAGCGCACACGGCTCGACGAAGAAGCCGCTGCCGCGCTGTCGCTGCGCGCCGGCGAGCCGGCCTTTCACGTCGAGAACCGGCTGCTGCTGCAGGGTCGCCCGGTGGTGCACGACGTGCTGATGCTGCCGGCGCTGCTGTTCAAGGGCCTGACCGAAAAGCGCCTGCGCGAGCGGCCGGGCACCATCTACCAGCTGTACCAGTCGGAATTCGGCATCACCGTGGTGCGCGCCGTGGAACGCGCACGCGCGCTGGCGGCCGACCGCGGTGCTTCCCGGGTGCTGGGCCTGGCACCCGGCACGCCGGTGCTGCAGGTGCGGCGTACGGCGCTGACCTTCGGCGACAAGCCGGTCGAATGGCGGGTCTCGACCCTGCACACCGCCATGCACGACTACGTGCAGACGCTGTCCCGCCCGGGCTGACGTGCGTTGCGACACCGGCCTGCCCTGATCGGGTCGATCTCGCATTCAAGTTCTGACGACCTCCGACCGACAACCGGTGATGGTTGCAAGGGGTCCTCATGAATGATCGTTCCGGTGCTCTGCTCGCGAGAGCCATGCCTCGCCGGCGCAGCGGCGGCTTCACCTTGATCGAACTCGTCGTGGTCATCGTGATCCTGGGCGTGCTGGCGGCCGTGGCGTTTCCGCGCTACGCCGACCTGCGCGGCAAGGCCGAGCAGGCTGCCATCGCCAGCTGGGTCGGGGCGCTGAAGAGCGCCTATTCGATGGCGCATGCCACCGGGCTGCTGCACAACGCCGGCTACACCTCGCCTTACCAGATGTCGCTGTTCAACATCACGCGCTGCGACAACGTCGACCAGATGATCGGCCGGGATCCGCCCTGGCAGGGCCACCACATCGCGCTGGCGTCCTTGAGGGAGAGCGTGTTCGCCGATGCCGGCCAGACGGCCTGCACGGCCAGCAACACCATCAGCTTCGAGACCGCCTCGGGTCGCAGCGTCACCATCACCAACAGCGGCAGCGGCGTGACATGGACCGCCTCGCCCGCTTACTGATCAGGCCGATCGGGCCGATCCGGCTGATCGTTCCCAGCGCAGCGGCGGGCGCGCCGCACGATCCGGCGGTCGGCCCCCAAGCTTCGGTGCCGGCTGCTCGTGGCCACGTCGGCGGTGCCACGGTGCGCGCCTTGCTCTGCGCTGCCGCGGCACTGGCCGCCATCGGACTGATCTGGGCTTCGCCGCTGGCGGCCGTGTGGGCCAAGGCCGTGGCCGATCCGCTGTTCCACAGCACGTCCAGCGGTGCCGCCGTGGCCACGCTGGCCTTCGTGGTGGCTTGCGCGCTGCGCTGGGCCGTGCCCGTTCATGCGCAGTCACTGGCCCTGCTGCGCACCTGCGCTGTGGTGCTGACCGCCGGCGTGCTGCTGGCGCACGGCGCGAACCTGGCCGCACACCTCGCCCTGGCGCGTGATGCGGGCTTCCCCGCCAGCGTGCCCTTCTACCACTGGCAGGGCGCCGACAACAGCTACAGCTACCTGCTGCACTCGCACACCGGAAAGGCGGCACTCCATGCGCTGGCGGCAGGTCTGCTGCACGGGTTGGCGCCGAGCTACGACATCGGGTCGGCGCTGGCGGGCGCCGTGTCGCCGGAGGTGGTGGCGGCCTGTGCCGCGGGCTGCATCCTGGCTCTCATCGGCACGATCTGGCTGCTGCCGGCGGTGTACCGGCGCTGCGGTGCGGCCGGCGTCGTGTTCTTCGCCTTCTGTGCCTGGTCGTGCATCAAGACCAGCCTGGACGGTGGTCCGCTGACCTACCGCTTCGGGCCCGCGCTGTTCGGTCTGGTGTTCATGCTGCTGCTGCTGGGCGACGCGCCGCAGGCCTGGCGCCGCGGACTGTTGACGGCAGCCCTGCCGGCTGGCCTCGGCTACCTGGCCTGGTGGACCGCTTTCGTCGACGAACCGGGCAGCGAGGCGATCGGAGGGTTCGCCAGCACGCTGGCCCTGCTGGCGCTGCTCGGCGCCTGGGCCTGGCGCGCACAGGACGGGCGCCAGCGATGGACGAGACGGCTCGTCATCGGCGCCGCCGGCCTGGCCGTGGCCGGCAGTGTGTTCGCGTCGCTGGTATCGAACCTGGGCGCCTTGCTGCTGCCGCTGCCGGTGGCGGCGCACGCGACGGCGTGTGATCTGAAGGCGCTGACCTGCCGGTCCTGGCCAGTGGGCGGATCGACGGCCCTGGACGTCTACCGTCAGGCCGGCGACGACGCGCTGAAGCCTCGCCACACGATGATCGCCGAGACGCCGGGCACGACCGAGAACCGGCTGGCGCTGGTCGTGCACCCCCTGCGCACGGGCGCCGCCCAGCCTGCGACCGGGCTGATCCGTGTGCACACCGTGGCGTCGCTGCCGGGTTCCGGGAACGTGGCCATCGAATTGCACACGACGTCGCTGCCCCGGGTCTTCGGACCGCAGCCGACACCGCTGTCCAGCCGCAATTACCACGTGTTCCTGCACCTGTCGGCGGCGCAGCTTCGCGCCCAGGGCCTGCAGGGTTTCGTGATGGCCCCGCTGCGCCACGCAGCCGATGCGGCCGCTTTCGGGCTGCCGGGCCGATGATGCAGCCCGGCCTCGATCCCGCTGCTGTCGCGCTGCTGGCCGTGGTCGGCTTCGCCGTGGGCGGCGTGTCGTCGGCCACCGGCCTGGGTGCGGGCCTGGCGCTGCCTCTGCTGGCTGCCCTGGGTCTGCCGATGCCTGCGGCCTTGCTGGCGGTCAAGCTGCCGGTCGCGCTGGGTGACCTCTGCGCGGCCCGGGGCCTGCAACGTGACCGGGCGGGCGGTGCGGGCTTGTCGCTCGGTGCCACCCTGACGGCCGCCGGCTGTGGCGCGCTGGCGGCATCGGTGGTGGTCTCGCTGGCGCCGCATCTGGTGGTGCCGGCCTGCGCGCTGCTGCTGCTGGTGGCGCTCTGCGCTGGCCGCCAGGGCCGGCAGTCGGGGGTGGCACTGTGGGGAGCCTACGTCGGGGGCTGCGGCATCGGGGCCGGTGGGCTCCTGCGCTGGACGTCGGCTGGGGTGCAGCTCACGGGCGGCAGCGAACGTTCGGTCCGCGAACTGGGCGCAGCCGCCAACACCGGCGCCGTTCTGGCGCTGCTGGCGGCTGGGCAGAGCCTGGGACCTGCCGTGGTGTGGCTGGCCCTGTGGCAGGGCGTCGGGGCCTGGACCCTGTCGTGCTGGAGGGTGCGCCGCGACCGTGGCGTACCGAGCTGGAGACCGCGCAAGTCCCACGCCGCCTGACACGGCGGCGGCCGGCGTGAAGGACGACCCGTTTGCCGGCCCTGTCAGGCCAGCGGACTTGGCTGCGTTGCTGCGCGCCGCAGTCCTTTGGCCCACAATGATCTGAGGATGAGCCGGTTCGGCCGCATCCGCGGCAACCCGGTGGCAGCTCACCATGCGCATGACGTTTCCCCGTTCCCTGGCTTGCGGGCTGGCCTTGCTGGCGGGCGCGACGTCGGTCCTGTTGTCGGGCTGCGCCACGGCGCCGGCAGGCGCGGCCGCGGTCGGCACGGCTTCGGGCACGACCCCTTCCACCGCCTCCCCTGCGGCATCGTTTTCGTCGATGCTCTCGGGGACCCTGACCGCCGCAGCCCCTCCCGGGCCCGCCGCGGCCCGACCCGCGGCCGCCACGGCGCCCGCGGCGCCTCCAGCCGCCGCTGCACCGCCTGCGGCCGGCCCACCGCCGTTTGCCGCCGTCCTGCGCGACGCGCGTCGCATCGAAGGGCCGCTGGTGCTGTGGCAGAAGGACGACAAGGTCTGGATCGAACTCGCGCCGCAGCAACTGGGGCAGCCTTTCCTGCTGTCGCCCAAGATCCGCAGCGGCATCGGCGAGGGTTTCCTGCTCGGCGGCCTGATGGGGTTTCCCATCAATGGTGCCGGCGGCACGCAGATCGTCGAGTTCGTCCGCGTGTTCAACACCGTGCGCCTGCAGGCGCGCAACGTCGACGTCACCGTCAAGCCCGGCACGCCGGAGGCGCGCGCCGTGGCCAGCGCCTATTCCGCCAGCCTGTTGTCCAGCACGCCGGTGGCCAGCCAGCCGCACCCTGAGCGCAAGAGCGTGCTGGTCGATGCCGGCGCGCTGTTCCTGCCCGACCTGCAGGGCATCGGCATGCAGCTGCAGCGCGCGTTCCGTCAGGGCTATGGACTGGACCGCAGCAACACCACGATCACGGCCGTGCGGGGTTCGCAGCAGGCCACGGTGATCGAGACCGAGAGCCACTACTACACCGGCAGCGTCAACGGCGGCCCGGCGCCGGGGCTTCCTGGCGTGCAGGCCTCCCAGATTCCCAAGTACCTGCCCGACGCCCGCAGCCTGCTCATCGGCCAGCACTTCTCGCTGGCGCCCTTGCCGGCCAAGCCGATGGTGCCGCGCAAGGCCGACGCCCGCATCGGCCACTTCAGCACCACGGTGCTGGACTTCAGCGACGACCTGGCGCACACCCCCCGGCAGCGTTACGTCAACCGTTGGCGGCTCGAGAAGAAGGACCCGGCGGCCGAGCTGACCGAGCCGGTCCAGCCCATCACCTTCTGGATCGACCGCAACGTGCCGCTGGCCTACCGCGACACCATTCGCGCGGCCCTGCTGGAGTGGAACAAGGCTTTCGAGAAGATCGGCTTCAAGGACGCCATCGTCGTGCAGCAGCAACCCGACGACGCCGCCTTCGACACCCTGGACGCCGGTTATGCCTCGGTGCGCTGGATGACCAACGGCGATGCCGCCTTTTCCGCCATCGGGCCAACCCACGTCGACCCGCGCAGCGGCGAGATCCTCGACGCCGACATCGCCATCGAGAGCCTGGCCTCGCGCAGCATCCGCGCCACGCGAGCACAGGTGTTGTCGGCGGGCCGGACGGCCGAGCCGATGGACGGCTCGGCCACCGAATTCGCCGCGCTGGCCGCGGCCTTCGGCTCACCCTTCGCGCCCGGCGGCCGGCTGGCAGGCGCCGCGGCCTGCATGCACGGCTCGCTGGCTGGCGAGCAACTGTCCTATGCGCTCGACGTGCTCGAGGCTCGCGCGCAGCTCGAGCCCGGCGACCCGGTGGCACAGCAGTTCGTGCTGGACTACCTGAAGGACACCGTGATGCACGAGGCGGGCCACGCGCTCGGCCTGCGCCACAACTTCCGCGCCTCGCGCGCCTATACCGAGGCCCAGCTCGCCGACGTCGAGTTCACGCGCGCCAACGGCACCTCGGCCTCGGTGATGGAGTACAACGCCATCAACCTGCCGCGGCCGGGTCAGACCGGCGGCCTGCCGTTCCAGACCACGCTGGGCCCCTACGACTACTGGGCCATCGAATACGCCTACAAGACGCTGCCGGCGACGCTGTCGCCTGCCGAGGCCGAGCTGGAACTGCTGCGCGTGGCGTCGCGCAGCGCCGAGCCCCACCTGGCCTACGGCAGCGACGAAGACAGCAGCTTCGCCATCGATCCCGAGACGCTGCAATGGGACCTGGGTGCCGATCCGCTGGCCTTCGCCGAGAAGCGCCTGGCGATCGCGCGCGACCTGTTCCAACGGCAGGAAACGCGCGTGCTGCCCGGCGATCGCGACTATGCGGTGCTGCGTCGCTCGCTGGCGTATGCACTGACCGACGTCACGCGCGCCGTGGGCGTGCTGGTGCGCCACGTGGGCGGAGTGCGCACCCTGCGCGACTTCCCAGGCACCGGGCGCGACCCGCTGCAGCCGGTGGCGCCCGACGTGCAGCGACGCGCGCTGGACCTCATCGCCAGGGAAGTGCTGTCACTCGAAGCGCTGGCGTTGTCGCCCGGACTGCAGCGTCGGCTGGCTCCCGACTTCATGGACCGCCTGGAAGTGCCCGGCCTGCCCACCGACTACCCCGTTCAACAGCGCCTGCTCGACCTGCAGCGCGCCGTGCTGGGCTACCTGATGAGCGACACCGTGGCTGGCCGCGTGCTGGACAGCGTGGGCAAGGTCGAACGCGGCGACGAGGCCTTCCGCCTGTCTGAGCTGTACGGGCGTCTGTCGGGTGACGTATGGACCGAGCTGGCCACGGGTGCGCCGCTCAGCACCGCCCGGCGCGAGCTGCAGCGCGAGCACGCCACCCGCGTGGCTGCCACGCTGCTGCGCCCCGCGGGCACGCAGCGCGCCGATGTGCGCAGCCTGCTGCGCGACGACGCACAGCAGCTGCTGTCGCGCATCGACAGGCGCCTGAAGCGCCCCGGCTCGACGCTGGATGCCGAAGGCAAGGCGCATCTTCGGGAAAGTGCCCTGATGCTTCGCCAGGCGCTGAACGCGCCGGTGGTCCGCGCCGCGGTCTGATCCCCGCTGCCGCGCGGCCTCGGCCGCGCGGTCGGCGGATTCCGCCGCCTGCGCGCGCTTTTCCGCCGCTCGTCGCACGTCGGGTGTGCCGGCTTGCTGTCGCGGCCCCCGGCGAGCTATCGTGCCGACGTGCAGAGTCCCCAACACGCCGACCCACCGAGCCGGACCGCGCGCGTGCTGGCCTCGCTGAACCTGGGCAGCCTGGGCGTGGCCATGGGCTTCGGCATTGCCGCGGCGGTGATGTTCGCGCCCTTCTTCATGACACCGTTCAGCGAGCTGCTGGCCCGCGCGCTGTTCCTGTCGATGGTGATGCTGCTGGTCTTCATCGGGGTGCAGCGCGTGCCCGAGCGATGGTTGCCGGCCTGGCTGCCGCGCTGGCTGCTCACCGTGGTGGCGGTGGGCCTGGCGGCTCCCGCAGCCTCCTTCGCCGTCTATCTCGTGGCGGTAGGTGGCAGCGTCTCGGCGCTGATGGACAACCCGGCGCGCGTGATGGGTTTTTTCATCTTCGCCGGCACCGGGCTGGTGCTGGGCCTGGTGATCACGCTCACTGCGCAGCTGCGTGAGCGCGAGGCGCGGGCGCGCTCGCAGGCGCTGGAGTTCGAACTGGAACGCAGCCGGCTGGCCAAGCAGGCGGTGGACGCGCAGCTCGCACTGCTGCAGGCGCAGATCGAGCCGCACTTCCTGTTCAACACGCTGGCCAATGTGCAGGCGCTGGTGGAGGCGAATTCGCCACGTGCGCCGCAGGTGCTCAAGAGCCTGATCGCCTACCTGCGGGCCGCGATGCCGCACGCGCAGGGCGCGGCGCCGACACTGGCCGACGAGCTGGCCCGGACACGGGCCTACCTGGAACTGATGCAGCTGCGCATGCCGGACCGCCTGAGCTTCGCCATCGATGTCGATCCCTTGCTCGGAGCCTTGCGCTTGCCGCCGCTGAGCCTGCTGACCCTGGTGGAGAACGCGGTGCGACACGGCATCGACCCCAGCGAGGCTGGCGGCCGCATCGACGTGGGTGCGCGTTGCGCAGGACGGGGGGCGCCGCTGCACCTGTGGGTGCAGGACAGCGGTGTCGGCCTGGACCCCGTCGCCCCGGCGGGCACGGGCCTGGCCAACCTGAACGCGCGCCTGGCGGCCTTGTACGGCCCGGCGGCCAGCCTGCAGCTCAGCGAGGTCGCACCACATGGGGTGCGCGCTGAAATCGTCGTGCCCACGGCCGCCTGAACCGCGTCCTGCCGCCCATGCCGCACCGCGCCCTGATCGCCGACGACGAACCCCTGCTGCGCGAGCGCCTGGCCTTGCACCTGCAGGTCCTGTGGCCCGAACTCGAGGTGGCGGCGCAGGCGCGCAATGGCCGGGAGGCGCTCGCGCTGTTCGACGAGTTCGCGCCCGACGTCGTCTTCCTGGACGTGCACATGCCCGGGCTGACTGGCCTGGAGGCTGCGCGCGCCATCGCCGGCCGGGCGCAGATCGTCTTCGTCACCGCCTTCGAGCAGTACGCGGTGCAGGCCTTCGAGCACGGCGCCATCGATTACCTCGTCAAGCCCTTCGACGAAGATCGGCTGGCTGCCACCGTGCAACGATTGAAGGCCCGTCTGGCCGGCCCGGGTCCGGCGGTATCGGTGGCCGGGATGGCCGCGCTGAAGACGGTGATGGAGCAGCTGGCCCAAGGCCTGGGCCCGGGATCGCCGCGCCGCCAGCCCCTGCAGTGGATCAAGGCCTCCTCGGGCAACACCCTGCGGCTGATCCCGGTGGACGAGGTGGTCTTCCTGCGCTCCGACGAGAAGTACACCCTGGTGGTGTGGAGCGGCGGCGAGGCGGTGATCCGCAGGAGCATCAAGGAGCTGGGCGACGAACTCGACGCCGAGCGCTTCGTGCAGATCCACCGCTCGACCATCGTCAACCTGCGCCATGTGGCCCAGGTGGTCAGAGGCGCCAACGAGACGGCCGAACTGCACCTGCGCGACCGGCCCGAGGTGCTGGCCGTGAGCCGCAGCTTCCTGCACGTCTTCAGACAGATGTAGACCAGAGCCAGGCCGCGCCGCGCACGCCCGAAGCGTCGCCATGCCGGCTGGGTACCAGGCGGGTGCGCACGGCGTCGCGCACGCCGCCCGAGAACACCCATTGCGCCCAGAGCGCCGGCACGCGGGTGTACAGGTGCGGCATGTTCGACAGTCCGCCGGCCAGCACGATGACATCGGGGTCGAGCACGTTGATGATGGCAGCCAGCGCGCGCGCCAGGCGGTTCGCGTGGCGCTCCAGCGTGGCGGCGCAGTCGGCATCGCCTTCTTCGCTGGCGCGCTGGTGGATCTCTGGCGCCGTCAGCGCCTGGCCGGTTTCGCGCTGATGGTCGGCGGCCAGGGCCGGACCGCTGAGCAGGGTCTCGTTGCAGCCGCGCTGGCCGCAGTAACAGGCGGGGCAGGGCTCGTGGGGGTCCAGCCAGGGCAGCGGGTTGTGGCCCCACTCGCCGGCCAGCCGGTTGGGGCCGGTCAGCGTCTGGCCGCGCACCGTGATGCCGGCGCCGACGCCCGTGCCCAGGATGACGGCGAACGACACCTCGGCGCCTGCCGCCGCGCCGTCGGTGGCTTCGGACAGGGCCAGGCAGTTGGCGTCGTTGGCCAGGCGCACCGGCTGGCCGAGCAGGGCTTCGAGATCGCGCTGCAGCGGCATGCCGTTCAGGCAGGTGGAGTTGGCGTTCTTCATCACGCCGTCCAGCGTCAGGCTGCCGGGCGTGCCCAGGCCGATGCTCAGGGTCTCGGCCTGCGCTTCGCTGCGGGCTGCACGCACCAGGTCGGCCACCGCCGCCAGCGTGCCCGCATAACTGCCGGCCGGCGTGGCGATGCGCCGCCGCCAGCGTTCGCGCCCGTCGGGGTCGAGCAGCAAGGCCTCGATCTTGGTGCCGCCCAGGTCGATGCCCAGGGCGGCGCCTGGTGCGCTGGAGCCTGGGCCGCTGGCCACGGTCAGATCGGCTCGGTGCGGGTGTTCAGCCAGGCCAGCGCGTCGCCGCTCAGGCGGGGGGCGAGTTGCTGGCGCACCCGGGCGTGGTAGCCGTTGAGCCAGGCGATCTCGTCGGGGCGCAGCAGCGAAAGGTCGATGCAGCGCGTGTCGATCGGACACAGCGTCAGCGTCTCGAACTCGAGGAACTCGCCGAAGCCGCCGTCTTCGGCCGTGGCCGCCGGCACGTTGAGCACCAGGTTTTCGATGCGGACACCCCACTGGCCCGCCCGATAGACGCCTGGCTCGATGCTGGTGATCATGCCCGGCTCCATCGCCATGTGCGGCTCGGCCGGCGCCTTGCTGATGGACTGCGGGCCCTCGTGCACGGCCAGGAAATAGCCCACGCCGTGACCGGTGCCGTGGCCGAAGTCGATGCCTTCGGCCCACAGCGGCGCGCGGGCGATGGCGTCGAGCGCCGGACTCAGCGTGCCGCGCGGGAAGCGCGTGCGCGACAAGCCCATCGTGCCCTTGAGCACCAGGGTGTAGTCGCGCTTCATCGCCGCGCTCACGCGGCCGATGGGCCAGACGCGCGTGATGTCGGTGGTGCCGCCCAGGTACTGGCCACCGCTGTCGATGAGCAGCAGTCCGTCGCCTTCGATGACGGCATGGCTGTCGGGCGTGGCCCGGTAGTGCGGCATCGCGCCGTTGGCGTTGAAGCCGGCGATGGTGGCGAAGCTCAGCCCGACGAAGCCCGTGCGGCGCGCGCGGGCGGCAGAGAGTTTCTGGTCGATCGTGATCTCGGTGATGCGCTCGCGCCCCAGCGCTGCTTCGAACCAGGCATAGAACTCGCACATCGCCGCGCCGTCCTCGGCCATGGCCTCGCGCACGTGGGCGGCCTCCTCGACGGTCTTGCGGCTCTTCAGCAGCGTGCTCGGGTTGATGGCCTCGACCACCTTCACGCCAGCGGCCACGGCCTCGCGCAGGCCCAGCGTCACGCGCTTGGGGTCGACCAGCAGCACCTGGCCCGGGGCCAGCGCCGCCAGCGCGGTGGCGGCCGCGCCATAGGGCGCCAGGTGCAGGCCGTCGGCGGACAGTGCGGCCTGCAGTGCAGCGTCGATCTTGCCTTCGCCGACGAACAGCGTGGCCGCGTCCGCGGTCAACAGCAGGTGTGCCAGGAACACCGGGTTGTAGTCCACGTCGCTGCCGCGCAGGCCGGTGATCCAGGCGATGTCGTCGACGGTGGACACGAAGTGCGCCGTGGCGCCGTGCCGGGCCATCGCCTCGCGCACGGCGGCCAGCTTCGCTGCGCGCGTGCGGGTGGCGTGCGGGGCGCGGTGTTCGTAGACCGGCTGCGCCGGCAGGGAGGGGCGGTCGGGCCAGACGGCGTCGATCACGTCGCCGCCGGTGCGCAGCGAGACGCCTGCCCTGGCCAGCGCGGCCGCCAGCGCCTGCGCCATCGACAGGCCCAGCACCTGGCCGTCGACCGCCACCGTGCAACCGGCCGGCACGTGGGTGGCCAGCCACTCGATGTGCCACTGCGCGACCCCGGTGGGGATCTTCACCAGCTCGATGCCACTGCCGGCCAGCTCGGTCTCGGCCTGCGTCCAGTAGCGGCTGTCCGCGAACAGGGCGGCCTGGTCCGGCGTGACCACCAGCGTGCCCATCGAACCCGTGAAGCCCGACAGCCACTCCCGTCCGGCCCAGCGACCGGGCAGGTACTCGCTGAGGTGCGGATCGCTGGACGGCACCAGCACGGCATGCACCCCCTCGCGGGACATGCGCTCGCGCAGTTGTTCGATGCGCAGTCGGAAGGGGGAGGTGCGGGTGTCCATCGGACGGCTCCAGGGCGTGCAGGGATGCCTGATTCTAGGAGCGCGAGCCCTGCAGCGCGGCGCTGCGGCCTGCCGCGCCGCGGGCCGCTGCTGCAGAATGACGCCATGCGATCCGTCCTCGTTGCCATGTTCGTCGCGGTCCTGCTTGCCGGCTGCGCCACGCTCAGCGAAGACCAGTGCCGCCTGGTCGACTGGAAGGACCTCGGCCAACGCGACGGCACGCTGGGCCAGTCGCCCGATCGTGTGCAGGATCACGCCAAGTCCTGCGCCAAGGTCGGCATCGTGCCCGACGTGGCGATGTGGCGCGCCGGCTGGCGCGAAGGCGTGGTGGCCTACTGCACCCCGCGCACCGCCTGGTCGGAAGGCTCGCGCAACCACGCCTACCGCGGCGCCTGCCGCGATCTCGACGAAGAAGGCTTCAAGCGCTGGCACCGCGCCGGGCTGGACGTCTACCGGACGCGCACCGAGCGCGAACGCGCGCGCAGCGAGGTCGAGCGGCTGGAAGCGCAGCTGAAGAAGGCCGAGAAGGACGACGAGCGCAAGACGCTGCGCGAGCGCATCCGTGCGCTGGACACCGAGCAGGCGCGGCTGCGCCGCCTGCAGGAGACGCTGGAAATGGGCGCGCCTCGGTGAACGACCCCTACAGGTCGGTGCGCAGGCGCCAGATCTCCGGGAACAGCACCGTGTCGAGCATCTTGCGCAGGTAGCCCACGCCGTTGGTGCCCCCGGTGCCGCGCTTGAAGCCGATCACGCGTTCCACCGTCGTGACGTGGCGGAAGCGCCAGAGCCGGAAGGCGTCTTCGAGGTCGGTCAGCTCCTCGCCCAGCTGGTAGAGGTCCCAGTGCGTCTGCGGCGAGCGGTAGACGGCCAGCCAGGCCGCCTCGACCTCGTCGCTCGGCTCGTACGGCAAGGTCCAGTCGCGCTCGATGGCAGCGGCCGGCACCGGCAGGCCGCGGCGGGCCAGCAGGCGCAGGGATTCGTCGTACAGCGAGGGCACCCGCCAGGCGGCCTCGACATGGGCCAGCAGGTCGGGCCGATGGGCATGGGGCTTGAGCATCGCGGCGTTCTTGTTGCCCAGGCTGAACTCGATGCAGCGGTACTGCCAGCTCTGGAAACCGCTGCTCTGCGCCAGGTAGGGGCGGATGGCGCTGTACTCGGGCGGTGTCATGGTGGCCAGCACGTCCCAGGCGTGCACCAGCTGCTCCATGATCTTGCTGACGCGCGCCAGCATCTTGAAGGCCGTGGGCAGCTGGTCGGCTGCCACCGCGCCGATGGCCGCACGCAGTTCGTGCAGCATCAGCTTCATCCACAGCTCGCTGGTCTGGTGCTGCACGATGAACAGCATCTCGTTGTGGTCGGGCGACAGCGGTTGCTGTGCATTCAGCACCGCATCGAGATGCAGGTAGTCGCCATAGCTCATGTCGGCGCTGAAGTCGAGTTGCGCGCCGTGGTGTTCCCCCGCCACGGCAGCACGCGCCGCGCCGTGCATCGGGCAGCCGCTGGGCGCGGCGTCGTCGGTCGGTCCCATGTCAGGTCACCGCGTGGCGCTGGTTGAATTCCGGCTGCCGCCACTCGGCGGTGTCCAGCACCTCGCGCAAGTGTTCGGCGGCATCGAAAGCGTCGACAAAGCGGGAGTACAGCGGCGTGAAGCCGAAGCGCAGAATGTCGGGAGCGCGGAAGTCACCGATCACGCCGCGCGCGATCAGCGCCTGCATCACCGGGTAGCCCAGCTCGGGGTGCGAGAAGCAGACCTGGCTGCCGCGCTGGGCATCGAGGGGCGGGGAGGCCATCGTGAGCATCGGGCAGGTGGCCGACACCCTTTCAGCGAACAGCCGTGTCAGCGCCAGCGACTTGGCGCGCAGGGCCGCCATGCCGCCCAGCGGACCGGCGGCCAGCACCGTGTCGACGCCGCATTCCAGCGCGGCCAGCGACAGCAGGGCCGGCGTGCCGCACAGGTAGCGCGTGATGCCGGGTGCCGGGCGGTAGCCCGGCGTGAACTCGAAAGGTGCGGCGTGACCCATCCAGCCGGCCAGCGGCTGCCAGAAGCGTTCTGCATGGCGCGGGTGCGCCCAGACGAAGGCCGGTGCGCCGGGACCGCCGTTGAGGTACTTGTAGCCACAGCCGACGGCGAAGTCGGCGCCGTCGCTGGCCAGTGACAGCGGCACGGCGCCGGCGCTGTGGGCCAGGTCCCAGACCGTCAGCGCGCCGGCCTCGTGCGCGGCGCGCGACAGCGCCGCCATGTCGTGCATGCGGCCGGTGCGGTAGTTGACGTGCGTGAGCATCAGCACGGCGGCACGCTGATCCAGGTGCGCCGGCAGCTGATCGGCGTCGCACAGCAACAGCTCGAATCCGCGCTCCCGGGCCAGGCTTTCGGCGATGTACAGATCGGTCGGGAAGTTGCTGCGCTCGGAGACGATGCGGCGACGTTCCGGGGCGTCTGCGGCCACGATGTTCAGCGCGGCGCTCAGGACCTTGAAGAGGTTGACGCTGGTGGAGTCGGCCACCACCAGCTCGCCCGCGCCCACGCCCACCAGCCGCGCGATCTTGTCGCCCACGCGCTGTGGCAGCGTGATCCAGCCGGCGGCGTTCCAGCTGCGGATCAGTCCCTGGCCCCATTCCTGCTGCACCACCGCCGCCACGCGCGCCGCCGTGGCCCGGGGCAGCACGCCGAGCGAATTGCCGTCGAGGTAGATCACGCCCGGCGGCAGTTCGAACTGCTCGCGCAGGGGTGCCAGCGGGTCGGCGGCGTCCAGCGCCAGGGCGTCGTCACGGGTCATGGCAGTTCTCGAAGCACGGCGCGCACGGGCGAGGCGTCGGCGGTGATGAGTTTCAGGGGCAGGGCGATGAGCTCGAAATCGCCTTCGGGCACGTCGTCGAGCATCAGGTTCTCCAGCACGCGCAGCCCGCGCCGGCGGATGACCTGGTGGCTGTCCAGGCTCTTGCTGTCGGCGGGGTCGATGCTGGCGCTGTCGATGCCGATCAGCTGCACGCCCAGATCGGCCAGACGCTCGACGGCGTCGGGCGCGAAGGCGGGCAGAAGAGGGTCCCAGCGGTCGATCGGCGCGTTGGCATAGGTGCGCACCAGCACGCGCGGGGGCAGGCCCGACAGTGCGTGGGCGAGATCCTGCCAGCGCACCAGCGGCCCGCAGCCCATGGCGTGGATGACGCGGCAGCGGCCGAGGTAGGGCCGCAGAGAGAGGGCGCCTGCCGCGGCACCCGAGGGGTCGTAGTGCAGCGGAGCGTCGGCATGCGCGCCGGTGTGCGGAGACAGCGTGAGGGTGCTGACGTTGACCGGGCAGCCTGGCGTGATCGTCGCGGCCCAGGCCTGCCGGTAGGCCGCGTCGCCGGGGAACACCGGCGAGCCGGCGTGCACCGGCGGCGAGATGTCCCACAGACGCAGCGTGTCCATGGCGCCATCATAGGTCGCGCCCCTGGTGCGGGGCGCCGCCGGGCCCGGCGCCGGACCGATCGACGGGAGCGGCGATGACGGGGACATTTGCAACAGGTCCAAATAGTTGACAACCAAACTATATCGCCGAAGAATGGGCTTGTCTGCAGCGTCCTTGTTCCGCCAACCCGAGGCCCGCCATGGCGACCAGCGCCCACGTCGACACCTTCGCGCTAGACCACCTCCCGCCGCCCGAGGCGCTGCCGGAGTTCATCTTCGAGCTGCCCGAGCTGCAGCTGCCCGAACGGTTGAACTGCGCCGAGGCCTTGCTGGACCGCCGCGTGGCAGCGGGCGACGGAGACCGGCTGTGCGTGCAGGGGCAGGGCGTCCGCTGGACCTATGCCGAACTTCAGCAACGCGCCAACCGCATCGCCCGCGTGCTGGTCGACGACCTGGGCCTGGTGCCGGGCAACCGGGTGCTGCTGCGCGGCGCCAATTCCCCGATGCTGGCGGCCTGCTGGTTCGGCGTGGTGAAGGCCGGCGGCATCGCGGTTGGCACCATGCCGTTGCTGCGCGCCAAGGAGCTGGGGCAGATCATCGACAAGGCGCAGGTCACGCATGCCCTGTGCGACGCGCGGCTGGCCGACGAGCTGGCAGCGGCGCGCGCCGGCTCGCCCACCCTGCGCCACGTGCTGCATTTCTGCGCGCCCGGCACGATGGACCCGGCATCGTCGCTGGAAGCGCACTGCGCCAGGCGGCCGCCGCACTTCGAGGCCGTGCCGACCGCTGCCGACGACACCTGCCTGATCGCCTTCACCAGCGGCACCACCGGCGTGCCCAAGGGCACCATGCACTTCCACCGCGACGTGATGGCGGCCTGCGCCTGCTGGCCGCCGCATGTGTTGCGCGCTACCGTCGACGACGTGTTCATCGGCAGTCCGCCGCTGGCCTTCACCTTCGGGCTGGGCGGGCTGCTGCTGTTCCCGATGTCGATCGGTGCCTCGACGGTGCTGATCGAGAAGGCATCGCCCGATGCACTGGGTCTGGCCATCGAGCAGTACCGCGCCACGGTGTGCTTCACCGCGCCCACCTCCTACCGCGCGATGGCCAATCACCTGATGGCGCATCCGGGGCAGCACGACCTGTCCAGCCTGCGCAAGTGCGTGTCGGCCGGCGAGGCCCTGCCGGCGGCCACGCGGCAGCTCTGGCGGCAGGCCACCGGCATCCAGATCATCGACGGCATCGGTTCGACCGAGCTGCTGCACATCTTCATCTCAGCCGACGAGGCGAACGCGCGGCCGGGAGCCACCGGCGTGCCGGTGCCCGGCTACCGAGCCTGCGTGATGGACGAGGCCGGCCAGCCGCTGCCGCCGGGGCAGGTCGGACGTCTGGCGGTGAAGGGCCCCACCGGCTGCAGGTACCTGGACGACGAGCGCCAGGCCCATTACGTTCAGGATGGCTGGAACTACACCGGCGATGCCTACCTGGTCGATGAAGCGGGTCACTTCGTCTACCAGGCGCGCACCGACGACATGATCATCAGCGGCGGCTACAACATCGCCGGGCCCGAGGTCGAGAGCGCCTTGCTGCTGCACCCGGCCGTGGCCGAGTGCGGCGTGGTCGGTGTGGCCGACGAAGCACGTGGCCAGGTCGTCAAGGCCTTCGTCGTGCTCAAGCCGGGCGAGGCGGCCGACGACGGCATGGCGCAGGCGCTGCAGGATTTTGTCAAGGCCAGCATCGCGCCCTACAAGTACCCGCGACAGATCGAGTTCTGCAGCTCGCTGCCGCGCACCGAGACAGGCAAGCTGCAGCGCTTCAGGCTGCGCCAGCCGGCAGGCTGAATCAGCGGCCCGACCCTCAGGAGAAGCTCCATGAAAGTGCTGCAACCCGCCGGCTGGAAGCCCCCGCGCGGCTATGTCAACGGCGTGTCCGTGCAGGGCCGCCAGATCTACGTGGCCGGGCAGATCGGCTGGAACGCGGCCTGCGAGTTCGAGAGCGAGGACCTCGTGGCCCAGGTGCGGCAGGCGCTGCTGAACGTGCGCGCGGTGCTGGCCGAAGGGGGTGCCACCCCGGAGCACATCGTGCGCATGACCTGGTACCTCACCGACAAGCGCGAGTACCTGGCGCGTGCCCGGGAGATCGGCGCCGCCTACCGCGAGACCATCGGCAGCTATGCCGTGGCGATGACAGCGGTGCAGGTGACGGCGCTGATGGAAGACCGTGCCGTCGTGGAGATCGAGGTCACCGCCGTGGTGCCCTGAGAGGGTGAGAGGCGATCCCGGCGAAGGCGCATGGGATCGTCTCTCTCACGCCGAGACGGCGCCGCGGCGCCGGTGCGATGCGTCAGCGGCTGGGCGCCGTCCTTCGGCACGTTGCCGCCAGGGACGCCGGATCGCGCGTGGGCTGAGCGCAGCAGGTGCAGCAGTCGGGCGTGCCGCCGCAGGCCTGCACGCATTGTGTGCGCGCCAGGGTTTCGTTCAAGACGTCGAAGCCGCGGGCCAGGCGCTGTGACAGGGGCGTGCCGCTGTCGATTTGCGAACCCGGCGTCTGGCCGTCGGTCGACGAGGAGCCCGGTCGCGGGCAGATGTCGGCCACGGTGATGCGCGACTTCGTCGACAGCACGAGCAGGGCCTCGGCGGCGTCGGTGGTGGTGGCACAGAGCGGCGAGCCCTGTTTTTCGCACCTGTCCAGTCCCGGCGCGGCGTTGTCGAGTTGCGAGCCCGGCGTCTGGCCGTCGGTGCTCGAGCCGCGCATGGCGCAACCCGACAGCAGCAGCAGCACGGCGGCAGCGGCCCAGAACCAGCGGCGCATGGTGGAAGGGGCGGTATTTGCAAGATGACTCATCGTTCCTCCGGGTTTCAAAGCACCAGTCGTTGCCGGGCTTCGGTTGTGTTCGCAGCCTCCGCCGCCTTGCGCCATGCCGACCCTGCGGGCAGGGCACGTGTGTACCGGTCCAGGGCTTCCTGCAGTGTGGCTTGCCCAGACGCCGGCGGTGCGTCGCCGCGCGCCAGTGCAGCATAGACGGAGTTGCGCAAACGCAGAAGGTGTTCCGCAGGCAAGGTGTCGGACAAGAGCACCGCAGCGTCGGCATGGTGTCGTGTGGCCGCGTCCAGGTTGCCGCGCGAACGTGCCAGGCAACCGAGCAGTTCGAGCGCCTGGGCCAGGTCGACCGGAGACAGCGGCGTCGCCCCGGGGGGGCGGCGGTGCGCGCCGACGAGCGGCTCCAGCCACGCCGTGGCGCCCTCGAGATCGCCGGCGCGCAGCGCGGCTTCGCCGGCCGCGCGGCGGGCGCGCAGCCGCTGCAGGCTGTCGCGCGACATGCCCCGCGCTTCGTAGGCGGCCTCGGCGGCGCGCAGGTCGGCTTGCGCCGAAAGCCCGTCGCCCAGAGCGGCCCGTGCCGCACCACGCGCCACCGAACCGAGCGCCGTCTCCCATGTCGAGCCGGCCTGGGTGGCACGCTCCAGCGCGCGGCCGGCCTCGGCGGCGGCATCCTCGAGCAGGCCCTGGGCGAACAAGGCCTGCGACAGCAGCCGATGCTGCGTGGCGACGAACTCGGGCGGGGCCGGCTCGGCCAGCAGCGCCTGCAGCCGCGTGCGGGCTTCGTCGAAGCGTCCGAGGTCCAGCGCGATGGCGGCCTGCCGGGTGCGCAGGTCGCGATGGTCGCCCGCCCGCAGCCGCGTGTTGCCCGCCAGCGCCGCGACGCGCTCCAGCGTGATGGCCGCCTCCAGCAGCTGCCCGGCCTTGCGCTGCTCCACCGCCAGGTCCGACATCGTCCGGATCGTCTCCGAGTGGAACTCGCCCAGTCCGCGGCGGTACTCGTCGACCTCCGCAGCGGCGTGCTGGATGGCTTCGGCCGCGCGCCCCTGGGCGCTGCGCACGAGACGAAAGACGGCCTGCCCGTAGCCGCGGGCACGGGCGCAGCCGACGGTGTCCGCGCGGCAGTCGTCCAGCGACTGCTGTGCCAGGCTCAGCGCCAGCTCGCGCTGCTCCTGCCACTGCATCAGGGCCCATTGCGCGCGGGCCTGGTTCAGGGTGGCGTCGCCCCGCGGGCTGTGCGCCAGCAGCAGTTCGTAGGCCTGCTTCGACAGCGGACGGGCCTTGTCGATCTGGTCGAGCCTCCTGAACATCACGGCAACCTGGCTCAGGACCTCACCATGCAGGCGCGGCTGCGCCGCCAGCTGTTCGTTCGCGCGCAGCACGGCACCGTCGAGCATCTGCAGCGCAGTGACGGCGCTGCCGGTCTGGCCGACCCAGGGGTCGGCGTCCTGCAGCAGCTCGAAGATGAACTCGCGCGCCTTCGCCGACTGCGCCTGCTGCTCGCGTGCGGCCTGATCACGATGCCAGGCCAGGCCACCCATGCCCGCCAGCACCGCCAGCGAAAGTCCGGCGGCGATGCTGGCCAGGCGGTGCCGGCGCAGGAAGAGCCCGACGCGCTGCGCCGTGCCGGTGGGCAAGGCCACCAGTGGCCGTCGGGCCAGCACCCTCGTCACGTCCTGCGCCAGCGCGGCCACCGAGCCATAGCGCTCCGCGGGCAGCTTGCGCAGCGCGTGCAGCACCACGCGGTCGAGATCGCCGGCCAGGGCCTTGCGCAGCGCCGTCTCGTGGTCCAGGCCGCGTCGGGCGGTGCGTTCGGCGTCGAGTCCAGCGCGGCTGGGCGGGATCGGCTCGTCGTGCAGCACGGCACGTGCCAGTTCGCTGCCGGAGCGGATGTCGTCGCCGTAGGGCAGCGTGCCGGTGACCAGTTCGTACAGCAGCACGCCCAGCGAATAGACGTCGGTGACGGTGGCCACCGGCAGGCCCTGCAGCTGTTCGGGCGCGGCGTAGCGCGGCGTGTGCGCGCGGCCGCCTTCCTGCACCGGGGTGGGCATGGTGCCGTCGAGGTTCTGCGTGTCCAGCAGCTTGGCGATGCCGAAGTCGAGCAGCTTGACCTGGCCGGCCTCGTCGACCATCACGTTGGAGGGCTTCAGGTCGCGATGGACCACCAGGCGCTGGTGCGCGTGCTCCACCGCTGCGCACACCTGCAGGAACAGCCCGAGTCGCTGACGCACCGTCAGGCGGCGCCCATCGCAGTGTTCCAGCAGGCCCTCGCCCTGCAGGTGCTCCATCACGAGGTAGGGGCGGCCCTGTTCGTCGATGCCGGCGTCGTACAGGCGAGCGATGTGCGGGTGCTCGAGCAGGGCGCCGATCTGCCGTTCCCTCGCCATGCGATCGGCCAGGCCGGGGCTCTGGCTCAGGCGAGGCAGCTTGATGGCGACCTGGCGTTCGAACACGCCGTCGGCGCGTTCGGCCAGCCACACCGAGCCCATGCCGCCCTGGCCGATCTCGCGCAGCAGCCGGTACGCGCCCACCCGCTCGCCGGGCTGCGCCGACGGCGCGTCGGCGTCCAGCCTGGGCAGCGTGGAAAGCCTCCCCTGCTGGCCCATGCGCGTGTAGTCGGTGAGCATCTCCCGCAGCGGGGGCAGCAGCTGGCGCTGTTCTTCCGGCAGCGCGGCGTACCAGGCTTCGCGTTCTGCGGCCGGCAGGTCCAGGGCCTCGTCGAGCAGGCGACTCAACGTGGCGATCTGTGAGGGGCTCAGCGGCATGGCGGGCGGGCAGGGTTCAGCGTGACGGTCAGGCGGCCATCGTCGAATGTTCTCCGCAGTCGGTCGACTTGTGTACCCCCTATGAGGGCCACTTGACGTTCGGCGACCGCAGCTGCGGTCCACCGTTGGCCCGTCTCCTTCATCAGACGCGGACGGCGGCGCGGACCGGACAAGGCCCGCGCGTCAGCCCGGCAGCGGTGGCAGACCATGGTGCCGGCGTGCCCTGGCGCAGGCTTCATCGCCGATGCCCAGCGGCGCACGCAGGCCGAACTCGCGGCAGGGCGAAGGCCGCCATTCGTGGATGCCGCAGCGAACGGCCTCGCCGATGCGGCCCACCAGCGCGGCGCAGCGTGGGCGCGCATGGTCGCTGCCGCGCATGCGGCAGGTGGCAGGGCCGATCGGGTCGGCCAGGCCTTCGGGCACGGCGCCACCGCCGCCGTCGCCGGCCCACTCCTGGCGTGCGAAGTCGACGCGGAAGCTGGCGCAGCACGCACCGCAGGCCAGGCAGGGGTTGGCGGGCGGGCTACTCACGCACCACCGTCACCGTGCACTCGGCCTGCGCCACCACCTGCGAACTGACGCTGCCGAGGTAACGGCGCAGCGCTGAATTGCCGCGTGCGCCCATCACGATGTGATCGACCTGGTTGCGCTGTGCGAACTCGACGATGGCCGCAGCCGGTTCGGGCGCCTCGAGCACGTGGAAGGTGACCTGTCCTTCGGCCAGCGACAGCGTCCTGGCCAAGGGTCGCGCCCAGTGCTTCAGGCCCACCAGCTGCTTGACATGGCGGCTTTCGCCGGCGGCGTCGACGAGGTCGTCGCCGGCGATGCGGCCGGTGCGCATCACGCTCACGCAGGCCAGGCGCGCGCCGGGCTCCATCACCAGCACGCGGCGCACCGTTTCGCTGAGCTGATCGAGCAGGCCCGGTGCGGCGCTGTCGACGTCCACCGCGGCCACCACGATGGGGCTCTTCATGATCTGGCTGGTGGCGCCCTGCGCCGGATCGCGCCGGCGCGCGGGGCCGATGGCGGCGAACCAGCGCCGCAGGCGGTCGATGCGGCGGCCGGTGTCGTTGCGCACCGCGCGCTCGGTCAGCCGCACCTGCTTCGGGTCCTTGAAGGCCCACGCCAGCTGCGCGCCGGTCTGCCAGCGCTGTTCAGGGTCGACCTCCAGGCAGCGCAGGATGATCTCCTGCAGCCAGGGCGGGCAGTCGGGGCGAAGCGCGCGGGGCGGCACCGGCACCGTGTGCAGGCGGCGACGCAGGCCGCGCACCGTCTCGGGCGCGCCGAAGGGCCGCGCGCCGGTGGTGAAGTGGTAGAGCATCACGCCCAGCGCGAAGAGGTCGCTGCGCGCATCGTTGCGCACGAACTGCACCTGTTCGGGCGACATGTAGGGCCCGGTGCCGATGGGCAGGCTGAACTCCTCGTCCAGCAGGTCGGGCAGCTGGTCGTGACGCGACAGGCCGAAGTCCACCATCACCACCGTGCCGTCGGGCCTGAACATCACGTTGCTGGGCTTCACGTCCAGATGCACCAGCTTCTGCCGGTGCAGCTCGTGCAGCGCAGTGGCCACGCCGATGCCGATGCGCGTGATCTCTTCCAGGGGGAGCGGCGCGGCGGCCAGCCGCGGCCGCAGCGAATGGCCGGCGATGCGCTCCATCACGATGTAGGGCTGGCTGGAGAAGTCGCCGCGGGCCACGAACCGGGGCACGTGGGGGCCCGACAGCGTGGGCATGATCATCTGCTCGACTTCGAAGCCGACGATGGTGGCCGGATCTTCGCCGCCCTTGATGCGCGGCACCTTCATCACCAGCGGCAGGTCGGCCGACCCGGTCCGGTCCGGGTTGCTGCCGTCCGACTCGCAGGCCCATACGTGCGCCATGCCGCCTTCATGCAGCATCTCGACGAGGCGGAATCCGTCGATGATCTGCCCGGGGGCGAGCGGTGGACGGGGTGCGGGGCTGACCATGGCGCGATTGTCGGCGAGCCACGAGGGGGCGCGGTGTGTCCCGCGGTCTCCGCCGTCCGCGCGCCGCTCGGTCAGCGTCGGCTCAATGCCCGTCGGCCAGGCGTGACGCCAGCCGCTGCGGCAGCGCCGCGGCGCGGATCTTCGCGCCGGCGCCTTCGTGGTCGTAGGGCACGCGCCAGAAGGTCAGCGTCGAGGCCAGGTCGTCGTGGATGGCGTAACACGCGGCGGGATTGCCGTCGCGCGGCTGCCCGGCCGAGCCCGGAATGCCCAGCCAGCGACGCTGCGCCAGCAGCGGGATGGGCACGCCCGAGGTGGGCACGAATTCGCCCGCCTTGCCCAGTGCCGACAGGTTGTACAGCTTGGGCTCGTGCATGTGGCCGCAGAAGGTGATGCGGTGCGGCGTGGCCAGCATGCTGCGCGTGGCCTGGTCGCGGTCGTGCACGTAGTCCCAGCCGGCGGGGGCGAAGGCATTGGCGTGCACGTAGAGCGTTTCGCCGTGTTCGCGCGCCATGGGCAGTTGCGCCAGGAACTCGAGCTGGTCGGGGCGCAGCTGGCTGCGCGTCCAGTCGATGACGTACTGGGCGTCGGGATTCATGCCCGGCCGCGAGCCCGTCGCCACCGCCTGGTCGTGGTTGCCCATCACCACGATGGCGCCGTTGTCGACGCGGTCGCGCACGGCGTCCAGCACCCATTCGGGGTCGGCGCCGTAGCCCACCAGGTCGCCCAGGAAGGCGTGGCTGTGCACGCCCTGGCCGCGCGCGTGCTCGAGCACGGCCTCGACGGCCTCGCGGTTGGCATGCAGATCGGTGACGAGAGCGGTCTTCATGGCTTGCGGAAAGGGCCGCAAGTGTCTCACCGCGCGACCCCGAGGACCGCGGCAGGGACTTCGCGTGGCGCCGGCCCCGTCAGCCGCGGCCGACGTAAGGCATCTTGGTCGCCATCACCGTGGTGAACAGGATGTTCGAGGACAGCGGCAGCCGCGCCATCGTCATGAAGGTGTCGGCCACGGCCTGCAGGTCCATGCGCGGCTCGGGCCGGGTGCTGCCGTCGGCCTGCAGAACGCCGCCCACCATGCGTGCGGTCATGTCGCTGGCGGCGTTGCCGATGTCGATCTGTCCCACTGCGATGTCGTAGGGCCGGCCATCGAGTGCGGCGGTCTTGGTCAGGCCGCTCACCGCGTGCTTGGTGGCCGTGTAGGCGATGGAGCCCGGCCGCGGCGTGTAAGCGGAGATGCTGCCGTTGTTGATGATGCGGCCGCCCATCGGGGACTGCTCCTTCATCATCCTGAAGGCCTGCGACAGGCAGTAGAAGGCACCGTTGAGGTTGACATCCACCACCTGCCGCCATTCGGCGCCGGTCACCAGGTCGGGTGTCTTGGCGGCCAGACCGCCGCCGGCGTTGTTGAACAGCAGGTCCAGGCGGCCGCAGCGCTGCTTCAGTGCGGCGAAGGCGGCCGCCACCTCGTCTTCGTTGCCGACGTTGGTCGGCAGCGCAAAGGCCCGGCCGGCGTTGGCGCCGGCCAGCGAGGCGGTCTCCTGCAATGCGTCGGCACGGCGGCCCAGCAGGCCGACGGTCCAGCCTTCGGCCAGCAGGGCCAGCGCGCAGGTGCGGCCGATGCCGCTACCGGCGCCGGTGACGAGGGCGATTTTGCTCATGTCGTCTTTCTCGGATTCAGTGGTTGTCTTTCGGTACGAACGACCCGCGCTGGCCGACCAGGAAGTCGAGGTCGGCGCCTTCATCAGCCTGCAGCACGTGGTCGATGTAGAGCTTCCAGTAGCCGCTCTGCAGCGGCGGCACGGGCGGCGCCCAGCCTTCGCGGCGGCGCGCCAGTTCGGCGTCGTCCACGTGCAGGTGCAGCTTGCGCTGCGGTACGTCCAGCGTGATGAGGTCGCCGTTTTTCACCAGCGCCAGCGGGCCACCGGCGGCGGCTTCCGGCGCCGTGTGCAGCACCACGGTACCGTAGGCCGTGCCGCTCATGCGCGCGTCGCTGATGCGCACCATGTCTTCTTCAGCACCTTGGGCGGCAGCGGCATGTTGCCCACCTCGGCCATGCCGGGGTAGCCCTTGGGGCCGCAGTTCTTCAGCACCAGGATGCAGTTCTCGTCGACGTCCAGCGCGTCGTCGTCGATGCGGCGGTGGAAGTCGTCGCTGTCCTCGAACACCACGGCGCGTCCGGTGTGCACCATCAGCGCGGGCGTGGCGGCACTCGGCTTGATGACGGCGCCGCGCGGCGCCAGGTTGCCGCGCAGCACCGCGATGCCGGCCTTGTCCTTGAAGGGCTCGGCCATCGACTTGATGACCTGCGGGTTGTAGTTCTCGGCACCTTCGATGTTTTCGCCCAAGGTGCGGCCGTTGGCGGTGACCGAACCCAGGTGCAGGTGCGGTGCGATGGCCTTCATCACCACCGACAGGCCGCCGGCATAGCAGAAGTCTTCCATCAGGTACTGGCCCGAGGGCTGCAGGTTCACCAGGCACGGCATTTCGCTGCCCAGGCGGTCGAAGTCGTCGATGGTCAGCGGCACACCCACGCGGCCGGCGATGGCGATGAGGTGGATGACGGCGTTGGTGCTGCCGCCGATGGCCGCCAGCGTGCGGATGGCGTTCTCGAAGGCTTCACGCGTGAGGATGCTCGACAGCTTCTGGTCGGCGTGCACCATCTCGACGATGCGGCGGCCGGCCATGCGCGCCAGCACGTTGCGGCGGCCGTCCGCTGCCGGGTAGGCGGCGTTGCCCGGCAGTCCGACACCCAGTGCTTCGACCATGCTGGCCATCGTGCTGGCCGTGCCCATGGTCATGCAGTGTCCATGGCTGCGGTGCATGCAGCTCTCGGCCTCGAAGAAGTCTTCGAGCTTCAGCGTGCCCGCACGCACCTGCTCGCTCATGCTCCACACGCCGGTGCCCGAACCCAGTTCCTGACCGCGCCACTTGCCGCTGAGCATCGGGCCGCCGCTGACGCCGATGGTCGGCAGGTCGACGCTGGCCGCACCCATCAGCAAGCTGGGCGTGGTCTTGTCGCAGCCGAACAGCAGCACCGTGCCGTCGACCGGGTTGCCGCGCAGGCTTTCTTCGACGTCCATGCTGGCCAGGTTGCGGTAGAGCATGGCGGTGGGGCGCATCAAGGTTTCGCCGAGCGACATCACCGGGAACTCGAGCGGAAAGCCGCCCGCCTCGTAGACGCCGATCTTCACCTGCTCGGCCAGCGTGCGGAAGTGGCTGTTGCAGGGCGTGAGTTCGCTGAAGGTGTTGCAGATGCCGATGACCGG
>LNFM01019900.1_pt1 | contig 26284 bp, 27 predicted proteins | sample 596031 | NCBI WGS metagenome assembly LNFM01 (sample SAMN04254537, study PRJNA301005) | activated carbon metagenome | isolation source: dual media filters at the Ann Arbor, Michigan drinking water treatment plant | place: USA: Ann Arbor | reverse complement strand
CGCTTCCACCCGGACTGGAACTACACCATCCGGCCGAAAATCAAACACTCAACCTCGTGACGATCGAAGCGTTTATTTTGTCACAGACCCTTAGCGTCACGCTGTGCGCCGCCGTGAAGGCGGTGACGATCGCGACGGTCGGCCAGAATCCGCGGACCAGGGCGAGCAGGGCCACCAGGAACAGGAGGTGGTCGACGCCGCCCACGATGTGCTCGACGCCCATCGCGATGAAGCCGCCCCATCCGGTCGCGACAGGAGCGACGAGATCGAGGGTCGCCGTCCGGCGCGCCTCGAAGAAGACGAGCTCGACCGTTGGACGGCCCGGAACTCCCACGCTCAGCAGGGTCTGGAAGTGCGCCCCCATCAGATCGGGCCACTCGTCGCGGATGGCGAGCACGCCGATCGATCTGGCGCACGACAAGGTCATCTCGAGGACGACCCTGTCGGAGGCGCCTGCCGCCTGAATGGCGACCGCGCCGGGCCGGCAGGCCTCGCCGTCGATCGAGAAGCGGGCGTAGTCGTGCGCGAAGGCCGTCACGCGCTCGACGGCGCCGCGGTCACCCGCGGCCGCCGCGGCGAGCAGGCGGCCGCCGTGGTAGTCGACCTCGGTGGCCACGACCGCCAATCGATAGCGCAGGATGGTGCCGTCGACATCGAGCGTGGCAAACCCCGTGCCGGTGACGTGGGCCGACGCGGCGGCGATCCAGCCCAGCAGGATCGAGAGAGCGACAGCGACGCGAAGCATTCCCCTCCCCCACCCCGGCACCGCGGAATGGATGCCAGGCCGATCCTCCCCCGCCGTCGTCCTTCACCGGGGGAGGCGCCGCCCCGGAGAGACACCCAGCGCGCCCGGCGCGCAGCATGATGCGGTGAGAATAGGGGCGGGTTGCCCCGCCCCTATGGAGGTCCCTGAGAAATGTCCAGCGCCAGTGCGACCCACAGGCCGCACCGTCTCCAATCAGGTCACGGCGATCGGGCCGCCGTTAGATCCCGTCGCACCCTTGATGGGCGCCGGCGAGAAGATGTAGACGAACTGGTACTTGCCATCGGCGATCAGCCCCGAGAAATCCATGTTCTCGTGGTTGTAGATACCGTGCTTGGTGATCAGCTCGCTGTGCACGGGGAAGGCGAGGTCCTTGTTGGGATTGGGAACGACCTCGACCGCCCACGTGTCGCCGCCAGTCAGGCACACGCCCTTGTCGATGCACCACTTGGCCACCTCGAGGCCGATGCCGGGTTCGCCGCCATTGAATTTGTCGTTGTTCTTCATCCAGAGCTTGCCCCAGCCGGTGTTGAAGAAGACGGCATCTCCTTCCTTGACCTCGGCCTCTTGCATGTTCTGCTTCTGCAGGGCAGCGCGCAGATCGGCGACTGTGATTTCCTCGCCGGCCTCCATCATCTTGCCCTTGACGGCCTCGACATCGAACAGGTGGCCGCGCGTGAAGAACGGCTTGCAGTTCTCGATGCCTATCTTGGCCAAGCCATAGGCCCCGCCGATTTCCTGCCCGGTGAACCCGTTGTAGTATCGCATCTCGTTCTTGTCGCCGTCCTTGCCCATCTGGATACCGATGTGGCCCAGCCCGTCGAACTGCGTGCCGGTCTGGCCGATCTCGGTCGACAGATACTCGTCATTGTAGACGAGCATGTTCTTGCCGAACGGACCACCGGTCGGGCCGCCTGGAATACGCAGGGTGAAGGCGCGCTCACCGAACTTCGGCATGGCGGACTCGTAGACGCGGCCAATGCGATAAACCTTGCCGTCCTTGATCAACTTGACGCTGTCGAGAACCTTGGCCGGGGTCATCCAGTTGGACGCACCCGCCATATCGTCCTTGCCCCACTTCGGATGCGGCCACCACGGCTTGTCGGTGAGTGCCGGAGCCTGCGCCAGCTGCTGCGCCTGCGCCGCGCCAGCGACCAGCGCGCCGGCTGCAACCGCCCCGCCGACCAAGCCTGCCGTAAGGAAGTTACGGCGCTCCTCGTTGATACCCGACTGGGACTTCAGCTCTTCCTTTTCTTGCAAGTATCTCGAATCCATCGGTGCTTCCTCCTGTTTTTCGTTGACGCCGGGAGCCTCCTGCCATCGCATGCTGGCGTCAAGAAAACTCGCCATCGTTATCTTGTTACATATGCAATTTTGGGAGACCGACGCGGTGAGCCTGTTCGACGACGACAAATCCGGCATGCGCATGCCCGTCAGCCTGATCACAGGCTTTCTGGGGAGCGGCAAGACGACCCTGCTCAATCGCGTCCTGGTTGATCCGCGTATGGCTCGCAGCCTCGTTCTGGTGAACGAGTTCGGCGAGGTCGGGCTCGATCACCTGTTCATGGAGTCCGTGGCCGGCGACATGGTGCTGCTCCAGTCCGGCTGCGTTTGCTGCACCATCCAGGGCGACCTGGATCGCACCTTGCGCGACATCGCCCGCCGCCGTTCCAGGGACGAGACACCGCCGTTCGACCGGGTGCTGCTGGAGACCACCGGTCTCGCGGATCCGGCTCCAATCCTGCAGCTGCTGCTCAACAACCCCATGATCAGCCACGACTACCGCCTCGACGGCGTGGTGGCGACCGTCGACGCCTTGAACGGAGCGCGCCAGCTCGACGAGCACCTCGAGGCGGTGAAGCAGGCCGCCGTAGCCGATCGCCTGCTGATCAGCAAGACCGACCTCGCCGACATCGACTCCAGCGCACGCCTCCGGGCGCGCCTGGAGCAGCTGAACCCGGGCGCGCCGCTCTACGAGGTCGTGCAGGGCGACATCGATCCGGCTCTCCTGTTCGATGCCGGGCCGTTCGATCCCGCCGGCAAGAGCGACCGCGTGCGGCAATGGCTCAACGCCGAAGCGCACGAGCACGAGCACGAGCATGGGCACGACCAAGGTCACCATTCCGAGAACCACGGTCGCGACCGGTCGCGCCACGACGACCATATCGGCTCGTTCTGCCTCACCTTCGACGAGCCGCTCGACTGGGATCGGTTCAACCGATGGCTGATGGCGGTTCGCGCTTCGTGGGGCGACAGGCTGCTGCGCGTCAAGGGCGTGCTCGACGTCGCGGGCGAGAGCCGGCCCCTGGTCATCCATGGCGTCCACCGTACCTTCCATCCGCCGACGCTGCTCGCACGCTGGCCAGACGACGAGCGGCGCTCGCGCCTGGTCTTCATCACCCGGGATCTCGACCGCGCGACCGTGGCGGCGAGCTGGGACGAGGTGGCGTGACAATTGGCGACGACAGCTGTCCTGCCCGAGCATGGCCCTTGAGCGGCGCCGGGATAAGCCTGTATGAGCGGGCATGACCATCTCGGCGCGCGACATCGACCATCTATCGCTGACACTGTCCGATCCGGCGAATGCCGCTGCCGCCCTGGAGCAGCTGGGCTTCGGCCTCACGCCCGATGGCGTCGAGCCGCGCTGCATCTGCTTCCAGCCCGATCAGGACGACGTGCCCAACTACATCGAGCTGCTGCAAGGTGATCCGGCGCGTGTCGCAATGGCGCTGAACGTCGGCGACCTCGAGGGCGAGCAACGCAGCCATGCCTGGGAAACCGAGGATGGCTTCGAGGTCGATGCCCAGGTGGTGGTCGGCGCCGACGACGCCGGGCCCCTGCCCTGGTTTCCGGTCCGCCACGGGACGCCCGATGCCTTCATGGAACCTGAGTGGATCGTTCATCCCAACGGCGCGCTGGGCCTGATCGCAATCCACGCCGTCGCCGACAATCCGCGCGAGCTGGCCAAGGCCCTCAGGACGGCATGGAGCGCGAGAAGCGAGGAAATCTTCGACGGCTGCGTGATGGTGAAGGCCGGCTCGGTCGAGCTGCTGATCTGGGCGCCGGCCGCCTATCAGCAGGAGTACAAGGCCCTCGAGGTGATGACGCCCGACCAGCTGCCGGCCGTGGTCGGCGCCACCGTCGCCGTCGAGCGCGCCCGTCCCCTGCAGGCTCTGCTGCGCGCCAACAATGTCCCATTCGCGATCGCCGAAGGCGACCGCGTCCTGGTCGCCTGCGAGCAGGCCGCCGGCCTGATGATCGAGTTCGTGCCGCAGGCTTGAGCGTCTAGAACGCCGGCACGGGGGCCTGGGGCACGTCTTTCCAGAAGTCGGGGTCGTGGCCGAAGAACAGCCTGGCCCCGCCCTTCTCCAGCGCTTCCAGGCGATCGAGCGAGGCCAGCATCTGCTCGCGGTCGTAGACGAAGCGCGGCAGGCGGCGCTCGCGCAGGGTGCGGCAGAAGTAGCAGGAGTCACCGGTCAGCACGACCTCGCCGCGCTCGGTGCGAATCCTGAGTGACTGGTGTCCGGGCGTGTGGCCATAGGTGGGAAGGCATACGACACTGCCGTCGCCGAACAGGTCGTGCTCGCCTTCGACCTGCATTACCGGATGGCCATGGTCGAAGTCGGCCTTGAAGAAGCCGACCTTGGCCGCCGTCTCGGGATCCTGGGCCGCCTGCCATTCGCGCCTCTGCACCACCACCGTGGCATTGGGGACCAGCTCGTTGCCGCCGGCATGGTCGAAGTGAAGGTGCGAGTTGACGATGAAGTCGATCCTGCCGGGATGGCGGTCGATCGACTCCAGGCGCGACTTCACGTCGTCCTCGGGGCCGTACTGCTCGAAGCCGAAGATGCGGGCGACGCGCTCGCCCAAGCGGCCGGCGGCGTCGGTCCGGCATTGCGGATGCATCCCGGTATCGAACAGGGCACGACCCTTGGGATGCTCGATCAGGTACGACGGGATCGGCAGGGCGACCTGACCTTCCTCGCCTTCGATCATGTCCTTCAGCCGGCCAACGAGACGGCCGCAGGTCATGGCGTAGAGCTTCGCCGTCATCTCTCCTCGCTTTCGTTCGCGCGAGCGTAGCATGCTGTGAGGCAGGGCGACGGCTCCAACGTCCGCGCATCCCGCGCGTCCCGGCAGCCGCCGGAGACGGCCGCCGGTTCCGGCTCTAGCTCTCCAGCGCCTTCTTCAGGAGCTCGTTGACCGCCTTGGGATTGGCCTTTCCGCCGGTCGACTTCATCACCTGACCGACGAACCAGCCGAACAGCGTCGGCTTGGCCCTGTACGCCGCGACCTGGCCCGGATTGGCATCGATCACCGCCTTGATGGCAGCCTCGATGGCGCCGCTGTCGGTGACCTGCTTCAGCCCACGCTCCTCGACCAGGCTGGCCGGGTCCTTGCCGGTCTCCTCCATGGCGAGGAACAGGTCCTTGGCGATTCGTCCCGAGATCGTGCCGTCGCCGATCAGGTCGAGGAGCTTGCCGAGATGGTCGGCGCTCACCGGCGAGTCTTCGATGCCGACGCCACGCCGCTTCAGCATGGCGAAGAAATCGCCGGTCACCCAGTTCGCCGCCTGCTTGGCGTCGCGCCCCCTGGCGACGGACTCGAAGAACGCCGCGGTCTCCCTCTCGGCCACAAGCACGCCGGCGTCGTAGGGCGACAGGCCATAGTCCTTGCCGAAGCGTGCCTTCTTGGCGTCGGGCAGCTCGGGCAGGCCCGCCTTGATGCCGTCGACGTACTCCTGGGTCAGAGTCAGCGGCAACAGGTCGGGGTCGGGGAAATAGCGGTAGTCGTGCGCGTCCTCCTTGGAGCGCATCGAGCGGGTCTCGCCGCGGCCGGGATCGAACAGGCGGGTCTCCTGCACGATCCTGCCGCCGCCCTCGATGATCTCGACCTGGCGACGCGCCTCGAACTCGATGGCCTGGCGCCCAGCTCGCCGCCCGGCTTGCGCACCGAGACGTTGACGTCGCAGCGCATGGAGCCTTCGTCCATGTTGCCGTCGCAGGTGCCGAGGTAGCGCACAATGGAGCGCAGCTTGGTCAGGTAGGCCGCGGCCTCGTCGGCGCTGCGCATGTCGGGCTTGCTGACGATCTCCATCAACGCCACGCCCGAGCGGTTCAGATCGACATAGGTCTGCGTCGGGTGCTGGTCGTGCAGGCTCTTGCCGGCGTCCTGCTCGAGATGCAAACGCTCGATGCCGATCGACCGGGTCTGGCCGTCGGGCAGGTCGATCTCGACCTCGCCCTCGCCCACGATCGGGTCCTTGTACTGCGAGATCTGATAGCCTGCCGGCAGGTCGGCGTAGAAGTAGTTCTTGCGGTCGAACACCGAGCGCAGGTTGATCCTGGCGTTCAGCCCCAGCCCCGTGCGCACGGCCTGCTCGACGCAGCGCTTGTTGATCACCGGGAGCATGCCGGGCATGGCGGCATCGACCAGCGACACCTGGGTGTTGGGAGCGGCGCCGAAGGCAGTCGGCGCGCCGGAGAACAGCTTGGCGTCGGAGATCACCTGGGCGTGCACTTCCAGCCCCAGCACGATTTCCCAATCGCCGGTCTCGCCTTTGATCATGGACATGGTGGTCCGGTACTTAGGACTTGCCCGGCTGAATGTCTAGATTCGCCGCCTCAGCGCGGCGGCGTCCACAGCGTCAGGAAGCGTCGCACGACGGCCGCAGAATTGTCGGAGGCCAGCTGGAAGAAGGTATGCAGCTCGTTGGCGCCGGCATCGCCGCCGGCGAGGTCGGACAGGCTGCGAAAGGCGATGAACGGCGCGCGATTGGCATAGGCGACCATCGCCACGGCTGCGCTCTCCATGTCGAGCACCTGCGCCTCGAAGGTGCCGAACACGTACTGGCGGAACGCCGCGTTGTCGACGAAGACCGGGCCGGACACGCCATTGCCGCCGACGACCAGGCGCAGGGCGTGGCCGAGACAGCGCTGGTCTGCGGTGCAGCGCCTGAGGTGGACGGCGCCGATCCTGCCCGCCGCGGCCAGCATGCCGGGGTCGGCCTCGAACCAGAACCGCCGTTCCATCGCGCTGCCGGAGCGGCGTACGCCGAGCTCGGTCGGGAAGATCATTCCGAAATTGGCATAGGGTGTCGCAAACCACGTGGGCGGATGGAACTTCCCGTCGCTCTCGCGCGCGAACACCGCATCGAGATACTGGCCCCAGCGCCCGGCGACGACGACGTCGCCGACATGCAATCCCGGGTCGGCGCCGCCCGCGACGCCGCTCACCACGATTGCCGTAATGTCGAAGCGGCCGAGCGCCAGTTGCGTGGTCATGGCGGCATTGACCGGGCCGACGCCGCTCAGGAACAGCACGACGCTGCGGCCGGCGAGCGTGCCGGTGACGAACTCGACGCCGTTGACATGGTGACTCGTGGCCTCGCCGACGCTCGCCTTCAGCACTGTCCATTCCGGCTCGTAGGCCGATATCACGGCGACGCGCGGCACCGGATCGAGACGGTCGGCAGCCCATGCCGGCGCGGCGAGCAAGAGCAGCAGGCCGAGGGCGGCAACCAGGATGCGCATCGTCCCGGCTGAATAGCCGGCTCGCGTGGCCTTGGCAAAAAAATCGATCCATGTCCTGCTGCCACCGGATGCGGAGGCGACGATGCTTCTTTCGATGCGAGGCTCCGCCAGGATCCCCGGGGCATCCGCAGACGGCAAAAATCCCGTCATCCCGAGCTCAGCCGCTCGAAGAGTGGCGCAGTCGAGGGACCTTTCTTGCTGACGCGCCAACATGAAAGGTCCCTCCGCTATGCCTCGCTTCGCTCGGCTCCGGTCGGGATGACGCATTTTGCCGACTGGGAATGCCCTGGCCCGGATCCCGGTCTGGATCTCTGTCCTTTGACATGTGTCACTTTGCTTCCTAAAGCGACACGAGCGCGAACTTCCGCTTTGCCTTCGCCTTCGATCATCATTTTGCCGCCGTCGGATTCAGAATGGTCGGCTGGCAATTGCATGGAGAGTCGGCTCGGCGGAAGCCGAGTCCGGCGCTCGACCCACGATCAAGAGTGCGTTTCAAGGAGCTTTCATGACTATCCTCCCCCGCCGTTCCGTGCTTCTGGGTGCCGCCGCGACGTTCGGCACCGCCACTGCCGCCAGGGCACAAGGCGAGTGGCCCAAAGGCCCGATCAAGATCATCGTGCCGTTCCCGCCGGGCGGCTCGACCGACCCGGTTGCCCGCATCATCCAGGCCAAGATCACGGAGCAGACCGGCTGGCAGGTCGTCGTCGACAACAAGCCCGGCGGCGCCAGCGTGGTGGGCGCCTCGATCGCGGCCAAGTCGCCGCCCGACGGCCAGACATGGATGGTCACCTTCGACAGCCACATCCTCAATCCGGCCTTCGCACCGTCGATTCCCTACAAGGATTCCGACCTGCTCAACGTGATGCTGATCGGGCGCACGCCGCAGGTCATCGCCGCGCACCCGGAGCGCCCCTACAAGACGTTCGCCGAGGTGGCGGCCGACGCCAGGGCCCGCCCGGAGAAGGTGAGCTTCGGCGTGCTGGGCGGCAGCCAGGCCCTCGTGCTCTCCGCGCTCATCAACAAGGAGAATGGCCTCAAGATCAACGTCATCCCCTACAAGGGCGGCGGGCCGCTGGTGCAGGACCTGCTGGGCGGCGTGACCGACATCGGCATCTCGAGCCTGGCGTCCTTCAGCCCGCATATCCGGGCGAACAAGATCCGGGCGATCGCCGTCACGGGCGAGGCGCGCACGCCGGCGCTGCCCGACACGCCGACGCTGGCCGAGCAGGGCATCAAGGCCTTCCCTTCGTATTCCTGGTGGGGCGTCTACGCGCCGGCAGGCGTGCCCAAGCCGATCGTCGATCGCATGCATGCCGAGATCACGAAGGCGGTGCGCTCGCCCGACGTCACGCAGAAGTACATCGAGCAGTTCAACATGGAGATCCTGACCTCCTCCCCCGCCGACTTCGCCGCCTACCAAAAGAGCGAGCAGGAGCGCTGGTTCAAGGTGATCAAGGAGAACGACATCAAGGGCGATTGACGGAATTCGGACGATCAGTGCCCGCGACGACGTGCTCGCGGCCGGCGTCGGACCGCCGGTTTCGAGCACGCCCTCGTGATGCCCGGCGCCGCCTCTGATTCGACCCGCCGGGCCTCATCGAGCGCCACCTCCCGCGCGGCGTGAAGGCGCCCGGCGCGATGCCGGCGCGGCCATCCGGACAGTCGAAAGTCGCAAGGCCGTGGCGGCCGCTTGGTGGATAGCGGGACGCGTAGCGTCCGCCGTCGCAGGACCCGGCCCAAGGGCAGGTCCTGTCGCCCTTTCCGGCTACAGTCTCTTGACGGAGTCCGCGTCACCGCCTGCCTGGAGAGGCAATAGACAAGGCCGGTCCACTGCGTTTGCGCGCACCCGGCCTGCGTAATCGCTTTGCTCGGCGGCCAGGAGCGGCTAGGCTCCGCACAACGAAAGAAAGGGTGTCTGGGAAGCTCGGGTGGCGACACCGTGTCGTTCTGGTGGGAGGCGATTGCCGACCGCCGGCCGGAACGGCAATGCCGCTGCCATCGGCGGAAGTACGTCGAGAAACCCATCTCGAAGGTCTGGCCAGCGCGCCAGCAGTGTTCGCGTCCTTCCGGAAGTCCAAGCACAAGCGTTGGTACAGCGTCGTCAATCAAGACAACAACAAGACGAGCCGAGAAGGCACGGAAAGTGTGCACATCAGGGAGGTTGAAAATGTCCGTATTGCGTCGCCGCGCCGTGCTGGCCGGCACTGTGGTCGCGTCGTTGGGCGTACCGGCAATCGTCAGGGCCCAGGCCGAATGGCCCAAGGGCACGATCAAGTTCGTCGTGCCGTTTCCGCCGGGCGGCTCGCTCGATCCGATCACCCGCATCATCCAGGCCAAGCTCACCGAGCAGACCGGCTGGAACATCGTGGTCGAGAACAAGGCGGGCGGCAGCGGCGTGGTCGGCGCGGCAGTCGCCGCCAATGCGCCGCCCGACGGGCAGACCTGGTTGTTCGTCTTCGACAACCACATCATCAACCCGCTGCTGAACGACCAGCTTCCCTACAAGGACAGCGCGCTCACGCCGGTCACCCAGGTCGGCCGAAGCGCCCAGGGCATCGCCGCCCATCCGACACGGCCGTTCGACACCTTCGCCGAGGTCATCAAGGCCGCCAAGGCCGAGCCCGGCAAGATCAGCGTCGGATCGCTCGGCTCGAGCCTCGCGCAGATCTACATCGCCTTCCTCCAGAAGGAGAACGGCTTCCAGATCAACTACATTCCCTACAAGGGGGGCGGACCGCTCTATCAGGATGCGCTCGCCGGCGTGACCGACCTGTCCGTGACCAGCCTCGCCAACATGATGCCGCACGTCAGCGCCGGCAAGCTGAAGCTCGTCGGCGTCACCGGCGCCACCCGCAGCAAGCTCGCGCCCAACGTCCAGACGCTCGCCGAGCAGGGCGTCAAGTCGCGTCCGTCGTATTCCTGGTGGGGCGTCTACGCGCCGACGGGAACCCCGCAGCCTATCGTCGACAAGATGCATGCCGCGATCTCCAAGGCGGTTCGCGACAAGGACGTCACCGACAAGTTCGTCGGCCAGTTCGACATGGAGATCACGCTCCCCTCCTCCACGGAGTTCGCGGCCTTCATCAAGAGCGAGGTCGACGTCTGGGGCAAGGTGATCCGCGAGAACAAGATCACCGCCGGCTGACGGCTCGCGTTCTCCTCCCCAGCGAAGCTTGGCCTCGCCGGGGAGGAGTCGCCTTCGCTCGATCTCCTGCCGGGAGCGCGCCACGGGACATGACCCCATAGGCGTTATAATGGAAGTGACCCTGTCGTCGAAGATGCCCGACGCTCGGCGCCGGATCGCGTTCGCCTCGCCGCTCGGGAGGCTTCGACGAGCCGCGGGCCGGCGCGCCGCCCGGCCTTCGCCCTGCACGGGCTGCAGACTTTGCCGGTGTCACCGGCCGAGGCCTCAGGCGGCCTGTGGCCCGCGCACCAGCCTGCCGGGCAGCGCGCCGGTCGCCTCGCCGTCGCGATAGGTGACGGCGCCCGACACGATGGTGGCGCGATAGCCCCGCGCCTTCTGCAACAGGCGCTTGCCGCCGGCCGGCAGGTCCCACTTCATGACGGGGGCCTCGACCCTGAGCTGGTCGAAGTCGATGACGTTGAGGTCCCCACGGCGCGGGCGTTGTCGAGGGTCTGGCGCCTGACCAGCCACGCCACGTCGAGCCTGCCGGTCGCGCGATCGCGGCCCCAATGGGCGAGCAGCGAGGTCGGGAACGAACCGTCGGAGATGATGCCGACATGAGCTCCGCCGTCGCCCAGCCCTATCAGCGTGTGCGGGCTCTGCATCATCTCGCGGCAGCAATCGAGATTGTAGGCAGCGAAGTTGGCGAACGGCGCGAAGATGAAGTTCCTGCCCTCGCCCTCGATCAGGTAGTCGTACACGACCTCGCGCGGATCGCGTCCTTCGCGGCGGGCGCGGGCGCCCAGCGAGCTGTCCTGCGCCGGCTCGTAGTCGGGCGGATCGCCGAGCGGGAACATGCGGTCGTAGTCGGCGAGGCGCGCCGCCATCTCGGAGCGCAGCGGCTCGTGGGCCTCCTTCAGGAGCTGGGCGCGAAAGGCAGGATCGCGCATGATCGCCAGGCGCTCGGCGACGCTCTTGCCCGAAATCGCCTTGTAGGAGCGGCACATCGAGAACGGGATGCGGCTCGCCTGCAGGCCCTGCAGCACGCCGATCGGCCGCGGCGCCACCTGCGCCTTGGCGGCATGCCCCTTGGCCGCCAGTCCCTCGACCAGGCCGAGCAGGCGGCGCCAGCCCTCGGGCTTGGAATGGCCCTGCGCGAGCGAGACCGAGAACGGCCGACCCGACGCGGTGAGCAGGCGATCGATCATCTCGAACTCGCTCTCCGGATTGGGCGTGTTGAAATCGGAGATGAACTCGATCACGCCACTGCCAGCGTCCTTCATGCCGAGCGCGATGCCCAGAAGCTCGGCTTCGGAGGCGCGCAGCGAGGGCGTCGGATCGCCCTTCACCGTGCGATGGTTGAGCGTCCGCGAGGTCGAGAAGCCGAGCGCGCCGTCCCTCATCGCCTGGGCGGCAAGCGCGCGCATCTGCGCCACCTCCTCCGGCGTCGCCTCCTCGAGCCGGGCGGCTCGTTCACCCATGACGAAGACGCGCAGCGCGCCGTGCGGCAGCTGGGCGCCCAGATCCATGTCGCGCGGCCGCGCCTCGAGCGCGTCGAGGTACTGGCCGAAGGATTCCCACGACCAGCTGAGCCCCTCGTCGAGCGCGGCGCCGGGAATGTCCTCGACGCCTTCCATCAGCTCGATCAGGCGCTGGCGATCCTCGACCTTGACCGGCGCGAAGCCGACGCCGCAATTGCCCATGACGGCGGTGGTGACGCCGTGCCAGCTCGACGGCTGGAGGCGCGAATCCCAGGTTGCCTGTCCGTCGTAGTGGGTATGGATGTCGACGAAGCCCGGCGTGACCAGCAGGCCTTTGGCGTCGATCTCCTCGGCGCCCTTGCCCGCTACCGTGCCGACGCCGGAGATCTTGCCACCCGTCACGGCAACATCGGCCACGCGCAGCGCCCCGCCTGTCCCGTCCGCCACCGTGCCGCCGCGCACCACCAGATCGAATTCCGCCGCCATGGTCGATTCTCCCTCGGATACACTGATTGTATCCCGACTTTCTCAGCCCCCGGCATCTTTCCTGTCCGCAGGGCGATATCTCGACAGGCCATGGACCACACAGGCATTGCATTGTCGGAAATGTAATGAGGGGTCCATGCAATCGGCCGTCACGATCAAGGGCCAGACCACCATCCCGAAGCCGATTCGGGATCATCTCGGGCTCAAGCCCGGAGACAAGGTCAAGTTCTTCATCCATCCGGACGGCAGCGTCGTCCTGCTGCCCGCGCGCCCGATCTCGACCTTGCGGGGAATACTCCAGAACACGAGACGCAAGCCGGTGACCATCGAGGAGATGCGTGATGCAGTGCTGGCCGGCGCAAGCGAGCGCTTCCGTCGAGCCAAGTGACGGTGATCGGTCTCGATACCAACGTCCTGGTGCGTTACTTCGCCCAGGACGATCCGGTTCAGTCGGCGCGCGCCGTCGAGCTGATCGAGGGCCGTCTCCATGAAGATGACCAGGGCTTCGTCAGCATCGTCGCCATGGTCGAGATGGCATGGGCGCTCGAGCGACCGATCAGGCAGGCGACGTGGCTGCGCGCCCGCCCGTCCTGCGCCGGCGGCGCTGCGCTCAGTAGCCCGCCGGCCTCGCGGCGAACGCCGCCGCCTTCTCGAGCGCCGCCGCGGCACGCAGCATCGTCTCCTCGTCGAAGGCGCGGCCGATCACCTGCAGGCCGAGCGGCAGGCCGTCCTTGTCGAGGCCGGCCGGCACCGAGATGCCGGGCAGGCCCGCCATCGACGCCGGGATGGTGAACATGTCGTTGAGATACATGGTCACCGGATCGTCCATCCTGTCGCCGGCGGCGAAGGCCGCGGTCGGCGCCGTCGGCGTCAGCAGCACGTCGCACCGGGTGAACGCTTCCTTGAAGTCGCGGGCGATCAGCGCGCGGACCTGCTGCGCCTTCCGGTAGTAGGCGTCGTAGTAGCCGGCCGACAGCACGTAGGTGCCGATCAGGATGCGCCGGCGCGTTTCCTTGCCGAAGCCGGCGCCGCGCGTGTTCTGGTACATCTCGATCAGGTCCTTGCCGGGAACCCGGAGGCCGAAGCGCACGCCGTCGTAGCGCGCCAGGTTGGACGAGCACTCGGCCGGCGCCACGATGTAATAGGCCGGCAGCGCGTACTTGGTATGCGGCAGCGAGACCTCGACCGGGATGGCGCCGGCAGCGGCGAGCATCTCCATGCCCTTGTCCCACAAGGCCACGATCTCGGGCGACGTTCCGTCGACGCGATACTCCTTCGGGATGCCGACCTTGAGGCCGCGGATGTCGGGGTTGCGCGCCGCCGCGACGAAGTCCGGCACGGCGAGCGGTGCCGAGGTCGAATCCTTGGGATCGTGTCCCGCCATGCCCTGCAGCAGGAGCGCGCTGTCCTCGACGGTGCGCGCGAGCGGGCCGGGCTGGTCGAGCGAGCTCGAGAAGGCGACGACGCCCCAGCGCGAGCAGCGGCCGTAGGTCGGCTTCAGCCCGACGATGCCGCAGAACGCCGCCGGCTGGCGGATCGAGCCGCCGGTGTCGGTGCCGGTGCTGCCCGGCACCATGTACGCCGCGACGGCCGCGGCCGAGCCGCCCGACGAGCCGCCGGGCACCAGCTTGCGGTTGTCGCCGCGCCGCTTCCATGGGTTCTCGACGCCGCCGAAGAAGCTCGTCATGTTCGACGAGCCCATGGCGAACTCGTCGAGGTTGGTCTTGCCGACCATGACGGCGCCGGCCTTCCACAGGTTGGCCGTCACCGTGCTCTCGTATCGCGGGACGAACCCTTCCAGGATGTGCGAGGCCGCCGTCGTCGGCACGCCGTCGGTGCAGAACAGGTCCTTGATGGCGAGCGGCACGCCCTCGAGCAGGCCGGCCTCGCCCTTCGCCCGGCGGGCATCGGATGCCTTCGCCATCGCGCGCGCCCGGTCGGGCGTCTCGGTGATGAAGGCATTGAGGGCGCGATGCTCGTCGAGCTTCCTGAGGTGCGCCTCGGCGACCTCGAGCGCGCTCGCCTCCTTGCGCGCGAGCGCCGCCACCAGCCCGCTGAGCGTGAGATCGGTCAGGGCCGCCATCGCCTACTCCACGACCTTCGGCACGGTGAAGAAACCGCCGGCGTTCCTGTCGGACGGATCGATGTAGACCGCGTCTCCCGGCGCATTGGCTAGCACACGCTCGGCGATTCCGCCGTCGGTCACCTTGTCCTCGCGCATCGGCAGGGTCACGTCGGACACCGAGGCCAGCGGCGCCACGTCGCGCGTGTCGACCTCGTTCAGCTGCTCGATCCAGGCGAAAATCCCCGACAGCTCGCCGGCCAGCGGCGCCAGCTCCTCCTCGGGCACCTTCAGGCGGGCGAGCCGTGCGATGCGCGCCACCGTATCCTTGTCGAGCGACATGGCTCCTGCTCCAGGTTCCTTGAACGGCGCGGTTGGTAGCCGGTTTGCCGGCCCCTGTCATCCCGCCTACGACGCCGCCTTGCCTTCGTTCTCGGCGACCCGGCGGGCGGCCACGGCCTCGATCTCGGAACGGACGGAGGGGCGCTTGTCGAGCAGCGATCGGAAGTCCTTGCGATAGAGGACGAGCAGGTGGCAGTAGCCGTCGGCGATGACGTCGGCGCTGCGCGGGCGGTCGCTGACCAGGCCCATCTCGCCGACGAAATCGCCCTCCTTCAGCGTCACCTGGAAACCCGCCCCTTTCACCGTCACCTGGCCGGCGGCGATGAAAAACATCGAATCGGAGGGGCCGCCGATGCGGATGAACCTCTCGCCCGGGAAGGCCACGACGGCGCGCAGCCGCTTGCTCACCTCGACCACCGCGTCGTGGTCGAGCGAGGCGAAGATCGGCACCCGCTCGATCATCTTGGCGAGCTCGAGGCCGAGATCGAGCGGTGGACGTTCAGCGATGGCGCTGCGGCGCTCGCCGAGCTGGTGAATGAGATCGTCGTAGACCTCGCGGCCGATGATGCCCTCGCGCAGGCGCCGGGCGTACTCCAACGCCTCGAAGCGGATGGCCGCACGCTCGAGCTGACGGGCCGCGATCGACTCGGCGTAGCCCGAGTACTGCAGCGACAGGGCCCTCAGCGCGCTGTCGACTGCCTGCTGACGACCTTCGATGACCGATGCCAGCTCGGCCTCGGCATCGGCGCCGAGCAGGTCGGCAATCGACTCGGAGTTGAAGTGGTCGAGCTCGGCCAGGACGCTTTGCGAGACCATGAGGATCTCGAAGCGATCGGCGAGCCGCTCTGTCAGCAAGCTTTGCCAGCCCAGCCGCCGGTGCAGCCACAGGGCGACGCGGAATCCCCGGTCGGGCCGCGAGATCTGAAGCAGCCACTTCTCGTAGCCCGCGACGCCGTTGTCGCGCACGGCGTCGATCAGCCGGTCGGCCCGGGCAGCCAGCACGGCCACCATGCGCCGCGACAGGGTCTGCTGCTCGAACAGGTCGAGGTAGAGTTCCTTCTCGCGCGTGCACAGGGTGATCAGGCCGACCTTGACCCGCTCGTCGAGATCGAGCGCGAGGTCGGGCGGCACCGCCTCGATCTCCTGCCCGCCCGCCGAGCTGGGATCGACATCGATTCCATCCACGCGGGCATTGTGCGTGCGAATGATCTGCTGCAGACGGCGATCGACGTTGGCGCGCGACAGCGCAAGGACGCGATCGCGCAGGGCGAGCTCGAGACGGCTCAGCTTGTCGAGGCCGAGCAGGCGCATCCCGAGACCCAGGGTCGGGGCGTTCACGAACAGGGTGAACAGCACGAACAGGACGGCCAGCAGGGCCACGAACTCGCGGGTCTTCTCGGGCAGCGCGTTGTTGCCGAAGACCACCATGGCGAGAACGATCGTGACGGCGCCGCGCAGGCCGCCCCACACGAGGATCGTCTTGTAGCGGAGGTTGACCGGCTGGACGAGGCGCACCTTCTCCAGGATCGGCAGCATGCCGAAGACCACCAGGGCACGGGCCACGAAGGCGCCGACCGCCACGGCAACGACGCCCCAGGCATCCAGCCAGCTCATGTTGACGAGGACATTGGCCGCGACCATCGAGGCCAGGATGAAGATCAGGCAGTTGGCCCAGAACTCGAGCTGCGCCCAGGTCTGACGCAGCGTGGTCCATTGTTGCGGGTGCAGGTGGGTTGGCCCGTAGGCCGCCACCGTGAGGGCCGCCATGACCACCGAGACCACGCCCGAGACGTGGAGATAACGATCGGCCAGGATGAAGCTCAGGTAGCTCAGGCTGACGGTCACCGAGGCGATGGCCGCGTCCGAATCGCCGAGCCGCGGCAACATCACCATGGCGGCCCTCGCCATGAGGAAGCCGAACAGCAGCCCGCCCAGGAACTCGCGCAGGAACGTGGCGACCGCCCCTGTCGGATCCGCCGCGATGCTTGTCGAGGCCGCGCCCCCCGACGCCTGGCCGACCAGGATGCTCGTGAACAGCCCGAAAGCCGCGATGGCCACGGCGTCGTTCAGGAGCGACTCGCCCTCGGCCAGGATCGACAGGCGCTTGGGCGCCCCGACATCGCGGAATATGCCGATGACAGCCGCCGGATCCGTGGTCGAGACTACCGCCCCGAGCAGCAGGCAGACGACGATGTCCATGCCCGTCGCCAGGCGCACGACGCCCGCCACGCAGGCGATGCAGACCAGCACGGCGACGACGGCCAGCAGAAGGACGGCCGAGACCTCGTCGAACAGCCGGCGAACGTCGATTGTCAGGCCGGCGGTGAAGAGCAATGGCGGCAGGAACAACGGCAGGAAGACATCCGTGCCGACCTCGAGCTTGTCGAGCCCGACAAAGGCATCGCCCAGCGCCCCCAGCTTGATGTCGGTGGAAATCAGCCAGGTTCCGAAAAATCCCAGGGCCATGCCGGCAATCGCCAGCAGGACCGTATGCGGCAGCCGGAAGCGCTCGGCCATCGGCACCAGCAGGCTCACCACCGTCAGCACCATCGCGATTGCCAGAATGGCATAGATCGTATCGGTCACCTGACGAAACTGCTCCTGTTGGGGCCGCGGTCGCTCCGCTTATAGACCCGACCTCGCGACGGTTCGACGGCGGAAAAGCGACGCCGCCCTGCACCGCAGAGTTCCCATACAAGCGGCGTGGGCGCTAGGGTGCCTCATGCCGGTCGTCGAAATCGCACAGCTCGGGTCTCTCGCAGGCGACGGCCGGCTGATGGCGCTCGATGTCGGGAGCAAGACGATCGGCATCGCCCTGTCCGACGTCCTGAGGATGCTCGCCACGCCGCTCAGGACGCTGAAGCGCGGCAAGCTCGTCACCGATCTCGCCGAGTTGGATGCACTCGTGCGCAAGAACCGGGTTGCCGCGCTGATCGTCGGGCTGCCTCTCAACATGGACGGCACGGAGGGGCCGCGTTGCCAGTCCGTACGGCAGTTCGCGGCCAACATCGCCAATCATGGGCCCGCCCCTCTGGCCGGCCTGCCTGTCGTGTTCCAGGACGAACGGCTCAGCACCGCCGCCGTGACGCGCGGCATGATCGACGACTACGACATGAGCCGAGCCAAGCGCGCCGAACGGGTCGACGCTGCGGCGGCCGCCTGGATCCTCGAATCGGCCCTGGCAAGGCTGCGTGGTGCGGGCGATTGAAGGAGGAAATTTCTCATCCGCCGGGGAACTCACCACTTAAGGCGGGGTAATTTCTGCCGACGTGGCGCTCATCCTCATTCTCCTCCCCAGCTTCGCTGGGGAGACCCCCAGCACGCCGGCGCGCACCACGATGCTGGAGCGCGCCACTCCAGTGGCGCTCTTCTTGTGATTACACATCCCATGAGCGCCACTTTGGCGGAGTTTACTCCGCCACCAGTGGCGCGCTCCCTGCGCATTTTCATAGGTGTCCGCGTAATCGCGGACGGAGGGGTCATGAGCAACCCCTCCTGCGCCCTTGACCCCTCCGTCGGCGAAGACGCCGACACCTCCCCAGCGAAGCTGGGGAGGAGAATGAGGATGAGCGCCTCACCCCGCACCACACTCCGTCAGCGGCGGCGGGCGCGGCGGCGGGTCGGCCGCGAGCGAGCGCAGGAAGGCGACAAGGTCGGCCTGATCGTCGGCCGACAGGCCGAGCGGACGGACGAGCGGAACGCCGTCGCTGTGCAGGCGATCGGGACTGACCTTGGAATAGTGGCGCACGACATCCTGCAGGGTCGCCAGATGGCCGTTGTGCATGTAAGGGCCGGTGTCGCCGAGCTGGCGTAGGCCGGGCACGCGGAACTCGCCGAAATTGGCGTGCAGGCGCTGCACGTGGCGGGTGCGCAGGGCGCTCGCACCCGACTTGTCGTCACTGTACGGCCCCAGCCGGTTGAACGGGCTCGCCATCAGTTTTGCGAGGCCACCCAGGCGACCTGAATCGACCTCGCCCGGCCGCACGAAGAACGGGATGCCGACATCGCCAAACTCTGCAGTTGCCGGCGCCCATGAAGATCTTCAGGCCGCGCTGCGCGGCGGCCGGATAGCGGGCGGCCGCCGCGAGATCGCCAGCCACCAGGGCATCACGAAAATCGTCGAATGCGGTGCGCGGGCTGACCAGGGTTTCCTGAAACGCCGCCAACGCCTTGGCCGCATCGACCAGAAGCGCCTCGTCGTCGCTGCCGGGCGCCGTGCCGAAGGCACGGCGATAGAAGCAGCCGAGGGTCGGATCGCCACGCAGCAGGGCGGCGACGTGGCCGGTGCTGCCGGCCATCTCGAGCGGATCGATGATCGGCCGCAGCGACTGTGCCCATAGCGAGTCGGCGGCGCCGTCCCAGCCGAACCAGTGGCCCTGGCCGACATTCCACAGGGACGGCGTGCGGCGGTCGAGCCCGGCCCGGCCTCGCGCACGGGCGCGGCCGTCGCTCCAGTTGCGCTCTGCCTGGTGGCAGCTGGCGCAGCTCATCGTTCCGGCGCCCGACAGCCTGGCGTCGTTGAACAGGCGCTCGCCGAGCGCGATTGCGGCCGGATCGCCGGATACCCGGTTCGACGGATCGACAGGCGCCGGCGGAGGCCAGGGCCCGTGCGCGCGAATCGCGCGGACCTCGTCCTCCGGCCACTGAAGGTGCGCCCATCCTTCCGCGCCCGCCCCCACGAGCAGCGTCACGACCAGAAGCAAGGCGCGCCAACGGCTCACTTGACGATGATCTCGTGGCTCAGCCGCTCGACCTCCGAACCGGCACGCACGTCGATGTCGAGCTCCCAGCGACCGGGCATGTGGAAAACGAGACCGTCGGCGCGGAAACGGCCCTGACCGGCCGGCACGATGGTCGGCCGGTAGTTCATGCCGTGACGATGATCTGGCATTTGCGCATCGACAGCGACAAGCTCGGCCGGATCGTTCCTTCGGGTGCACACGTTGAGCAGCAGCGAGAAGGGCTGGCCGACCTCGATGCGCAAGGGCTCGGGCCGGAAGGCGACAATGGCACGCTCCGAGAACATCACCCAGCCGGTGCCGCGTCCGAGATCGAGCGGGCAGTCGGCCGCCGCTGGCAGCGGCCAGCCTGACGCCGACGTCGCGACAAGCAGCGCGGCGAGCGCTCGCCTCACCGCCCCTGCCCGAACCGCGCAACGTCGGCCGGCAGGTCGGCCAGCCATTGGCGCGACCACCGGGCATGCTCGACCACGTAATGCCAGCGCTCCGGCGTGAAGGTGTCGGTGCCGACCACGAAGCGGTCGGGGAACTCGAGGAACGCCTCGCGCCAGCCCGGGGCCACCTTGCCGTTGGACGCGTGCGAGGTGAGGAAGGCGAGATCGCACCACAGGTTCGCGTAGCGCCGCAGCATCGCCCGCACCTTCTCCGGCCGTTCGAAGCCGGAGTGGGCCCACAGCACCCTGGCCTCGGGATCCTGCTGGAAATGGCGGTCGACCGCGTCGGCGTCGGAGTGCGAGTGCAGGTAAAGACCATGCTTTTTGGCCAGCTCCACGACCTTGCGCATGTTGGGCAGGTCGGCATCGGCGCCGAAGATGTGGAACTCGCCGATCGCCACGTAGCGCCGCCTGGCCAGCAGATCCTCGAGGAACGGGATCAGGGTCGGATCCTTGGCCCAGGTCGAGATCTCGCCGCGCGAGCGGTAAGGCCTCAGCTCCGGAACGATGATCTCGGGCGCGACGTCCTGGAGCATCTTCGTGCCTTCGTTGTTGGAGCTCGAGACCATCGCGCGCTTGACGCCGGCCTTCTTCAGGATCTCGACCACCTGCCTGGGCGGCACCACCTCCCAGGCGTCGTGGCTGTAATGCATGTGGGCATCGAAGATGGGCAGCTCCTGGTCGGCGCCGGCCGGGCCGGTCCAGCCCATGCCAGCGGCCGCAGCCAGGTAGAGCAAACAGCGAGAGAGGCGCATCAACGGCGGTCCTTTGCAGTCCAAGCGTAGTTGAAGCTAATCGAGATACGCTCCCCGGAGAAGCGCGCCGGTGGCACTTCATGGCGCAACCAGCTCTCGAACAGCACGAGGTCTCCGGCCCGCGCCGCCACGCTGACGAAGGCGCGGAAGCGTTCCGGCGCGTCGGCGCGCCGCGGCGGGGTCGCCATGTGGCGCGACAGACGGGGGTCCTCGAACTTGAGGGCGCCGGCGCCTTTGGGCACCACGACGTAGTAGGTGCCGCTGATGAACGACGACGGGTGGAGGTGCAGCGAGTGGACGGTTCCCGTGCTCATCACGTTGGCCCAGCAGTCGGTCATGACGAGGGCGCGCCCCGCCATGTCGTAGTGCAATGTGCGGGCGAAGGCCTTGACGCAGGGATCAATGCGCCGGCGCAGCTGCGCGAACGGCGACGAGACGAGATGCAAACGGTCGAGCGAGCCGTACGAGGTATAGCCGCCGAGATAGTGCCTCGCCGACCAGCGCCGGCCGGCCGCGTCGGACGCGGCGAGCGAGCGGCACTCGTCAGCGAGCGCCAGGTTGAACCGGTCCGGATCGGAACCTGCGAGCTTTTGCTTGCCGACCAGCGTCGGGAACAGGGCACGGATCGCCATAGCGTGATTATCCGTGAAGGCGGGCGGCTGTGCTATGCTTCGGCATGCTTACCGACGGACAGATCGAAACCTATCGACGCGACGGCTACCTGGTGATCCCCCGCCTGATCCGGGGCGAGCAGCTGGCAGAGCTTCGCGCCCTCACGGATCGGATCGTCGCCGAGGCCAGCGGCATCGACAAGAGCGACGATCTCTATGACCTTGAGCCCAGCCACCGCGCCGCGCTGCCGCGCGTGCGGCGGCTCAAGCCCACCCTCTTCAAGCGCTACGAATTCTTCCACCGCCTGGTCCGCGACCCGGCGATCACGTCGATCCTGGCGCAGCTGCTGGGACCGGCGATCCGCCAGCACGGCGGCAAGCTCAACATGAAGTCGGCGGGTTACGGCTCGCCGGTCGAGTGGCACCAGGACTGGGCCTTCTATCCCCATACGAACGACGACGTCCTGGCGACCGGCCTCTATCTCGACGACTGCGATCTCGACAACGGTCCGCTGATGGTCCTGCCGGGCACCCATCTCGGCCCGACGTTCGATCATCATTCGGGAGGCCGCTTCTGCGGTGCCATGGATCCCGCGACCTGCGGTCTCGACTTCGCCAAGGCCGTGCCGCTCACGGGACCGGCGGGCTCGATGACCATTCACCACGCCCGCCTGGTGCACGGCTCGGCCCTGAACCAGTCGAACCGCCAGCGCCGTCTGCTGCTGCATGAATACACAGCGGCCGACGCCTGGCCGCTGATGGGCGTGGCCAACTTCGACGAGTTCAACGCTCGCATGGTTCTGGGCGAGCCCACCATCGAGCCGCGAGTCGTCCCGGCGCCGGTGCGCATGCCCCTGCCCGCGGCCGATCATCAGGGCTCGATCTACGAGAACCAGCGCGGCATCGGCCGGCGATTCTTCGAGGCTCCTGTCCAGCCGGCGGTCGCGCATGGGCATGTCGGCTAGGGTTCTCGGCCTCGTCCTCGCGTTGGGGCTGGCGAGCCCGGCCGCGCATGCCGCCGATCAGCTCAAGATCGGCGAGGGGCGCGGCTCGATCGAGTTCGGGATCGGCGATTCGAGAATCTTCCGCACCACCGGCGGCTTCAAGCAGTGGCGCGGCAAGGTGAGTGTCGACGACACCGATGTGTCACGCAGCAGCGTCGAGGTCGAGATCAACACCGGCAGCATCCAGATGCTCGACAGCCAGCAGACGGCGATGCTGAAGGACAGCGACTTCTTCGACGTCGACCGGTTCCCCCGGCTGACCTTCAAGTCGACCAGGATCGAGCGCACCGGCGATAATTCTCTCAAGGTCGAGGGCAGCATCACGCTGCGCGGCATCACGCGTCCGATGACTCTCGACGTCACGGTGAGCGACCGTCGTCCCGATGCGGCGCCGGGCTCGCGTTACGCCCGTTTCCGCGGCTTCGGCACCATCAAGCGCTCGGAGTTCGGCATGACCAAGTTCGTCGACATGGTGGGAGACACGGTCGAGCTCGCCATCACCGCCGACGCCTGGCGCTGAGCGCGCCGAGGGCCCGCTTGTTTCTCGGATCCTCCTCAGCAAAGCTGCACGGGAGTGGACGCAACTCATGTTCCTCTCCTCCCATCTGGCAGGGCTATCGCATATCGCAAGAAGCCGTCATCCCGACCGGAGCCGAGCGCAGCGAGGCGCAGTGGAGGGACCTTTCTTGTTCCGGCATCGGCAAGATAAGGTCCCTCGACTGCGCCGCCCTACGGGCGCCTCCGCTCGGGTGACGGTATGTTTCCATATGCGATAGCCCTGCCCGATCGGGGGCGAGGAGCATGAAGCGACCTGGCCAAGTCCCTGGCGACTCCGCCGGGGCGGACCATGACCATCGAACGAACAGACACACGAACCCTCAGCCCCGACCATGAATGGACAAGCCGCGCCGGCCCATCATCCAGCTGCAAAGGCCTTGCATTGGATCACGGCGCTCCTGGTCGTCGGGCTTCTCGCAGTCGGGCTCTGGATGACGGGGCTGCCGCTGGGCTTCACCAAGCTCTATGCCTACGCGTGGCACAAATGGATCGGCCTCGTGGTGCTGGTGCTCACCGCCATCCGCCTGCTGTGGCGCTGGCGCCATCCGCCGCCGCCCTTGCCGGGCTCGGTTGCGCCGTGGCAGGCGGCACTGGCCCATGCGGCGCACTGGGCCCTGCTGGGACTGCTGCTCGCCATGCCGGTCACCGGCTGGCTGATGAGCTCCGCAGCGGGCATCAGCGTCTTCTGGTTCGGCTATCTTCCGCTGCCCGATCTGGTTCCGCGAGATCAGGGCTTGTTCGAGACCCTGAGAGACACCCACCATGTCCTGGCGCGCTGCCTGATGGCGTTGCTTGTCGTGCATGTCGCTGCTGTCGTGCATCACGATGTCGTCCGTCGACACGGCGTGTTCCGGCGGATGTGGCCTTTTGGAGGATCCTGATGCGCCGCTGTCTTGCGCTCGCTGCCCTGCTGCTTGCCACGCCCGCTGTCGCCGGGCCGCAGGATCCCTGGGAGATCGACCTGCGCGCCAGCAAGCTGACTTTCACCGCCATCCAGGTCGGCTCGCAAGTCAGCGGGCGCCTGCCGAGCTGGACCGGCAGCATTGTGCTCGATCCCTCCGTGCTGGGCGCATCCCGCATCGACATCAGGATCGAGATGCCTCCGGTCAGCACCAATAACCGCGACGTCGATTCCCTGATGAAGGGCCCGAATTTCCTCGACGTCCTCAAGTTCCGCGAAGCCCGCTTCACCGCCACTCAGGTCACGGCCAGGGGAGGCGATCGCTACGAGGCGCACGGCAAGCTGACGATCCGCAACGTGACCCGCGACGTCGTGCTGCCGTTCTCGCTGGCCATCGTCGACGACCCGGCGCAACCCGGCCGGGTGCGGGCCACGGCGCGCGGCCGCCTCGGGCTGAAGCGGCTCGATTTCGGCGTCGGCCAGAACGAATGGGCCAGCACGGGCCAGGTCTCCAACGAGGTGACCGTCGACATCACCGTGGTGGCGAGCCGGCCTCGATGATCGGGCGGCGGCCACTCCTGGCAGGCGCCGCTTTTTCAGCACCGAGGCCTTGTTCAGCCATGCCGATGGCAGCTTCTGGCGCCGCCATTTCACCGCGCGCTTCACGCCGGCCGGCGTCGATCTGATCGTCTGGGACTTCGACGCCGTCGGCACCCGGGCCCGCACCTGGCGCGGCACGGCAGCCTGCCGGGACTGAGCGTCCGCTCAGGGCCGCCCCGACCAGACCTGCAGGCGCCTTGCCAGTTTCCAGCCGACCAGCGCCGAGAGCATCTGGAAGACGCGCCCGCCGCCCGGCCGTATCTCGACAGGATCGAGGACATGGGCCTTGCGCAGGGCCTCCAGGGCGACAGCGCGGTCGTAGGGGTAGGCATAGTGGGCGAGATGCTGCCAAGCCTTGGCGAAGCCGCGCCGCATGCGGAGGCTGTCCTCGACCGCGAGAGTATTCTGCTGGCAGAGATCGATCACCATGGCCTGGCTGCGGAAATGCCTGCGGCTCGACGCGCCGCCGATGCCCGATCGATAGTAGGTGCGCGCCCCGGCGCAGAAGAGCACCCGACGCGCCGCCAGCACGGCGCGCGTGAAGTATTCCGCGTCCTCGCCGGGTGCGGTGCTGACCGCGGCATTCCACGGTCCCGTCCGATCGGCGATGCCGCGCGGCATGAGCCACAGGGCCGGGTACATCATGCCGACGCCGTCCTCGCGCGACAGCGCCAGCCAATCCAACGAATCGAGATCGGTCCACGTCTTGTCTGGAACGAAGATCGTCTCGCCTGCGTCCCGGTAGAAGCGTCCCCATTCGGCGGAAGCGATACAGTCGGGGTTGCCGATCAGTCGCGCCATTTGCAGGGCGATCTTGTCCGGCGACAGAAGGTCGTCGGCGTCGAGGTACTGAATGAACTCGCCGCGGCTGTGGGCCAGCGCGACGTTGCGCGCCGTCGCGGCGCCCGCGTTCTGCTGGCGGATCAGCTTGATGTCGGCAAACCGACACACCTCGTCGGCGCTGCCGTCGGTCGAGCCGTCATCGACCACGATGACTTCCAGCGGCCGGTAGGTCTGAACCATGACCGAACGCAGAGTCTCAGCGATGAACAGACGGCCATTGAAACAGGGAATCAACACGGAAACGAGTGGGTTGGTCGTCACCTGCGCCCGCCGAGGATGGGAACCGGGAAACGACGTGGATCGTCATGGTGTGCTGAGCCCCTGCAGACGCAGTCCACGACGATTCCCCTCTTCTTCTCCTGAAGGTCATTCTAGTAGCAACGACCACAGGAACAATCTCAATCGGCCATGGTTCCAGCGTCATCACGATGCTTTGTATGGCTCGAGGAGATTGCACGACGCACGGCGGGTGCTGGGCTTCGACGAAATTTCGCGACCTGGAAAGATGGCTCCGCCCCTGCTCGCCCGGGGCAACGACTCGACTGACCGCGCACGAGCAGTGCATGAAAGGCGGAGCGTATTCCCGGCCGATCGAAGGTCATGCCGCGCTGACGACGGGTTCGCGCGGCCGCGGGCCGACGTAGCTCGATTGCGGGCGGATGATGCGGCCGCCTTGCTCCTGCTCGAAGACGTGGGCGCACCAGCCGGCGGTGCGGCCGACCGCGAACAGTGCGGTGAAGGCGCTGCGCGGCACCTCGAGCGCCTCGAGCAGAAGTGCGGTGTAGTACTCTACGTTGGTATCGAGCCGCTGGCCCGGCTTGTGCTTGCGCAAGGCGGCGATCGCCCCCTGCTCGACGGCGGCGGCATAGGCGAGCCGCCCGGCGGTCGCCGGCAGGGTGGCGACGGCGCGCTTCAGCACGTCGGCGCGTGGGTCGCGCACCTTGTAGATGCGATGGCCGAACCCCATCAGGCGGGTGCCCTTGGCGAACGTCTCGGCGAACCAGGCCTCGGCGCGCGCCGCGTCGCCGATCTCGTCCAGCATGTCGAG
>LNFM01004342.1_pt1 | contig 26302 bp, 19 predicted proteins | sample 596031 | NCBI WGS metagenome assembly LNFM01 (sample SAMN04254537, study PRJNA301005) | activated carbon metagenome | isolation source: dual media filters at the Ann Arbor, Michigan drinking water treatment plant | place: USA: Ann Arbor | reverse complement strand
GCCCGGAAAGCGGATCCCGCACTTGTAGGTGCCATTGCACGCGGGCATCCACTCGTGGTCGGCGATCCCCAGTCGCGCAAAGAAGCGCCGCATTTTGGGCGTTGATCCTTCGCCGACGCCAATGATGCCGATCGCATCCGATTCGATCAGCGAGACCTGCGTGCCCAGTGGTCGCCACGCATGGTTCAACAGGGCGGCACACATCCAACCGGCCGTACCGCCACCGACAATCAGCACCCGGGACGGCACGCGTCCGGGCACCGCAGATCCTGCAAGCATGTTCGCTCCCCGTCTTCTGAAGAGTACCGACCCGCCGCATATGGTCTTTCGGTGTGATCTGGCCGCCATTTTCGCGCTGCGGCGCACCACCCCCATTTGCGGTAAAAATATGCTAGCGCGAACTGCTGGTCTTTGACACGCTCCTCGCCATCCGCACAGCCCATCGCGGGTGTCCGGTCGATGAACACGATGGCTGCGGTCAGCGTGCATCGCATCGAAGCACATGCTGTTCGTCGTGCTGGCACATCTCGTCGTCATCGTCGGCGGTGTCCGTCTGGGTGGACGGCCGGCGGGGACCCTGGGACAGACGCGGGTCGTCGGCGGGCTGCTCGGACCGAGCCTGTTCGGTGCGCTGACGCCCGGGGTGTCGGTGGCGGTGTTTCGCGTCGAGTCCGGTCAGCCGATCGTGGTGATGAGTCAGGTGCCGGCCTGTCGGCGGCGGCTCTCGCTCCGGGCATCGACGGCACCGTCGACCGACAGTTTCTCTGCACCGCGTTCGCGAGCACGGCGTTGCCGATCCGCGTCCGCATCATGCTCGAATGCCAGATGACGCGCAGAACATTGTTCGTCATCGCGATCGGTGCGGCCGCGATCAACGATGTGATCAGCTCGCTGCTGCTCGCCGGCGTCTCGCTGATCGCAATCGCTGATTTCGACGCCGATGGTTTTGGCCAGTGACTGCTCGCGCGGATGGACCGCGTCGCGGTGTGCTCGTGGCTGGTCCGTGCGGCGCTGCATACGCTGCTGCATCGCAACGACGTGACCTCGCAGCCCCTGCCGCCCGACGTCGTCCGGTTCGTGCTGGCGACCTGCAGATTAGGCTTCTTGACGATTTTCAGCGGCTTCGTGATTGCCGTGCAGGTGCACGAGTATCCCGGTTTGGTAACGGCCTGGCGCCGGCAGATGAACAGTTTGGTGACGGTGTTCTTGCCGCCGATCTTCGCTACCTGCACGGGGCTGCGCATCGATGCCGGTGCCATGATGGACACGCGCGCGTTGATGGAACCGATGGTCATCAACGTTGGATTCGATACGGGCGTCGTTCCACAGCCGGTGTTTTTCAATGTTCGTGCTGATGGCGATCGCCCGCACCGTCATCACCACGTCGCTGCTGAAGCGCTGGCTGCCAGCGGCTGGCCCGCCAGCGAAACATCATCCCCAGTGAGCCTTGCAGGCCTTCGACGTCGATGTCGTGAATGGTGCGTTGCGATAAGCGGTGTCGTCGCGCGCATCGTTGATGTGGCTCAAACAATGGCGCAATGCAGCGCTGTGTCAGGGCTTGCGGCAGCGGTACCAAGTAAGATTTAATCGTACCATCGTTGCGTGACCGACAGGTCTGCACGACGACAGCGCCGGTTGCAACGATCGCGCGCGACAACCCGCGAACCAGCCCGTCTGCGCAGCCCCCTATTCCGGACCGCGATGGCAGGTGTCGAGCGGATACACGCCAGATGGCCATCTCAGGGCCGCACAATCTTTTGGGGGGATCGCGAATGGGATTCCTGGTGAACATCGACAACGGTGGCACGTTCACCGACGTCTGCATCAGCGACGGCAGCCGGATGGTTCACGCGAAGTCGACGACCACGCCGCACGACCTCACGCAGTGTTTCATGGAAGCGATGAGGCGCGGATCGCGCGAACTGTTCGGTGACGACGACCTTGCACGCCTGATCCGCGAAACGGATTGCCTGCGCTACTCGACGACGTCCGGTACGAACGCGGTCGTCGAACACAAAGGCACGCCGGTATCAGTCCTCGTCGACGTCGGCACCGAAGAACGGTTCTACGGTGACAGCGGTCTCGGTGCCAGTGACCTGTGGCGTGCGATGGTGCCGTCCAGGCCGAGCGGCATCAAGGTGGCAGCCGATGGCGCCATCGATCCGGATGAGCTGACGCGCATCGTCAACCAGTTGCTGTCGACCGGCGCCCAGCGCCTCGTGGTGTGTCTCAAGTCCGCAGTCGCCGAAAGCAATGTGAAGTCGGCGCTGCTCGATCGCTATCCGCGCCATCTGCTGGGCGCCATCCCGTTCCTGATTTCATCCGAACTCGTCAATGACGATGACATCGAGCGTCGCGTTGCGACGTCGGTGATCAACTCCTACCTGCATCCGGGCATGGAGCATTTCCTGTACAGCGCGGAGAACGTCTGCAAGAGCCAGCATCTGAAGCGGCCGTTGCTGATTTTTCGCAACGACGGCGATTCCGCGCGCGTCGCCAAGACCACGGCGATCAAGACCTGGGGCTCCGGACCGCGCGGCGGTCTCGAAGGGTCGGTCGCCTACGCGCGGCTGTACCGGCTGCCGACGGTGGTCGCGATGGACATCGGTGGCACGACGACCGACGTGTCAGTCGTCAGCAACGAAAAAGTCGCGTTGCGCCCGTTCGGTGAAGTCGAAGATCTGCCGACCTCGTTTCCGCTGCCCCAGTTGCAGAGTTTCGGCCTCGGTGGCAGTTCGATCCTGGGGGTTGTCGACGGCGCGATCAGCATTGGCCCCGAGAGCGTTGGCGCGGTGCCGGGACCGGCCTGCTTCGGTCGGGGCGGCACGCATGCCACGTTGACCGATGCGCTGCTGGTGCTCGGCGTGCTCGACCCGGAGCAGTACCTCGGTGGCGAACTCAAACTCGACCGCGAGCGCGCGCTGCTCGCCCTGAAAGCCAATATCGGCGATCCGCTGCAGAAGACGCCCGAACAGGCGGCCGCAGCAGTCATCAGCGCTTTCCAGCAACAGGTCGGCCAGCAGATGGCGCGCGTGATGAAAGCGGCCGGCGCGGATCCGGCGCAGTCGACGCTGCTCGCGTTCGGTGGCGGCGGTCCGATGATCGTCTCCGGCATTGCGGAGGCCATCGGCGTGAAGCAGGTGATCGTGCCGCGTCTGGCGTCGGTGTTCAGCGCCTTCGGCATCGGCTTTTCGCATCTCGCGCATGAGTACCAGGTGCCGATGAGCGAGGCTGCGCCGAAGCTCGACGCGGTCAAGGCCGAACTCGCGACGCGGGCGCGTCGCGATATGGCGGGTGAAGGCGTCGACCCGGAAGCCTGCCGTTACCAGTACTCCGTATGGCGTGCCGTCGATGGCGCCGTCACCGAGTCCCCGTTGAACGGCGTAACCGCGCCGGCAGATGCACGCTTGACCCTGAAAGCGGTGTACGAACTGCCATCATCGACACTCGTGGCCGACAGCGCGTCGGGCGGCACGCCGGCGCCCGCACACGGCAGCGTCACGCTCGACCTCGGCGACGGCGCCGGCAAGGTCAACGTGTATCTCGATTCCAATCTCAAACCCGGCCACACCGCGAGCGGTCCCTGCCTGCTGAAAGGCGACTACCTGACCTGCCTGATCGGCAAGGGCTGGAACCTCCGCGTGACGAGCAATCAGGACCTGGTGCTGGAGGCAGCAAAGCAATGAGCACGCAACGCGTCGCGATCACCGAATACCTTGAAATCGACCTCGGCCAGGAACGCTGGCACTGCCGCCGCTGCGGGCATGACATCGCCCCGGCCCGCTCGAACTACAAGGAAGGACTGCTCGTCTACAACCGGGATCCACGCGAGATCCATCGCCCGATCCTGGACGACAGCTATCCGTTCACCTATGCGCCGGATCCGAAATGGTGCCGGATCATCGAGTTCTATTGCCCGAGCTGCGGCACGATGATCGAAAACGAATACCTGCCGCCAGGCCACCCGCTGACCCACGACATCGAACTCGACATCGACAGCCTCAAGGAGCGCCACGGGAGCGCGGAAGGGAAAGCCAATGCGGCGGGTTAGCGTAGATATCGGCGGCACTTTCACCGACTGCTTTCTGGCCTATGACAGCAGGTATGTCGAATCCAAGGCGCTGACCACGCATCACAACCTCGCCGCGGGCTTCATGGAAGCGCTCGGCAAGGCGTGCGAGGAACTGGGCGAATCGATCCAGACCGTGCTCGGCAACGTCGACGCCGTGCGTTACGGCACCACGCTCGGCACCAACTCGCTGATCCAGCGCACCGGACCGCGGGTCGGTTTGATCACCACCGCCGGCTTTGAGTCGTCCGTGCCGCTGATGCGCGCACGTGGCTACGGGGACGGCCTGTCCGACGCCGAACAGACCGACCTGCCGGGCGCCGACCGTCCGAAACCGCTGGTGCCGATGACGATGATCGTCGGTATCCAGGAGCGCATCGACTACAAGGGCGAGTCGGCGCTGTCGGTCGACGAGGACGATGTGCGCCAGCAGGTGCGCAAGCTCGTCGACCAGGGTGCGCAGGCTTTCGTCGTCGCGCTCGTGAACGCGGTGGTCAATCCGTCCCACGAAATCGAAGTCGAGCGCATCATACTCAACGAATACCCGACGCACGTGCTCGGCGCGATTCCAATCGTGCTGTCGCATCGTGTGGCCGGGCGCAAGGCCGAGTACTCGCGCACGATGTCGGCGGTGCTCGATGCCTATCTGCACGACCAGATGTATCACGGCATGTCGACGCTCGAAATCGTGCTGCGCCGGAATGGTTACAAGCGGCCGATGCTGCTCGTCCACAACACCTCCGGCATGGCCCAGCTCAATTCGACGCATGCGTTGCAGACGATTCATTCCGGCCCGGTGGCCGGCCTCGAAGCGTCGAACTACATCTCAGCGCAGTTCAAGGAGCCGAACATCATTGCCACCGACATGGGTGGCACCAGTTTCGACATCGGCCTCGTGACGGCTGACGGTGTGAAGTTCTACGACTTCAATCCCGTGATCGATCGCTGGCTGGTCAGCACGCCGATGACCTACCTGCACACGCTAGGCGCGGGCGGCGGCTCGATCGCGCGTTACGACCGGCTGTGGGACGCGGTTGAAGTGGGGCCGGACAGCGCAGGGTCGGACCCGGGACCGGCCTGCTACGGGCGCGGTGGCAAGTTTCCGACGACCACCGATGCGAACCTCGTGCTCGGCTATCTCGACGAGAACAACTATGCCGGCGGCACGATCAAGATCAGCAAGCGTCGCGCCGAGCGCGCCATCGAGGAATACATCTGCAAACCGTCCGGCATGTCGCTGATCGACGGCGCGAAGGCGATCAAGCGCAAGGTCGATGCGAACATGGCAGCTGCGATCTTCAAGGAAGTGGCCGTCAAGGGGTACAACCCGAAGAATTTCGTGATCCTGAGCTATGGCGGCGGCGGTCCGATTCATGCCTGTGGCTACGCGTCGCGCATCGGCATCAATCGCGTGCTGGTGCCGCCGTTCAGCTCCGTCTTCTCGGCGCTGGGCGCCGGCAACATGGACGCGCTCCACATCCACGAGAAATCCTTGTATCTGATGCTGTACGACGCGACGAAGCGCACGATGCTCGAGGACTTCACGGTGTTCAATGCCACCGTGGCCGAACTCGAGCAGCGCGGACGCGAAGACCTGGCCCGCCAGGACGTCAAGCCCGAGCAGATCAAGACGCGCGTCGAACTCGACATGCGTTACGGCAACCAGCTCGCGCAAATCGGCGTCACCAGCCCGCTCGCGCGACTCAGTTCGATGCAGGACGTGATCACGCTGCTCGATCGCTTCAGTGTGAACTACGCGCAGCGTTTCGGCGAAGGCAGCCAGGCGCCGGAGGCAGGCGTGCGGGTGAACGTGATTCGCGTGGTGTCCTATGTCGAACACGAGCGACTGGACCTGCAGCAGTCCACCAAGCGCCTGCCGGATACGCCGAAACCCGTCAGCCAGCGGCAGTGCTGGTTCCCGGAGGTGGCCGAGGCCATGATGACCTCCGTCTACGATCATCACGGGGTGCGCGAGGGCATGACGGTGGCCGGCCCCGCCCTGATTGAAACACCACGTACGACCTATCTCGTCGAACCAGGCTGGCGCCTCACCATGGGGCTGTCGGGTTCGGCGTGGATGGTGAAGGAATAGCAGCGAAAGCGCGAGAGGTAACGGCCATGGGTGGTGACAAAGAAAAGTCCATCATCGAGAAATTTCTCGAAGACAACGTGCTCTTTCTGGGGCCCGATCCGGACATCATGGAAGACCATAGCGTGGTGCCGACCACGCCACGTGAAGCAGCCGCGCTGAAGGCATTCACCGACACGGAGACGATGAACCTCGTGCGGCACAAGCTGCAGACGGCGTGCAACGAATCCTTCGACATGGTCGAGCAGATGGGGGCCGCGCCCGGCGCGAAGTGGGGCGATCTGATCTCGGGCGTGTGGACCGCGAACGGCGATCTCGCGATGGCCAGCATGGGGGGCGTGCTCATCTTCTCCGTGCTGACGCAGCACCCGGTGAAGTTCATCCTGAAGTACTGGAAGGACGATCCGACGGTGGGCCTGAAGGATGGCGACATCTTCATGCACAACGATGCGCGCTACGGCAACATTCACAACACCGACCAGAGTCTCGTCATCCCGGTGTTCCACAACGGTGAGCTGATCTGCTTCACCGGCGCCATCGTGCACGAGGGCGAGAATGGCGCCATCGAGCCGGGCGGCATGCCGTCGGCCGCAGAATCGCCGTATGACGAAGGCCTCAAGATGTCGCCGATCAAGGTCGGCGAAAACTATGAATTCAAGCGCGACATCATGACCTTCCTGCAGAACTCGGTGCGCGAACCGAAGCTGCAGCTCGAGGGCATGAAGTCCAAGTTCTTCGCCGCCATGCGCATGAAGTCGCGCGTCGAAGACGCCATAGCCGAATACGGCGTCGATGCCGTGGTCGCGACGCTGCGCAAGACGCTGACGGACACCGAGACGGAAGTCCGCCGCCGCCTGACCTGCTGGCCCGACGGCAAGGTGCGCACGAACGTGTTTGCGGACGGCACGCTGCGTGAGAACTGCCTGATCAGAATCCGTTGCGAACTGCACAAGAAAGGCGACGAGCTGATCATCGACTTCCGCGGCTCATCGCCCGAGTTCCTGAACCGCCCGAACAACACGGTGCTGGCTTCGCTGAAGGGCATGCTCGCGCAGGAATTCCTGAGCTTCGTGTGGCCCGATCTGCCGCGCAACCAGGCAGTGTTCGCGCCGATGACAGTACTGACCGATCGCAAATCGGCGCTGCACTGTTCGGCCGATGCGCCCAACGCGCAGAGCATGATGACCTTTTTCCCGGGCTTCACCGCCATCCAGATCGGCGTGCCGAAGTATCTGTACAGCTCGAGCCATCGCGCGACCGATGTCATCGGTGGCTGGTACAACATGATCGTCACCTTCCTGTACGGCGGCATCAACCAGTACGGTGAGCTGGTCGGCAACGTCTGCGCGGACCTGAACGGCATGGGCGGCGCTGCGCGCTGGAACCGCGACGGCGAGCATTCGCTGGCGCCCGTATTTGCGCCGATGGCGGATATCGGGGAGCAGGAACTGATCGAAGAAGAGGTGCCGCTGATCAAGATCGTGCCGCACAAGCTGATGACCGATGGTGAAGGCTTCGGCAAGTTTCGGGGCGGCCACGGCTACCAGCAGATAGCGACGATGAAGGACTCCTCGATGTGGGGCTTCATGTGCTGCAGCATCGGGTCGAAGTTTCCGTCGACCTACGGCATCTTCGGCGGTTACGCCCCTGGGACGCTGCCGTTGTGCAAGGTCAAGGGCGTCAACGTGTTCGAAGTGATGAAGGATCACCGCGAACTGCTGCGTTATTCGATACCCGAGATCATGAACGAACGCCCATTCCCGGGCGCGAAGTACTCGACGCACCACATGGGCCTGCAACTCGAGTTCGCCGAACCCGGCGAACTGTACATGATCACGCAGGGCGGTGGTGGTGGTTACGGCGATGTGCTGGAGCGTGACCCCGCACTGGTGTCGAAGGATTTTCTAGACGGCTTGTTGTCGATGCGCAGCGTCCAGCAGGTGTATCACGTGGTGCTCGACGAGAAGACCGGCGCGGTCGACCAGGCGGCCACCGATCAGGCGCGGCAGGCGGAGCGTGAGATGCGCAAATCACGCGCGAAGCCCTATCACGAGTTCGTCAAGGAATGGGAAACCGAGAAACCGCCGCGCGACGTGCCGTTCTACGGTTCGTGGAAGGATCGCAGCCTGTTGTACCGCGGTTCACCGGACGACACCTGCCCGGCGGACGACATCCGTTCGGTGATGATGCCGAACCCGAAGGATGTGCGGATTGCCGAACTCGAGGCCCAGCTCGAGTCGCTGCGCGGCGGGGCCGACGTCGAGCGCGCCCATCGGCGCTCCTGAGGGTTGCGATGAGTGCGGGCATTCTGAAGGGCTGGCTGGCCGGTACACGGCCCGGCGCCCTGTGGGTCGAGTATGACGACTATGCCGGGCGCGTTTTCGCCGGCGCGCCGGCCGACTGGCTCAGCGATGCGGTACGCTTTGCGAACACGCTGGGGCAGGCGCGCAAGGTCATACGCACGCAGGTGCTGACGATCGATCTGACTGCGCCCGGCCTGGCACGCACGACAGGTGACGGCACGCCGGCCGAACTCGCGGCGCAGGCACTGAGCGATCCGGTCGGCCGCGCCTTTGGCGTGCAAGTCGTCGACGCGCTGGCCCACAAGTTCGCCGGCGATACCGATCTCGTGCTCAAGCTCCGCTCGCCGCGCGACCTGCTGCGTCACTTCGGTGCCGGCGGTGAACCCACGTTCGACGAACTCGACGATCTCGCGACGGCGCTCGCCGCCCTGGTGCGCGGTCTGGCGGACAGGCCGATTGCCGGGCTGCTGGTGGCGCGCGCCGCCGCTGAGCCCTGGACGGCGGACGAGGCGGACGCCTGCGAGCCGCTGTTCAGCGCCGCCCATCACTATGGCTGGGTGACGGCCTTGAGCGTCGATGAATCCCTGTTGGACGATGGGGATCTCGAGCTTTCCGGTGTGGATATCGTGCTATGCGCTGCGCTCGGGGCCGTGAGCCTTGAGGCACGGGTCGGCGGCTGCCGCGTTGGGGGGGGCTTGCCGGCGGCGTACTGGGCGGGCGAATCACCGCCTGCACTGCCAGCCGGCGCGCTCGCCTACGGCGTCATCCCGGTCGACGCGGCGCCAGAGCGGATCGTCGAGCGCTGCGCGCAACTGCCGCTCTGAACAACGGAACGCAACTGCGCGCCAGTCGTCGGTGGCTGTGAAAGTGCAGGTCCGGCGTCCTCGTGTAGCCCGGGAGGAGCGCGCAGCGCGGATCCCGGGAGTCGCCTGTCAGGCGCTGCAGATCCCAAGTTCCACTGCGTTGCACCCGTTCTCGTGAAAGCCCTGTACCCCTTGGCGTAGCCCCGATGCAGCATCGCGGAATCCGGGACCGGGTGCTTGCACGGCGTTGAACCGCGGCAGCCCGACACTGCGTCCACGGTGCCCGCGATGAGTGGGGGCGCCCCCGCGATCCCGGATTTCGCTGCGCTTCGTCCGGGCTACGCGAGACCATGCACGCGCTGTGTTGTACTCGCCCGGGATCAAGGCGGGTCATCGATATTCGCACTCAGCTGATCGGGCAGGCGACGCAGTCCTTCTCGGGTAGCGCGACGGACATCCGTCAGCGCATGTCATGGCGGGACGATGCGGTGGCGGCGTTCTTGGCCAGCAAACCCGTCAGCAGGATCCGGTAATACTCTTGGAACGCCGCGGACGTCGAAATCCGTGTGCTCCTGTAGAAATCGGGCTGGCGCAGACGGTCGAGGCCCGCGAACACGATTTCGGCGACGAAATGCGGGTTCACGTCGCGAAAATCGCCGCGCGCAATGCCGGCTTCCAGCAGGTCGCGCAGTCCCTGCACGCGCAGCTTCACATGTTCCTTCCAGATCCCGCGCGTCGGCTTCCACTGGTCGATGTCGGCAACCGCCTGCGCGCTGAGACGTGACGCCGCATTCACGCCGGCCTGCAGGTACACGAAAATCTGCCGCGTCGGGTCGCGCTCGGTGTTCGCCGCCGCGTGACCGGCCACGCGGATGTCGTGAAAAAAGGCGCTGACGATCCTCGTCACCAGTTCGCGCTTGCTCGGGGCCAGTTCGTAGATCGTCCGCTTCGAGCAGCCGATGCGTTCGGCGACTTCGCCGACTGTCAATTTCGCAAAGCCTTCGCGCAGCAGGATCTGTTCGATCAGCGCGAATACTTCCTGCGCGCGGCGCGACAGCGTTACACCATCGCGCGCGATCGAAGCAAGAGCGGACTGCGGAGACATCGCGCCATTTCCAGCCGTGGAATGAAGGTGTCAAGTGTTGCGTGTCCACGCCCCACAGTTCAAGTTCAATCGATGGAACAGGTCCGCGCGTCGGCGCGCTCGCAAGCCCGCTCGCAGTCGTCATTGCGAGCGCCGAAGTTGTCCTACGATCTGCTGCGGCGCAACACCAAGCTGATGAATTTTCGGCTAATTGACACCCCTAGAATGGCTCCATATAGTCCGGCCAAGTCCTTGTGTGGACCGCTTCATCAGCATCGATGAAGCCCGGCTCTAGCAGGAATGCGGCCGCTAGGATGGTGGGGTCAGGAAGACATTGCCGTAGCGCATGACTCGCGTGTGGCGCGCCACCAGACCATTACAACAATTCGTTCTACCAAAGGGATCCCGTCGAGGACATCTGACCGAGATGAACCGGCCTGCCGCCGGTGCATGCCGGATGCCGGATTGCCCGTCGCCCAAACTTAGGTTGAAACAGCAATGGGACTTCGTCATCGATTTGCGGCATGGGTGATCAACAACCGCGGGCTGTCGCTTGCCATTCTCATGGCGATCACCGCGTTCTTCGGGGTTGGCCTGACCCATGTCCAGATCAAGACCATCTTCTCGGACCTGTTTCCGAAGGATCACCAGTACGTCCAGACCTTCAAGGATCACGGCAATTTCGGCAATCCGCTGACCGTGGTGTTGATGGTGAAGCGCAAGGACGGCGACATCTACAACAAGGACACGCTGGCCAAGGTCTGGAACCTGACCCGCGACATCGACCTCGTCGCCTCGGTCGACCATGACCAGATCATCTCCATCGCGACGGAAAAGGCGCGCTACGCCGAAGCGACCCCGTACGGCGTCGACGTCAAGCCGCTGATGGACGCCAAGGCGCCGGAGACCGAAGAGGAACTGATCGATTTCAAGCATCGCGTGGACCGCGCGAACAACGTCCGGACCTTCCTCATCTCGGGTGACGAGACCGCCACGATCGTCCAGGCCACGTTCATCGAGCGCACCCTCGACTACGGCGAAGTGTTCAAGAGTGTGCAGGCGCTGGTCGAACGCGAGCGTGACGCGAACCACGAAATCTACGCCGCCGGTCAGCCGATGCTGACGGGCTGGGTTTACACCTACCAGGTGCAGATGCTGAGCATCTTCGGCATCACGGCGGCCGCGCTGATCCTCTCCCTCGTCATCTACATGCGCAACATCCCGGGCGTCGTCGCGCCGATTACGGTCAGCATCGTCGGCGGTATCTGGGGTTTTGGCCTCACGGGCTGGCTGCGGCAGCCGATCGAACCACTGATCATGGTGGTGCCGATGCTGCTGGTCGCGCGCGCGTTCTCGCACTGCGTGCAGTATCTCGAGCGCTATTACGAAATCCTCCACGAGGTCAAGGACAAGAAGAAGGCCGCGCAGATTTCGCTGGGCGTGATGATGGCGCCGGGCATTCTCGGCATCATCACCGACTGCGTCTGTCTGTTCCTGATCGCGGTTGCGCCGATTCCCGTCATGGAGCGCTTCGCGCTGTTCACGGGCTTCTGGGCCATGAGCCTGGTGCCGACGGACGTGTTCCTGTCCGCGCTGCTCGCGTCCTACCTGCCGACACCGAAGAACGTCGCGCAGCTGATCGGCAAGTCCGACAAGAAAACCTGGCACGACAGCCTGATTTCTCTGCTGGGCGTCATCGGCAGCCTGAGCCACGGCAAGAAGGCCGTGCCGACGACCATTGCATTCGTGATCCTGTCAGTGGTCGCGATTTACACTTCGTCGCTGCTGCGTATCGGCAACCCGGTCGAAGGCAGCAACCTGCTGTTCGAGGATTCCCAGTTCAACACGGCGGTGCGCGCCATCAACTCGCACTTCCCCGGCCTGATGACGCTCGAAATCGTGTTCGAGACGAAGGGTGAGGGCGAGGCCGCGCCGCGCATCCTCCGCGAAGCGCACACGCTGGCGACCATGACCAAGATCCAGCGACTGCTCGAAGCCGAGCCGACTCCGCCGGAAGCCACGCTGTCGTTCGCCGACTACCTGCCGGAAGCGAACCGCCTGTTCGGCGGCGGCAATCCGAAGTGGTCGCCGATCGACCCGATCGACCAGTCGGTCGACGGCGCGGTGACCGCGCTGCTGCTCGGCTCGAACGCGAAGAACTACGGCCACGTGTCCGACTTCACGATGCAGAACGGCACGCTGTCACTCTGGTACAAGGACAACAAGCAGGAGACCGTCGACATGGCGCTCGACCAGGCGCAGCGCGCGGTCGACGCGGTCGGTGAGGACCATCCGAACTTCAAGATCCGGATGGCGACCGGTGCCATTGCGCTCCAGCAGTCCGTCAACGACGTCGTCAGCGACAACAAGTGGTTCATCCTGGGCCTGCTGAACGTCATCATTCTCGCCGTGACCAGCCTGGCCTACCGCTCGCTGCTCGCCGGCATCCTGCTGCTGATCCCGGTGAACCTGTCGAACGCGATGCTCGAAGCGGTGATGGTGATGATGGGTATCGGCCTCGACGTCAACAGCCTGCCGATCGCGAGTATCGGTATCGGCGTCGGCATCGACTACGGCATTTACCTGCTGAGCCGCATGTGCGAGGAATTCCAGGATTCCGGGCACTATGGCGATGCCATCCAGCGGGCGGTGCAGACTTCCGGCAAGGCCATTTTCTTCACCGCCACGATCGTCATGATCAGCATCCTGCCGTGGTACTTCCTGTCGGATCTGAAGTTCCTGGCCGACATGGGCCTGCTGCTGGTGATGGTGATGACCATCAACATGGTCATCTCGCTGGTCGTGCTGCCGCTGCTCGTGTGGTGGATCAAGCCGAAGTTCATTTCTTCCGAGCACCAGCTGATCTCGGAGAAGGTGGATCTGTCCGCGCACATGGCGACCTGATCACCAGCCCTGTGCTGCGGCTCAACGTTTTCAAGTATTGGTAGAACGAGGACAACGTGAACATCATCAATGACACATTCGGTCGCGGCGCGCGGGCACTGCTGGGCGCGACCCTCGGCTTGGGCCTGTTCATCGCGGCTACGGGCGCGACACTCGCCGAAGAGGGCGCCGCGAGTTCGCAGCTTGCCGTCGTGCGCAGTGGTATCCCCCACGATGCCATCTACGCGATGAACATCAACGGCAAGAACGGCATGGCGGTCGGCGCCGCCGGCGCGCTGCTCATCACCAAAGATGGCGGCGCGACCTGGACCGAGGGCAGTTCGGGCTCGGACTTCGGGCTGTTCGGCATCGCCGTCGCGGGTGACCACCGCCTCATCGTCGGCCAGCGCGGCACCGTGCTGCTCGGCGACGCCGAGGGCAAGTGGACCCCGACGACCAGCGGCACCGAGAACCGCCTGCTGAACGTCGACGTCAACAGCGCCGGGCTCGCGATTGCGGTCGGCGAGTTCGGCACGATCATGCGCTCGAAGGACGGCGGCAAGAGCTGGGAGCAGCGCACGATCGACTGGACGACCTTCCGCGACGACGGCTACGAGCCGCATATCTACGCGGTTGACGTGCAGGACAACGGCCGCATCGTCATCGGTGCCGAGTTCGCCTATGTGATCGTCTCCGACGACGGCGGCGAGACTTTCTCGCTCGCGAACAAGGGCGAGAAGTCGATTTTCGCAATGCACATGCTCGACGACGGCACCGGGTACGCGGTCGGCCAGGAAGGGCTGGCGCTGAAGACCACCGACAACGGCGCGACCTGGGCCGAACTGTCGACCAACTCGAATGCGAACCTGTTCGGCGTGTGGGCGTCGGCGCAGGGTGAAATCGTCGCCACCGGCATGCGCGCCCTCCTGCGCAGCAGCGACGCCGGCGGCACCTTCACGGCCTCCGAGGACCTCGCGGTCGTGCGCAACTGGTACGTGCCGGTGGCGATGGGCCAGGCCGAGTTCAAGGGTGACGGCGGTGCGATGGTGCAGGAAGTCGTGTACATCGCCGGCTACCAGGGCACGATTGCCCGCGTGTTGCGCTGAAGCATACGAACTCGAATCCGGTGTGGCGTAAAGGTCTTAGTCCTCTGCGCCACCCCTTCCCATCAAAATGGGGGATATCAGTGGTTGAACATTGGTGTTCGATGGGCTAGATTGCGCCAAATGGGTGATAACGTCGCCAGCGCGCGTCATTTTGGCCCGATTTGACGAAAAACTGTTGCATTCAAGCAACGCGGCATGGGAGCCGATAACGAAACCTGCGCCCCGAGGTGCAGGCAGCTGTGGCTACCATCCAACGGGGGACGAAGAGCAATCTCACGTTTAGCATGAGGAGAGCGGGAGTGGATAAAAATTACATGTTGCGCATGATGCTCGCCGGCGGTGCCACCGCAGGCGTACTCGCATCAGGAGCCGCACAAGCCGTCGATTTCAACATCACCGGTTTCGTGCGCCAGGAAATCGCGATTTCCGTCACCGACGACGAGAATCCGTTCAACCAGTCCGGCAACCCGTTCATGGGTCGCGTGGTGCCGAACACGCTGCTGGGCCAGTCCACCGCCAAGGGAGCGCCTTACGACAACGGTACGTACGGTACCCAGCTCGGCAGCGTCGCCACCCGTGGGGCAGGCTATTTCGCGGCTGACAACACCGGCATTTTCGGCCGCATGGCGGGTGCCTGCCAGAACGCGAACTGCGGCAACTACGCGAACGCGGCGCGCGAAGAAAGCAATTTCAACATGTTCGCCACGCGCGCCGAAATCGACATCCAGGCGCAGTGGACGGACTCGATCAAGACTTTCGTGAAGTTCCGCGCTTTCGGCGAAGCCGTCAGCAACTTCTCCGATTCCTTCAATGGCGATCACTTCCGCTCCACGGGCGGCGGCTGGCACGGCGGCAGCGCCGGCAACATGCTCGAGTGGAATTCGCCGGACTTCATGGTCGACATCCCGTCTGCCTACCTCGACTACAACAGCGGCTCCCTGTGGGTCCGCGTCGGTCAGCAGCAGATTGCCTGGGGTGAAGCCTACTTCTTCCGCGTCTTCGACGTGCCGAACGGCCTCGACACCCGCCGTCACTTCACGCTCGACGTCGCCGCTGAAGAATTCTCCGACAAGCGCGTGGCCTCGCCGGGCGTGCGCGCGAGCTACACGTTCAACAACGGCTTCGAACTCGACACCTTCGTGCAGATGTTCGCGCCGACCACGATTGTCGGCACCAACACGCCGTACAACGTCGTGGCCTCCGGCTTCAGCTGGCGCGACAGCACGGGTGAGTTCGACGAAGCGGCGAATACGCTGAACTTCGGCGCCCGCCTGAACATGCCGCTGACCGACAAGCTGACCGTCGGCGTGATGGCTGTGAACCGTCGCAACCCGGATGGCGTCGTGCGCTGGGAAGATGCGCCGCTGACCCTGTCCGATGGCACGGCGAACCCGTTCTGCTTCGGCCCGAACAACGCGGCGGCCGCCGCGCTGGGCGGCGCCGTGACGGATACCAACGGCAACGGCATCACCGACACCGTCGAACTGACGACTCCGCTGTCCGGCGGTCGCTGCGGCGCGAACGCTGCACCGGATCCGGTCGGCACCGCGTCCTGGGCCGAGTGGTACACGATGGCCGGCAAGTCCCGTCTGAACCCGACCGAGGGTACGCTGGGCTTCCTGAACGGCGGTGCGCTGAACCAGAGCGGCACCAACGCTTCGACGCTGGCCGGTGCCAACTTCGGACTCGGCACGCCGCAGCAGCTGTTCGACACGCTTTGCCAGGGCAGCAACTGCTCGTTCAACAGCGCGCGCGACGAGTACAACGTGGCCAATGCCCGCGCCACGCTGGATGCGTTCTTCAACTCGTTTGCATTCCCGCGCGGTTACATCACCCGCGAGTTCAAGCGTGAAAGCATCTTCGGTGCGTCGTTCAACTACATCTTCGAGTCCGAACCGGGCACGTGGCTGGACCAGTTGATCATCCGCGGCGAAGTCAGCTACACGCCGGACAAGAAGTTCACGGCACTGGACCTGCGCGGTGGTGCGTACATCGAGAGCGACGAGGTGTCCTCGGCCTTGATTCTCGAGAAGTACCACAACGTGTTCCCGAACCTGCCGGCGACCTACCTGGTGGCCCAGTGGATGCACAAGACGGATTCCGATCTGTTCGGTCGTCACCTGAGCGGCAACGAGCATGACTTCGATGACGACGCGACCTGTCTCGTGGACCCCGCGAATCAGACGAACAATGCTTCCCGCTGCGGTCGTCCGAAGGGCCAGGACAGCGCGAACTACGTGTCCTTCGCCTTCCAGCAGCCGTTCCCGAACCTGATCTGGCGCGCGGACTTCGCGATGCTCGTCGACATCAAGGGCGGCCTGCTGCTGCAGCCGGGTCTGCGCTACAAGCCGAGCACCGACTGGCAGTTCGACCTGTACGCGAACATCCTGCAGGACTTCACGCCGGACCGGAACAACGACGTCATCGAGACGCTCGACTTCGCGGATGAAGTGTTTGCACGCGTGAGCTTCTACTTCTAGGAAGCGAGCCCGACCTCATGTGATTTTCAGGGCCGGCTTTATGCCGGCCCTTTCTTTTGCGCGGGGCACCCCCTTAAACTCGGTACAGTTCAACCGAGAGTGTTACCGCCCCCGCCGTAGCCGTGCCGTCCGCGCGCCCCCACCGTTGCCCGCGTCCGCCCCGTTCGCTATCGATGTCCGGCCGGTCCGACTCGAGCCCCAGGAAGTCACATCGTCATGCAAGACCCGATCAGCTACGTCCTGAGTTCTGCGCGCACGCTCGTCGAACTCGGTGGGCCCGTCGTCGCCGTCCAGATCGCGATTTCGGTCGTCGGACTCGCGATGGTGCTCTACAAGTTCTTCCAGTTCGCACTGCTGAACAGCAGTCGTTTCGAACCCCTGCGCAGCGCGGTGGCCACCTGGCAGCGCGGCGACCGCGACCAGGCGCGTGCGCAGCTCGATAAATCGGGTCTTGCCCTCGCCCAGGACGTCAAGTTCGGCCTGGAGCACCTCGACACCGCGCCGCGCGACGCGCTGCGCGAAGAGCTGGCACGCCGCGGCACCGGCTTCGTCAAACCCTACGGCAGCCTGTTGCGGACGATCGAACTCGTTTATTACCTCTCGCCCGTCCTCGGTCTGCTGGGCACGGTGCTCGGCATGATCGACGCGTTCCGCGAGCTGGCTGCCGTCAGCGGTGCGGATCAGAACTCGAACGCGCTCGCGTCGGGCATCTGGGAAGCGCTGCTGACGACGGCCGTAGGCCTCGTGATTGCCGTGCCCTTCACCGTATTCCACGCGATGCTCGAGACGCGCTATGAGCGCATTGGCGATCAGAGCGCCGATGTGCTGACGCGCGTGATGACGGCCGAAGTGGCGTGATCGCGCGCGCGCCGACACTGCTGCCCGACCGGGGCGCCCTGCGCAACCGATGAGTCTGCGAAGCACCGCGCCATGAGCCTTGCGCCCGACGCGATCGAACTCGGCCTGGCGCGCCGCAAGCGCAGCGCGGCGAAGCTGTCGCTGACCCCGCTCGTCGACTGTGTCTTCATCCTGCTGATCTTCTTCATGCTCCAGAGCAACCTGCTCCAGCCCCACAGCATGAACCTGCAACAGACGAAGAAGGAGCCGCCACCGACCGAAGTCGCGGCCAATGACCGACCGACTATCCTCTATGTCGAACTGCAGGCCGACGGCAGCCTGTGGCTCGACGGTGCCCGACACACGCCGGACTCCCTGCGAGCGGCGGTGCGTGCGCTGGACCTGACGAACGTCAAATCCGCGATCGTCGCCGCCGATCCCGGCGTGCCGCTGCAACGTGCCGTCGACATGATCGACCTGTTCACTGCACGAGGACTCACGAGCGTCAGCCTGCGCGAAGCGAGGCAGTTCAAATGACGCGATGGCGCAATGGGGCAGAGCCGCGATGATCGACAGCAGCGGACGGCAGCGCCTGTTCGACGTCGGTGGCATCGGCAACTCGAGGGACCGTCGGCTCGAGAGCACGTTCTTCATGATCAACGTGATCTTTCTGCTGTTGCTGTTCTTCGTCGTCGAAGGCAATTTGAACATGAACATCGAAGTCAGCCCGCCGCGCGCCGACGCCGAGCAGGCGATGTCCCTGACCGCCGCGCAGCTCGTAATCGACGCGAAGGGGCGTTTGCGCTTCAACGGCAACGCTCTCGATCTCGCCGCACTGCCCGTGGCCGTGAAGGGCGCGGGGCGGCTCGCCGAACTGTCGATATCGGCGGACGCCGGCGTCGACGCCGTGCTGGTGGCGAAGGTGATCGCAGCGCTCGCCGGACTCGATGTCGGGCAGATCACGCTCGTCACGCTCGGCCGCGCCGGCGCCACGCCGGCGGCGTCAGCCCGTTAGGCGCGGATGTTGCGCTGGCCCTTCTGGGTGGTGCTGGTCACGGTGTCCGTGCTCGTGCATGCGCTGATTTCAGCCCGCGTCGGCGAAGACATCCAGGCCGGCATCGACGCCAGCCGGCGCGCGGCCGAGGCAAGGGCGGATCAGCGCAAGGTGGTCGTCAAGCTCGAACCGGCTGACGCCCAGCCTGAAGAGGAAGACCAACCGCTGACCGACGAGCCTCTCGACTTCGAAGAGGAGTTCGAACTCGAACCGCCGGAAATCCTGCTCGCGCCCCAGGCCGTCGTGCCGCCGCCGCCGGACGTGCCGCTCGCGCTGACCGCGCAGGCCGGCGGCGCTGGCGAAGACATGATGCCCATCCAGATCGCGCAGCCCACCGAGGATGCCCAGTCAATCGCAGGTCGCGCCACGGTGCCCACCGTCGGCATTCTCGCGCCGGTGACGGCGGGCGGCACGAGCGGCGGCGAAGGCGGCGGCATAGCCGGTTTCGGCGTCGGCATCGGCAACGCGCTGGGCGGCTCGTCGAACCAGTTCGCCGCGTACATCCAGGGCATGCGCGAAGGGGGCCTCGATGTGCTGTTCGTCGTCGACGCCACCGGCTCGATGGGTTGGGTGCTCGACGAGGTGAAGGCACGCATCATCGACATTGCCGCCGTCGTGCGCTCGCTGGTGCCGATCGCCCGTTTCGGCGTCGTCGCCTACCGCGACAAGGACGACCCCGGTTTCGTCACCCGTTCGCAGCCGCTGACCTACAGCACGATCAAGGTGCAGGGCTTTCTCGGCGGTCTGCGCGCCGAAGGCGGCGGCAACATGTTCGAAGCCGTCTACGACGGCATCAAGGTCGGCGTCGAGGATTCCGACTGGCGCAGCGGGGCGCGCAAGATCATCATCCTGATCGGCGATGCGCCACCGGACGAGGACCGACTGCCGGCGGTGATCCGCCTCGTCGAGCGCTTCGCCGGCAGTGGCGGGGTGGTGTCGACGCTCGACGTCAGCGACATGTCGAACCCGGCGGTGATCGAAGCGCGCGTCGGCCGCAAGGTCAACCATGCGCTCTATCGCACCGAATCGATGTACCAGTTCCGGAACATCGCCGATGCGGGCAATGGTGACGCGGCGACGCTCGAAGGCGATGTCACGCTGACGCGCCGGCTCGTGACACTGATCATGGGCGACCAGTTCGCGCGCGAAATGCAGGCGCTGCTGGAACTCATCTGATGTCATCCGTTCGCAAAGTCCTCTCGCGCCCGCTGCTGCTGCTCGTGCTGTGCGCGCTCACGCTGCCGGGGCTCGCCGCCGCGGCCGGCGATCCGCTCGCACGCGCCCAGGCCTTGCTGGCCACGCTCGGACCGTCGACACCGACCGACGCGTATGCCCAGACGGCGCGTGACTTCGGCGCCGTCGTCGACGAAGTCCGCCAGGCCGGTGCGAGCGACGCCACGCTGATCGCGATGCGCAAGGTGGCGGCCGACATGCGCAAGCGCGCGCAGGACCGGTTGCAGGCCGCCGAGGCCGCGGCCGGTGACGACGAGGGCGCGCTCGAGAGCCTCTATCGCTCTTCAGTGTGGGAGCACCTCAGTTTTTCGCTGTCGGCATTTCCGTTCTGGGGTTCGTGGCTCGATCTGACGCTCGCCGAGCGTCCGTCCCAGGCCGCCAACCGTGTGCAGCTGCTGTGGCGCGCGAAGCGCGGCTTCCGCGCCGCGTCGATGCAGATCTATCAACCGAGTCTCGTCTATGGTGGCTGGCTCGGCGTGGGTTTCGTCGCGCGCGCTGAAGGGCAGACCTCGCGCGCGCGCCAGATTTTCGACAGCCTCAAGCAGGCGCTTTCGTTCGATGCCAATCACCCGGTGCGCAAGGTCGTCGAACAGGAACTCGCGCGCATGGACGGACGCGAACCGGCGCCCACTGCCGCGCCGGCCGCGCCCGCGACGCCGGCCGCGCGCTACGCCGGGGAGCGCGCGCAGGCCTTTGCGCTGCTCGCCCAGCACCGCAAGACGAAATCCGGCGCCCGCGACGCCGCGGCGGCCTTGCGCGGAATCATCGACGCCGGCGGCATGGACATGTCGCTGCTGGTGGACATCCTGAAGTACCAGGCCGAGATCGTCAGCGAGGATCTGCGTGAGTACACCGATCTCGTCGGCGCCGAATTCGCGTTCACGAACCAGCAATGGTTCACCGCGGTGCAGAAGTACCAGGCCTTCTTCGCCCAGAAGCCGCGCGGACAGGACATGAAGTTCGAACGTTTCCGTTACCGTCACGCCGTGGCCTGTCTGAAGGCCGACCTCACCACGGAGTCCGCCCGACTCGCCGAGCGGCTGCTGCAGACGCCGAAGCTGGAGCCCGAGTTGCGCAAGGCGGCGACCAAGCTCGCCTACGTGGCGCGCGCGCAGCGCCTGGATTCGAAGTCGACGGCGGACGCGCGGCAGGCGCTCTCGGTCGCCGCGCAACGTTTCCTCGCCGCGAGCCCGTCAGACCCCGACGCCGACGGCGCACGCGTGGTGCTCGCGCAGGCGAGCGGCGACCCGAACACCGCGCTGAAGCTGCTGTCCGGTGTCAGCGCCAAAGGGCAGGCCAATGTCGGCAGCACGCGCTTTCAGGTCATCGCGAAACAGTTTTCGAAAGTGGCGAACACGGTGGGCCCCGGCGTCGAATCGCTCGCCCGCCAGGGACTTGACGCGTGGGACGGACTGCCGGCCGAGCAGAAGAAGGTCCCTGACACCTACGCGTTCTATCTGCAGTTGAAGGCGGTCGGCGATCGCGATCCTGCGGCCGTGCTGAAAGAAATCGAACGCGCCGAACAGAAGCCGGGGGCCAGCACCACGAGTCGCCGGGCCTACTTCTGGGCGAAACTCCGCTGCTACGATCGGCTCGGCGATCCGGGCCGCGTACGCGACGAAATCAACCGGCTCGGGGACGCGCCGCTGCCGAGCTGGATGGCCGAGGCGCTCTATCCGTGGGTCAGGAAGCAGGCGGACCTGGCCGTGCAGGTCGCGTTCGCTGCCCAATTGGCGCCGAAGCTGAAGGCACTGCCGGACATGGAGCGCCGTTTCCGTCTGCTCGAGATCGAAGGGCTGCTGGCGCTCGATCGCGGCGAGGAGGCTTACGCGGCTGCGCGGCGGCTGATCGCCGACTATCCGAAGGCTGGCGACGGTTACCGGGTGCTGGCGCAGTCGGCGGCAAAGACCAGGCGCCTGATCGAGGCGGACAATGCCTGGGCGGTGATCACGAACAAGGTGCCGCCGAGTTTCGACGTCTGGTGGGAAGGCATGCTGAGCCGGATCGAGCTGCGCGCAGGGTCCACGCGCCCCGCCTCGGCCTGCGAACTCGTGAACAAGGTCGCGCGGCAGCCGAAGGCGCCGACCGCGGATTTCGAGCGCCGCTGGGCCGCGCTGCGCGCCCGGGTGGGGTGCGCGGGCGAGTCCTGAGACCTGCGCCGCGCGCAGATGACGCTTACAGGGCCTACAGGGCCATGGGGAGCTGGCGGCGCCGTCGCCACAGCTGCCGCAGACGAACACGCAAGGGAGAACTTATGCGAGTCATCGACTTCTTCGACAAGGCCGTGCTGGCGCAGCCGGAGCGGGTGGCGTTCATTTCGAAGGAGCGCAGCCATACGTATCGCGAGATGGATGCGCTGGCGCTGCGCATCGCGCGCGCGATCGTCCGACAGGGGCTCAGCGAGGCGGGTCGTATTGCGGTGTACGCGCCGAACGACGTCACCGCCTTTGCGTGCGTGCTCGCGACGTTCCGCGCGAACGCGACGTGGGTGCCGATCAATGCCCGCAATGCCCTTGATGCGAACATCGACTTCATGAACCTGACTGAATGCGAGTGGCTGTTCTATCACAGCAGCTTCAGGGACAACGTGCGCGAAATCCGCGCCCAGGTGCCTACGCTGCGGGCCGTGATCTGCATCGATGCGCCGGGCGAGAACGCGCCGTCGCTGGACGAATTCATGCCGCAGGGCGACGGCCACGAGATTCCCGATCTGCCGTACGATCCTCATCGCATGGCGACGATCCTCGGCACCGGCGGTACCACCGGCCGCTCGAAGGGCATCATGTGGGACAACCTCACGTGGTCGACGCTGATCGCCGAGACCTCGATCACGATGCCGTGCGATCGGCCGCCCGTGCATCTGTGCGCGGCGCCGATGACCCACGCCGCCGGCATCCTGACCTTCATGCTGACGCCGCAGTGCCCGACGAACGTCGTGCTCGACAAGATCGATCCGCTCGAAATCATGGAGACGATTCAGCAGCACCGCGTGACGCACGTGTTCCTGCCGCCGACCGCGCTCTACGCGATGCTGTCGCACCCGCGCGTGCGCGAGTTCGATTACTCGTCGTTGACGCATTTCCTGATTGCCGCCTCGCCGGTGTCGCCGGACAAGCTCGCAGAAGCCGTCGAGGTGTTCGGCCCCTGCATGTGCCAGTGCTATGGTCAGGTGGAGACGCCGATGCTGATCACCTATCTGCCACCGGCTGAACTCGCGGCGGCCGCGCGCGAACCCGCCCTGCGTCATCGGCTGAAGAGCTGCGGCAAGCCGTGCGCGCTGACGCGCATGGCCATCATGGACGACGACGGCGCGATTCTGCCGCGCGGTGAGCGTGGGGAGATCGTCGCCCGCGGCGATCTCGTCGCGCCGCTGTACTATCGCAACCCGGAGGGGACCGCCGAGGCGCGGCGTTTCGGCTGGCATCACACCGGCGACGTCGCGTACTGGGACGACGACGGCTATGTCTACATCGTCGACCGCAAGAAGGACATGATCATCACCGGCGGCTTCAACGTGTTCTCCGCCGAAGTCGAAGACGCCATCAATGCCCACCCGGGTGTCGAGAACTGCGCGGTGATCGGGACGCCGGATGCGAAATGGGGCGAAATGGTCACCGCCATCGTGGTGCTGCGGCCGGGTCAGTCGCTCAGTGCAGACACGTTGATCGAGTTCGCGAAAGGCAAGCTCGGCAGCGTCAAGGCACCGAAGAAGATCGAGATCTGGCCCGAACTGCCGCGCTCGCCGGTCGGCAAAGTGCTGAAGACCGAAATCCGCAAGAAGTTCTGGGCCAACACCGAGCGCGCAGTCAATTGAGACGGCCCATCCCGGTCACGCTGCTGACAGGCTTTCTCGGCAGCGGCAAGACGACGCTGCTGCAGCATCTGCTGGCCGCGCCGGATTTCCACAATGCCGTGGTGATCATCAACGAGTTCGGTGAAGTCAGCATCGATCACCTGATTGTCGCGAGTCTGTCCGAGAGCATCGTCGAACTGCGCAACGGCTGCCTGTGTTGCACGATACGCGGCGACCTGGCGCTGACGATTCACGACCTGCTCTATCGCCGGCAGCTCGGCAGCATCCCGACCTTCGATCGCATCGTGATCGAGACCAGCGGCGTCGCCGATCCTGTGCCCATCGTGCATACGCTGATGGTCACGCCGGCGCTCGCGAAGACCGTGAGCCTCGCCCAGATCGTGACCGTCGTCGATGCGCTGAACGCACCGGCGACGCTGCCGGGACACGACACCGCGACCGATCAGGTCGCGATGGCCGATGTGCTGGTGCTGTCGAAGGTGGACCTCGCGAGCCCGGCAGAACTCGACGCCGCGCGCCGGCTCATCAAGCGCATCAACGCGGCCGCCCCGTGCGTCGACGCGATGCAGGGCGACGTGCCGCCGGCACTGTTCGCGGTGGCGGAGACGGTCGATGCCAGCCGCCGCGCCGGCCTCGTCGCTGCGTGGATAGACCACCACGCCGCCCATGCGCCGGACGCCGGACACGATCACGGCAGCCATTACACCAGCCATGTATGCCGTCATCCCGAACCGCTCAGCCTCGCCGGCACTACGGTTTTCCTCAATCGGGTCGTTAACGAACTCGGCCCCCGAATCCTGCGCATCAAGGGTATCGCCGGGTTTCGCGAGAAGGGCGGCCGGCCGGCCATCGTGCAGGCGGTACAGAACAAGTTCTACCCGCTACAGTGGCTCGACGACTGGCCCGATGCCGACCATGGCAGTCGCCTCGTGTTCATCGGCCGGGATTTCGATGTGGCTGCGATCGAGGAACGATTCCAGGGCCTGTGTGTCTGAACGGCCGGCCGCAACGCGTGACATGAGACCGGCATCCGAATTCAATCGAGAGTGGGAACAATCCGATGCATATCCGCAAATACGACTTCAACTACAGCCGTCGCCATTTCATGCAGCAGACTGCCAAGGGCCTGCTCGGCGCCGGGGTGCTGGGGTCCGTGTGGGAGGCAGTCGCGCAGAACGGCGGCTTCGAAGCGGCCTACCCGGATGAACTGCTGTCGATCGAGATGTACACCAAGGGCAAGGTGAAGCCCGGCGATGTGATCGACGCGAGCAACGTCGATGTCGTGCAGGATCTCCTCGACCCCGTCCGTTACATGCAGATCAAGCAGATGGGGCGCAAGATCGGCATCGTGCAGAGCACGACCGACATGACGCGCCTGTCACCGGTCGACTACATCGAAGCGACGCTGCGCAACCAGGGGCAGGCCAAACTCGACGAGAAGGGCAACTGCTTCACGCTCGACGGCCAGCCGTGGATTGGCGGCAATCCGTTCCCGAACCCGACGTCCGCGCTCGAAGTCTTCGTGCCGATCACGCTGTCGTGGGGCCGCCACGACGTGTCGTTCTATGCCGTGAAGGATTACGAAATCGACGCCGAGGGCAAGCAGGGTTACTACTACGAAATCTGCTGGTGCGAATATGCGCCGGTCGCGCGCGTGACGCTCGATCCGAAACCCTACATGCCCGGCATGGAAAAGAAGCTGCGCTACCAGTCGGTGTTCTTCACCTACCCGAACGATGCGAAGGGCACGTCCTTCCTGAACATCTGGGATTACGATCAGGCGGTGTTTCCCGAACTGATGGGCTATCTGCCCGCCTTCAAGCGCGTGCGACGTTTCCCGTCGAGCCAGCGTTTCGAACCGCTGATTCCCGGCACCACGCTGTACCTGTCGGACGCCTGGGCGGCCGGCGATCCCTACCTGACCTGGGGCAACTACAAGATCATCGGCCGCGGCCCCTTCCTCGCCGGGCTCACGCAGAACTGGAACAGCCAGCACGAGAACTGGGAAGGCACGACGCACGGCGGCCCGCAGGGCACGACGTTCTGGGACACCAATGTCGAACTCGTGCCGGAAGTGATCATCGTCGAAGCCGAACCGACGTCCTACCCGCGCGCGCCGGTCGGCAAGAAGCGCGTGTGGTTCGACGCGCGCACGCTGCTGCCGGTCAACATGGTCACCTACGACCGCCGCGGCGAACCGTTCAAATCCTTCGACGGCGCCTATTCGCTGTACGAAGACGGCGACAAGAAGGTGATGGACGGCAAATACCCATACTGGTCCTGGTGCAACGTGCACGCGCACGACGTACAGAGCAACCGCATGACCCGCCTCGAACAGACCCGCACCGTCGGCGGCGGCTACGAAATGAAGGTCAACGACGAAAGCCTGTTCGACAAATACCTGACCGAGGCGGCGATTCGGCGACTGGGTACTTAGTGACGAATAAAAACGGAATCTAAATAGCTGAGCGCAAATATCGATCAGTAGAAATGAACTCGGGCGAAAACCTCGGATCAGATCGGTTGCTAAAGCCCACTGAATCCAAG
>LNFM01004341.1_pt1 | contig 26303 bp, 23 predicted proteins | sample 596031 | NCBI WGS metagenome assembly LNFM01 (sample SAMN04254537, study PRJNA301005) | activated carbon metagenome | isolation source: dual media filters at the Ann Arbor, Michigan drinking water treatment plant | place: USA: Ann Arbor | reverse complement strand
GCCAAGCCCAGCATCTGGTGGCCAAGGCAAATGCCGAAAGTCGGGAGACCGGACGCAACCAGCTTCTTGATCTCGGGGACCGCGTATTTGCCGGTTGCTGCAGGGTCGCCCGGACCGTTCGACAGGAACACACCGTCTGGCTTGCGGGCCAGGACATCTTCAGCCTTCGTGGTTGCCGGCACCACGGTAATGCGGCATCCGGCTGTCGCAAGGCAGCGCAGGATGTTGCGCTTCAGCCCGTAGTCGATGGCGACGACGTGCAGGTCCGGGCTCTGCTGTCGTGTGTAGCCTTTGCCCCAGGCCCAGCGCATCTCGTCCCATTCATAGCTCTGCCCGCTCGTCACCTCGGGAACGAGATCGAGGCCGAGGAGGCCGGGCCACGCCTTGGCCTCGGCTTTCAGCATGTCCAGGTCGAACTTGCCTGAAGGCTCATGCGCGATGACCCCGTTCGGCATCCCCCTGTCGCGGATCAGAGCGGTGAGCGCGCGGGTGTCGACGCCGGAAATGGCGATGATGCCTCTCAATTTCAACCACTTGTCGAGGTGGCTGTCAGCGCGCCAGTTCGACGGCTCGGTCACGCCGGCCCTGAGCACGGCGCCGCGCACGCCCGAGCGCGAGGCGAGATTCGAGGTTTCGGTGTCCTCGTTGTTTGTGCCGACGTTGCCGATATGGGGGAATGTGAAGACGATGATCTGTCCGGCATAGGAGGGATCCGTGAGGATCTCCTGGTAGCCGGTGATCGCCGTATTGAAGCACACTTCGCCCACGGCATGCCCCGTGGCACCGAGGCCTGCGCCGACGATCACGGAGCCGTCTGCCAGCACGAGGCGCGCCGTCGTGGGAGCCTCGGCCCAGGCGCCGGAGGCGGAGGTCGTCTTGCTGTCGGACATCGGTTTGCCATGGGTTGTGGGGGTACCACCGGGCGGATCGAGCCAGACCGGCGCAGGTACCCGTTTTGGCCGCGGACCCTATGCGAAGGGGCCTTCCGGGTCAAACGCCGATGGGGAGGGAACGACCGCATGGGTTGCCGCGCGAAGTGGTATGTACCAAGTTAGCACCTCACGCCCGATAGGAGGCCACGATGCTGCGCCAGCGCCTGACCGAGGACATGAAGACAGCCCTAAGGGGCGGCGAAAAAGAGCGCCTGGGTGTGATCAGGCTGATGATCTCGGCCATGAAAAGCGCCGATATGGAGCCAGGGGTCAAAGGCGAGATCGACGACGCGGGCATCATCGCCGTGCTGACCCGTATGGTGAAGCAGCGCCGCGATTCGATCGAGCAATACAACGCGGGCCGCAGGCCTGAACTCGCGGCCAAGGAGGCAGCCGAGATCGTCGTCATCGAAGGTTATCTGCCGCGGATGTTGGACGAGGCCTCCACGCGCGACCTGATAGCCAAGCTGATCGCCGAGACCGGCGCCTCCGGCCCCAAGGACATGGGCAAAGTGATGGGCGCATTGAAGAGCCGCCACGCCGGCGAGGTCGACATGGGCAAGGCGAGCGCTCTCGTGAAGGAGCTGCTCGCCGGGTGAGCCCCTGCGGCAAGTTTACGGAACTACGATCTGACGCACAGTGCCGCCGTCCGCGAGGCGGTCGAAGCCCTCGTTGATCTGATTCAGTGAAATCCGCTCGCTCATCAGGCGATCCACCGGCAGCAGCCCTTGCTGGTAGAGTGCGATGAAGCGTGGAATGTCCCGCTGCGGTACACAGCTTCCCACGTAGCTCCCCTTCAGGGTCCGCTCTTCCGCGACGAGGTTCGTCGCGGGTAGCGCCATCGTGTGGCTCGGGTGCGGTAGGCTCCCGGTCACGGTCGTGCCTCCGCGGCGCGTGATCTTGTAGGCGAGCTCAAGGGCTTTCACCGACGAGGCCATCTCGAAAGCGTAGTCGACGCCGCCGCCAGTCAGGTCTCGCACCTGCTCGGCACAATTCGGGTCGCGGGCGTTGACCGTATGCGTAGCGCCGAGTTGTCTTGCAAGCGCGAGCTTATCGTCCAGCATGTCAATGGCGACGATGGTGCGGGCGCCCGAGAGGCGGGCCGCCAGCATCGACATCAGGCCGACGCCGCCGAGGCCGACGACGGCGGCGCTCGAGCCCGCCGGCATCTTGGCCGTATTGATTACGGCTCCGGCGCCCGTGATCACTGCACACCCGAAGAGCGCCGCCTCCTCGAAGGGGAGCGAGCGGTCGATCCTGATGGCGCTCTCGCGCGCGACGACGGCGTAGTCGGCAAACGCCGACACTCCGATGTGGTGATGGATCGTTTTGCCGGCTCTGGACAGGCGCAGGCCGCCGCTCAACAATGTTCCGGCTCCATTCGCCTTTGCGCCCGGCTCGCAGAGCGCGGGCCGCCCCTCGGCGCACGGGATGCAATGGCCGCAGCTCGGGACGAAAACCAGGATGACGTGATCGCCGACGGCCAGGTCCTTCACACCGGAGCCGACCTCGACTACGTCACCAGCAGCCTCATGACCGAGCGCCATCGGCATCTGCCGCGGGCGGTCGCCGTTGATGGTCGAGAGGTCGGAGTGACAAAGTCCCGCCGCGCGAATCCGGACCAGCACCTCGCCATCGCCGGGCGGCGCCAGCTCCAGCTCCTCGATGACCAGCGGCCGCGATGTTGCGTAGGGTCGGGGCTTCTGCATCTCGTAGAGGACGGCGGCGCGCGTCTTCACGTGGCTCTCCAGTCGCGGCGGGAATTGTGTCGAACGGCTCTCAGCGGGACGAAGTTAGCGGGCCGATCCTAGGGTGTCCAACGCCCATGGAACCGATTGCGTCGACTGAGCGTTCCGGCGCGTCGGCCGGTCGAGAGTGGGCTCGGCACCGAAGCTCTTGGAGGGCGCACCCGTGCTCGGCATTCCACCCGTGGGCCTGCTTGGGCTCATCTTGCTTGTTGCGCTGGTGCTTTTCGTCTGGGGGCGCTGGCGGTACGATCTCGTGGCCGGCGCCGCCTTGACGATATCGGTGTTGCTGGGGGTAGTCGAGGCACGTGACGCGTTCGCGGGGTTTTCCGACCCCGCCGTCGTGACGGTCGTGCTGGTCCTGATCCTGAGCGCAGCGATCCGCGAATCTGGCGTTCTCGATCGTGTCATTGGCGCGGCCGAGCCGGTCATGACATCACCCGGCATCATGGTGGCGACCTTGACGGGCCTGACTGCCGTTCTCTCCGCATTCATGAACAACGTGGGCGCACTGGCTGTCGTCATGCCGGCCGCAATCGTCGCTGCCGAAAGGACCGGGCGATCGCCGGCCATCGTTCTGATGCCGATCGCGTTCGGCTCGCTGCTGGGGGGATTGGTGACCCTCATCGGAACGCCCCCGAATCTACTGATCTCTGTCGTTCGGCGCGAGCACGGCGGCGAGCCTTTCGGCATGTTTGATTTCGCGCCGGTGGGTCTAGCGATCGCGTGCGTGGGCGTCGCATACCTCGCCTTCGCGTGGCGTCTTCTGCCCCCAGACAGGCGCGGCGCGCCGCTTCCGAGCGCCCGCTTCAAGATCGAGGACTATGTCACCGAGGCGAAGATCACCAATAGCTCATCGCTCATCGCCAAGACCGTGGGGGAGGTCGAGGACGAGAACGAGGTTTCGTTGGTGGCGGTCATCCGCGGGGATGTTCGCCGGGTCGTTCCGTGGAGCACGATGAAGCTCCAGCGGGGAGACGTGCTCGTTATCGAGGCGGGATCGGCGGCATTGAAGCGCGTCGTGGATCAGCACAAGCTCGAGCTGGTCGGTTCGAAGGAGACGGACGAGCAGCTATTGACCTCGGATGGGTACGGCATCGCGGAAGTCGTCGTGATGGCCAGCTCCCCGCTGATCGGCCGGTCTGCCTTCGATATTGGTCTCCGGCGCTACGGCGTCAACCTCCTGGCCGTCAGCCGACAGGGCAAGCGCGTGACCAGCCGCCTCAAGCACGTGCGCTTCGAGGCGGGCGACGTGCTGGTTCTGCAGGGGCAACTCGACGCGATGAGCTTGACGCAGGAGGAACTCGGCTGCCTGCCGCTCGCCGAGCGGAAGATCTCGCTCGGCCGGCCGGTCAGGGCGTTTCTGCCCGTGCTGGTCATGCTCGGCGCCGTGGCCCTCGCGACAGCAGGCACGTTGCCGGTCTCGATCGCTTTCCTGGCGGCAGTGGTGCTGCTCGGGGTGCTTCGTGTCATGCCACTCAACGATATGTATGCCGCCGTCGACTGGCCTGTGGTTGTGCTGCTGGCGGCGCTCATCCCCGTCACGGCAGCGCTGGAGAAGACGGGCGGCACCGAGTTGATTGCGTCGACCATCGTCAGCCTGTCGCAGGGCTGGTCTCCGATGGTGGCAGTGGCGTTCTTTCTCCTGGCGACACTCGCCATAACACCCGTGCTGAACAATGCCGCCACGGTGCTTCTGATGGGGCCCATCGCCGCCGGCTATGCCAAGAAAAGCGGCCTCAGCATCGATCCCTTCCTGATGGCCGTCGTGATCGGCGCGAGCTGCGATTTTCTCACGCCGTTCGGCCATCAGTCCAACACGCTGGTCTATGGTCCCGGAGGGTATCGCTTCGGCGATTACGCTCGCCTTGGTCTACCGCTGACACTGATCGTCATCGCAGTCGGCCTGCCGATGATCCTGCTGGTCTGGCCGCTGCAGCCATGAGCCGCGTCTCGGCGTCACCGGATGATGCCCACCTCCTCCATGACGAAGGTCTTGATCGAGCCTAGATATTTGGCGCCGTTGTCGGTGACCCGCTTCATGGCGGGGCTCGCGGCGGCCTTCTGCAAAGACGCCATGTCGGCGTACCAGAGTTCGGCAATGGCGTCGCACCGCACCTCTGGCGTCGGGACGTCGGGGCGCGTCGGCTCGGCGAGCGGGAAGGAGAGCACGTATCGGCGCACCTCGGGCACCGAGCGTACCATGGGCGCATGCTCCTCCAGCCAGACCTTGCGGAAGGCCTCCACGGTCATCCCGGGCTTGCGGGTGAGAAGCGAGAGGCTCTTGATCATGACGCACTCCAGATGCTGATAAGGCGGATGGCCAGCGTGATGGCGTGGCTGAGGCTAGGCAAGCGTTGGTCGCTCGGCAAGCCGAGGCACGAGACCGGCTCTTCGGCCAGGGCGAACCTAATCGGAGACGAGGCGCGCAATGTATGTGATTGTCGAGTTCCTGGAAGCGGCACCAGCCCATGTCGCCACGGCGCGCGCGGCCCTCCTGATGCTGGCGCGGCAATCCCTGGAAGGGCATCACTGCCACCAGTTCGACGTTGCGGAAGATCCATTGGAGCCAACGGGCTTTCTGGTCTACAGGCTCTACGCCGACGAGGCGGCTTGGAAAGCCCACACTGACACCGCAGAACATCAGGCGTTGATGCTGACGCTTGCTCCATGGCTCGTCTCGCGTCGCCTGCTCGCCTACGATCTGATCTCCGAGCACGGCTTGGCGTGAGGCGGGCGCCTCGGATATTGAGCGTTGGGCTGCCTTACTATTGCTCCAACAGACTATCAGCCTCGCCCGATGACATGCCGGGTGGGACGATGCCGATGCGAGGACACATGACGATTGCGAGACGGCTGGCGTTCAGATGCGTGGTAGCCGTGCTCGGGCTGGTGGGCAGCTTGTCGGTCTTGCTTGCCGTTAGCGGCGCCTCTGCGGAGACGCGCCTCGCGTTGGTCGTTGGCAACAGTGCCTACAGGCACACGGCCGTGCTCGAAAATCCGCTCAACGATGCACGCGACCTCGCCGCGGCACTGCAGCGGACCGGCTTCGAGGTGATCGTCGCCACCGACGCGGACAAGCGGCAGATGGACGGAGCCCTGCGGGCCTTTGCCGAGAAGGTCGGCGCTGCGGACGTGGCGCTCTTCTTCTACGCAGGTCATGGTCTGCAGGTCGGCAACGAGAATTATCTGGTCCCTATCGATGCTCAGCTCGCCAGTCAGCGCGATCTCGAGTTCGAGGCCGTGAAGCTCGATTTCGTGCTCCGTCAGATGGAGATCGACCGGGACGGCAAGACCACCATCGTCATGCTCGACGCCTGCCGCGACAACCCGCTGACGCGCAGTCTGGCCCGCTCCATGGGAACCCGCTCGACCGCCATCGGCAAGGGCCTTGCCCCGGCCTCCACCGGTGTCGGCACGTTCATCGCCTACGCGACCCAGCCCGGCAATGTTGCCCTCGACGGCAACGGGCGCAACTCGCCGTTCACGGCTGCGCTTCTTGCCAATATGGGTGCGCGCGGCCGCAACCTGAATGCGACCATGATCGAGGTGCGCAAGTCCGTCATCAAATCGACGGGCGGCAAGCAGGTCCCATGGGATCACTCGGCCCTGACGGGCGATTTTTACTTCGTGCCGGGCGAGGTGCAGGCAGGCAAGCAGACCGCGGCACCTGCCGGGAGAAGTGGCGATGTCGAGGCGCTTACGGCGCGGCTGAAGGCGCTGGAGGAGGCCGAGCAGCGGCGGCTGGCGTCGGCCGAGCGTAGTGGCGGTGGCCAGGCCCAAGGTGGGGCTGCGGGCGTCGAGACAATCGCACAACTGGCCGAGGCTCGCGCCCGGCTGGCGGTCGCCGAAGACAAGGCAAAGGAGTTGCAGCGCAAGTTGCTCGAAGCGCGGCGAACCGAGGGGCAAGCTCGCGAGCCGGGCGAGCGCCAGCGGCTGATGCAGGTGTCGATTGGCATTCAACGTGACATGACGGAGGCCTCGCAGACAGCAAAGCGCCTTCGGGAAGTGATCGCGTCCCTAACCTCGCCAGCTCCTGCGCCGGGGCCCTCTCTGACGATCGGGCGGGCGTTCAACGTGAAGCTCGGCCTGCGCGCTGTGGGCGCCGGTCTCTCGGCATCGCCATCGACCGCCAATTGCGAGAGCCGCTGCCGCAGCGAGGCGCGCTGCTTGGCCTACAACCTCTCGCGTAACGGCGAGTGCGAGCTGCTGGGCGAGGTGACGCGGACAGTCTCCGCGAGCGAATGGCGCACCGGCGAGCGGCCATGTGAGACGTTGGGCATTAGCTGGGGCGAGCCAATCGAGATCGCGGTTGGCGCCAAGCTGTGCAACGGGATCGGTCAGCATGAGACGCGAGTCGAACGGATCACTGAGACCGCCGTCGCGTTCGCCGTCGAGGGAAGTGAGCTAACATGTAAGGTCGGCGACGTCTGCCAATTTTCTTGGCCGGCGGCGCCTGTGTTCAGCGTCCGCATAACGACTGGTGCCGGGCGTTCCGTCGCGGCCGAGATGTTACCCCGCGGGCGATGACCTGAGGTCAAAGGGCGGCACCTCGCGTTAGGGCCTTTCGGAAATTCTGGTGGCGAGGCTGGGGCGGCCACCGAGAAGTGCAGCTGCGAGCTGGTTCAGCGTAAGGGGGCACGGTCATGTCGACGTTCAAGTGGGTGGCGCGGCTGCGGATCGCGGCCAACCTTGCGTTGGGCCTATTGCTGATCGTGTGGCCGGGCTTGCCGTTCGAGTGGCTGCACGAGACGACCCCGCAGCCGGTGTGGATCGTCAGCGTCGTCGGTGTGGCGCTGATCTACGTCGCGCTGGCCCACGTGGCCTCTGCCATCGCCCCGGGCATCGCAATGTCGAGCAACCTGTTCGTGATGCTGGGCCCGATCCTGCCCATCGCGATGCTGGTCTGGCTGGGCCTCGCCGTCCCGTCGCGCGCGGCCCTGATGCTCGCTCTCTACGAGGCCGCGTTCGTCATTCTGCTCAGTCGGTCGTTCCAGCGTGGCTGGCTGGCCGACTTGACCACGAAGCCTTGAGAGGCTCGGCAAACCGCCGCTGCGTCGAGGAAAGGGGGACGAGATGCTGAGGCGGATCGGCTGGCCGCTGATGGCCGTCCTCATCGGTGTTCTGGTCTTCGTGGGGGTCTCGTGGCGCTTCGGCTATGACTATGTGTCGTGTGCGGCGCGCTTTGCGGGCGGCTTGCGGCCGGTCGCCACTGATCGTGACAGGCGTTTCCTCGGCAAGGTCGAGGCCGATACGCTCGCCTGCCGCGGCGATGCGAAGGCGCTGGCGAGCAAGGATACGCCATGGGTGGATTGGGCGCGCTACTGGTCCACCGGCGATGCGGATTCGCGGGCCGAGGAGTGGCTCGGCGTGGTCGGCGCTCTGCAGCATTACCTGAAGAATGGCATCGGCGAGTTCGGCGCCCTCGTCGATCTCGAGTACCAGCGCATGGAGTTGGTCCGGTTCAATCTCCATGACAACGCGACGTGGCGCACCTACGTCGAGGGTCGCGACGGCAAGGCTGGTCCCGTGGTCACGAGCTGGCCTGAGATGCGTCTCGATGCGCACGATCCGGGCTACGTGCACCTTCGGATCGATACCGACGGCAACCAACGCTGCAGCGGGCCGCTTATCCGCCACCGGACCGCGAGCGGCATCTGCAATGATATCGATAATCCGGCCATGGGCGCCAAGGGTCAACTCTTCGCCCGCAACGTCCAGTTCGAGGAGACCTTTCCGGACGAAGGTCATACCGACCTGACGCGCGGTCGCCATGATGGTCGCATCGCGTTGACGACGCCCGACCCGCAGGTGATCTCCCGCAAGCTGATGTCGCGCAGGAACGGCCCGGGTGCGCCAGAGACCTGCAACGGAGGGCGGGGCCTTCCCGGCTTCGATCCGAGGGCTGACTGCCCGTACAAGAAGGCTCCGTTCTTCAATGTCCTGGCCGCGTTCTGGATCCAGTTCATGACGCACGACTGGTTCAGCCACCTGGACGAGGCGCGCAACACCGGCGTGATGATGGAGACGGGGTGTGCGACGGAGAAGGTCGCCGGCGTCGACCAGCCGTTGTCCTCCGGCACTGCCGGACGGCTCGCGTGCCGCCCGGCTGATCGTATCGAGCGCGCGCACGTCGCGGACGACGGGCCCCCCGGCTTCTTCCATTACAAGGGCGTGCCCTACCTGAGGCGGGCTTACCGCACAACGCGCAACTTCAATACGGCTTGGTGGGACGCCTCCCAGATCTACGGCTACGACGAGCGATCGGCGCGCCGCCTGCCGCGCGATCCGTCGGACCCGGCCCGGATTGCCATGATCCGCATTCCGGGACGCACCGCGGCGGGGGACGCCCAGGGCTACCTGCCTCTGCTGGCTCCCTGTGGCGGCAACAACACCGGGTGCCTCATGCGCCCCGAATGGACCGGGCAAGAGGCAGCGTCCTTTCCCGACAACTGGTCGGTCGGCCTTTCGATGCTGCATAATGTTTTTGCGCGCGAGCATAATCTCTTCGTCGACCGGTTCCGGGACGAACAGCGGAAGGCCCCGAATGAAGATTCGGGGCTTCGCAATCCGGAGCGCCCAAACGAGCCCATCCCCTACGACAAGGTCTCGCCGGAGGAGGTCTTTCAAGCCGCGCGTCTCGTCGTCTCGGCGCTCATTGCCAAGATCCATACGACCGAATGGACGCCGCAGCTCCTTTACGACCGGCCACTCGACATCGCTATGGACTCGAACTGGAACGGCGTTTTCGGCGGTAGCGCCGTAATGCGCAGCGCCTTGTCGCGGGTCGTCGATCACCTGGGCGATAGCGACCGTGTCGCGCACCGCACGACGCTTTACTCCGTCTTCACGTCGGGGCCGGGCATCATCGGCACCGGAAGTCGAAAGAAGAGCTGGAGCCTCGCCAATCTCGACGACGTCAACGGCGGCGTGAACCACTTCGGCTCACCCTTCAACTTTCCCGAGGAGTTCACGGCAGTCTACCGGCTGCACGCACTGGTGCCGGACCTGCTGGAGGTGCGCAGGGCCGGCCACGATCCCAACCGCATTGCCGAGAAGGTTCCCGTATCAGCCGTGCGTCACGCTGGGGCGACCGAAGCGATGCATCAGCGCGGCCTTGCGGAGTGGACCCTGAGCCTCGGCCGCCAGCGGCTCGGTGCGCTGCTCCTCGACAACGGGCCGCGCTTCTTGCAGGGGCTGGAGCTTCCCGGACGCCTCGACCAGACTGCCACGCGTAAGGTCGACGTTATCGCGCTCGACATATTGCGCGATCGCGAGCGCGGCGTGCCGCGGTTCAACGAGTTCCGCCGACAATACGGCCTCAAGTCGCTGACGAGCTTCGACGACTTCATCGAGCGATCGCTCGTCGACAAGCGCAAAGCAGGCACGCTTGCGCCCGCCGAGGCGGAGGCCCTGGCCGATCAGGAGCGGCTCGCATCGACCATGCGCGAGGTGTACGGCACTCATCGGTGCGACGACACGCGCGTCATCACACGCGCCCAGCGCATGACCGTGAATGGCGCTTCGGTGCCGATCACCGACTGCCTGGGCAAGCGTCACGGCCAGGAGGTGGACAATATCGAGGATCTCGACCTCTACGTCGGTTGGCACGCAGAGACCACGCGGCCGCACGGATTTGCGATCTCGGAGACGCAATTCCAAGTCTTCATCCTCAACGCGTCGCGACGGCTGTATTCGGACCGCTTTTTTACATCGAGCTTCCGTCCGGAGTTCTATTCGACGCTCGGGTTGCGCTGGGTGAACGAGAACGGAGGGGACGGCGTCGTGATGGAAGCGGGGCGGCCCAATGGGTCGAAGCGCCAGATGTCGCCAATGAAGCGCGTGCTGCTGCGAACCCTGCCGGAGCTAGCCGATGAACTTGGTCCAGTCGTGAATGCGTTCGATCCTTGGGCGCGCGACCGCGGCGAATATTATTCGCTGGCCTGGAAGCCACGGCCCGGGGCGGAGGCGGACGAGGCGTTCGGGCGTCCTTGACCCACCCTGCGCTGAGGGCGCAGACGCGCGTTTCAGGTTCTGGGTATAATGTCGGTGGACCGCCGGTTTCCGCGCGGCGCCGGAGCCGCACAGCCTATGGCCGACCCCGATAGCAACACACCCAAACCGCAGCGCCGCGGGCTGCACACGCCCTCCATTCAGCGGGGAACGGTTGCCCGCGTCGCGATCCGCGGTGTCAGGCTGGCCCAGGCTGGCGCTTGGCAGCTGCTCGAGATCCTCCTCGCGGCGATCATTCTGTTCGAGGAGTGGGGGTGGCGCCCATTATCCGCGGCTCTGGCGCGGCTCGCCGAGTTCAACATCGTTGCGCGGCTCGAAATGAGAGTTCGGACCTTGCCGCCTTGGCCGGCACTCGCCGTCTTCCTGGTGCCATCGGTTCTGTTTCTGCCGCTCAAGCTGGCGGCCCTTTGGCTCATCGCAGGGGGCCATGCCGTTAGCGCCATGGCCTTGTTCGCCTTCGCCAAGTTGGTGGGCACCGCTCTCTACGCCCGCATCTTCCAGCTGACGCAGCCAGCGTTGATGCAGCTTGATTGGTTTGCGCGGCTCTACAACTCGTTCATGCCATGGAAGCAGGCCATCGTCGCCCACGCGCGCCAGACGAAGGTGTGGCAAGCAGGCGTGGCACTGAAGGCGCGCGTGAAGACAGCAGCAAAGGCCGCATGGGCACGCGTCAGACCCGCCGCCGTAGCGGCGTTCGCTCGGCTGAAGGGCCTGCTCGGCGGGCGGGTCTGAGAAGGCTCACGCGCCGACGAAATCGGCTTTCCGATAGCCCTGCAAGTAAAGCAGCGCGGTGAGGTCGCCGTGCTCGATACTGGCGTCGGCCTCGGCGGCGACCACGGGCTTGGCATGGAACGCGACGCCAAGGCCAGCGGCCCGGATCATCGCCAGATCGTTGGCCCCGTCGCCGACCGCGAGCGTGAGAGGCGTGGCGACGCCCTTATCAGCCGAGAAACTCTCGAGTGCGCCGCGCTTGGCCTCCCGGCCGAGGATCGGCTCGATGACGCGCCCGGTGAGGCGTCCATCCGCCGTCTCGAGGAGATTGGCGCGGTTGACGTCGAAGCCGACGGCCTTTGCGACACGGCTCGTAAAGAACGTGAACCCGCCGGAGACGAGCGCCGTGAAGGCACCGTTGGCACGCATCGTCGCGACCAGCTCTCGTGCGCCGGGGGTAAGCGTGATGCGTGTGGCGTAAATCTGCTCTAGATCAGCCTCCGAAAGGCCGGCGAGAAGTGCCATGCGCTCGCGCAAAGCGCCCTCGAAATCGAGGTCGCCGCGCATGGCCCGCTCGGTGATCGCCGCAATCCGGGCCTTGATGCCGAGCACATCGCCCATCTCGTCGATGCATTCCTGACCTATGATGGTCGAATCCATGTCAGCGATGAGCAGTTTCTTCTTCCGGGTAGCAAGCTCGGCGTCGACAAGGTTGGCATCGATGGGGCGCCCATCCAGGGCTTGGCCAACCCTCTCCATCAAGCCCGTGGGATCGCTGTCACCTGGCCGAGCCAGGAGGGCCTCCCAGGCATCTCCTGCAGCAAGCCAGCTCTCATCGAGGACCGTTTCGCCTGCAAGCGCCCCCCTGACGGCCATCACTTCCGTATTGCCGATCAGTTCGGCGCCGGGTCGCGCGGTGAGGACAAGGGCATACGCCAGCGTTTCGCTCATGATTGTGGAGCTCGTTGAAGGGTTTTGAGCCGCCCTGATTAGGTGACCTCTCGGAGAGGGGCAAGCGGTCCGCATGGCCACTTCTTTGCCTCTACCAGACCCTGTTCGGGAAATACTTGAGCAGCATCTCCTCGTAGCGGCCGCTGGCACGCAGACGCAACAGCGCACTGTTGATCAGGCCTTTCAACTGCGCGTCCTTCTTCGGGATTACGATGCCGACGCCGTCGCCGAAATACTTGGGTTCGGAGTAAGGGCCCCCCTTAAGGTCGCAGCATCCGCGCGACAGCGTGCCATTGATCCAGAACGCCAGTGCGATGCCATCACCGAACGATACGTCGACGCCGCCGCCTGTCCGCACGGCGTCCCAGGCGAGTTCTGCGCTCTCGAATGGCACGATGGCGCTACTTGAAAAGAATGTGCGCGCGTAGGCTTCGTGCGCACTCCCCCTCACGACGCCGATGCGCTTGCCCGTCAGTCCCTCGGGCGTCGCCGTGAGCGCCGGAGCGTCACGCCGCCCGACGAACCGTGCCGGCGTGAAATAGTAGCGATCGGTCACGTCGAATTCCTTGAGTAGAACCGGCGTGATCGCATGCGAGGCGACGAGGGCGTCGGTCTCGCCACGCCGCAGTGCAGGCAGCAGCTCGGCCCAACCCCTGACTTGGATATCGCACGCCGCCGATAACTCGAGGCAGATCGCCCGCGCGATGTCGACGTTGAACCCTGTCAGAACGCCGTCCTCGTCGTAGTAGTGGAACGGCGGATAATCGCTGTCGGTCATGAAACGGATGGCGACCCGCCGCGGCATGTCGCCGGGACTCGCGAGCGTCCCTACCTGAGCTGCAACCTGTGCGGGAATAAATATAATCAGGCAAAGGTTTATCAGCCAGAGGATGCTTGCGCGTCGAGTGACAGCCCTTAGATTCGGATGCTGCATTGATGGCGACCGATTGTCTGGAGACGGCAAGCGCACCCCATTCGATGTTGGCGAGGCCACACTGGGACAGTGGCCCGCGCGTACGACGATATATTTGTCTAGCCGGTTGTCATGGGGGGCGGCCGATGTCAATACGCCGTCGCGGCGAGGGCGGGGCAAGGCCGCTCGCTGCTCACACTTTGTCGATGGCAGGTGGCTCGCGTCGACGTTCGGGCGCCGATCCAGTGCTTACTCAGGCCATCCGGGGCCTGCTGATGTGGCGGCCCGATCTGTCCGCCCGCGGCCCCGCACCCCGGTGGCTGCTGCCGACAATGCTCGCAGTGTTTTTCCTCATTGGCTTCGGCGTCGTGCTCGAGCCGATTGTCACCTGGGGCGGCTTCGGCGCTATTCTCCTGGTGCCTTTCGCGGGCAATACGGCTGTGCGCCTGCTGGCGGCGATCGCGGTGCTTCGCGGTCCCTCGCTTCGCGTCCGGTCGCCTCTGCCGCGGGTGCCCGATGCCAAGCTCCCAACCTACACCGTACTCGTCCCCATGTACGACGAGCCCGAGGTGCTTCCATCGCTGGTGAAGGGGCTCGTCGCCCTGGACTATCCGCGGGACCGCCTCGACCTTGTGCTGGTGCTCGAGGACCGGGACGCGGCCACGATTACCGCTGCGGCGAGGCTCAGCCTGCCGTCGAACATGCGTATCGTTCTGGTGCCGCAAGGCGGTCCAAAGACCAAGCCGAAGGCCTGCAATTATGCGCTCGCTTCGGCCCGAAGCGATCTCGTCGTCGTGTTCGATGCCGAGGATCGTCCAGAGCCGGACCAACTACGCCGCGCCGCGCTAGCCTTCGCGACAGCCGGTCCAGACCTTGCTTGCGTGCAGGCGAGCCTCAACGTCTACAATCCTGGGGATTCGTTCTGGTCCCGCGGTATTATGGCGCAAACACCACTATCCGATTTGGCCCGGTTTTCCTAGATTCTGGCTATGGAAAACTCCCGTTCTCGCGGCGACCGTTACGCGCTGGCCGCACTCAAGAACAAGCGCGGGACCATAGCCTCTGAGATCATGGCACTAGAGCGCCAGATCAGAGCCCGCAAGGATGCCTTGTCCCATGTGGACGCCTGCTTGCGCATCTTGGACCCCTCCATTGAGGTCTCGGATATCCCTCGGAAGAGGCCACCGAAGCACATCAACCTATTCCGTTCGGGAGAGCTTGGCCGGTCGATCATCGACGCCATCAGGCGCAATGGAGGATCGGCCAACATCAAGGAGATCACTTCGGCACTGCTGGAGTCGGGTGGACACGGCGAGGAGGCCCGGCGAGCAGTCACGCTCAGGGTGAGATCGAACCTTGCGTATCAGGTTCGGAAACAGAAAGTGGTGAAGGTTGGGGAAGGTAGAGCGGCTAAGTGGCGGCTTGCGCATGACGGATAGGCTTCACGCAAGGCAGGTCTCGCATACAGAGGTCGCGTCACGCCTTTTCGCAAGGCGTGGCCACCCAACCCCGCCAGTGGTCCAACTGCTGGCGGGGCCTTAGAACTAGAGCCCAGATACATGGCCCCACTGTGCCCCGGTGGGGCCGTTCTCGTCTTGTGTGCCTTTAGCGGCGGAACCAGTCTCTCGGAATAGTGTCGTGGGATTGGTACCAGAGTTCTCCAGGAAACGGTGTGGCTGGCGCGACTTTCCCGCGGACAAGCGTTGCATGCTGACCTGAGTTCGAGACATACGAGCCAGAATCAGTAACAACTTGCCCAGGCCGCACTGACGGGCGGGCCAGAATTTTGGCGATCTGTCGGGTGATGTGGTTTTGCATGGTGTAGCCCTTTGTCGAAAAAGGGCTGGACGTGAAATGACGAATCCGATAAATACTTCGAGTCAAGCGCGATTCGTCGATGCCTGTATCCAGCCCAACTGGTTCAGGCGCTTGCGATCCGCAATAGAACCGGACGCTGCCAGGCGTCCGGTTTTTGCATTTCACAGCTCAAAGATTAGGGTATCTCGATTCGGCACCGCACCCAAGTTGTTTTCATAATCAATCCTTATGTCTCTGCCAATATCCACAGAAGTCCACCGACTTCTTCCGCCCTAGGGCGTTGTCGATCACCCGCTTGACCTGATCGCCGTTGGCGACGCGACGGTTGTCCTCGCGCCAAGCGGCCTCTTGGGCATAGCGAAGCAGGTAGGCGCCTGCAATGTGGTGGTGGTGGCCCATCTCGCCACGACGGAGGCGTGCAAAGTAGCTCTCGGCCCAGTTGGTGCAGGCGCCCTCGAAGCTGTAGGCGTCCTGATGGTCGATCCGCATCATCTCGAACTTCGAGTGCAGCGCATTCCATGACGGAGCTTCGTCGGCGTGGAGGATCGTATCCTTGTGGACCTTGGACTTGATCCAAGACACGGCGGCGCTTTCTGACTTGAACACGCCGGGAAGCGTCTCGCCGCCCTTCTCACGGATCACGACGACGACTTTGCGCTTACCGCTCTGGTTGGCTGCGAGGCGGCGATCCTTGCGGTTCTCGCGAAGATTGGCGGGCCGCACGTGGCCGCCGAAGTAGCCACCGTCGACCTCGGCCTCGGGACGATCGTCGCCGATCTGGCGGCCCTTAATATCCTCGGCCATCGCTTCGCGCATCTTGTGGCAGAGCACGAAGGCCGTCTTGTAGGAGAGCCCGAGATCACGGCTCATCGCGAGCATGGACTTGCCCTTGACCTCGTTGACGAAGATCGCGATGGCCGCGAGGTATCCCCGGAGCGGTAGCTTGTGGCTGGCGAACAGGGTGCCCGACGTGATCGAGAAATCCTTACCGCAGTCCTTGCAGCGCCAGCGCGCGGCACCAGACGGACGACGCGACAGGTAACAGGTCAGAGATCCGCAATGCGAGCACGCCGGCTTGCCGTTGTTGTCGGCCCAGCGGATCGCCATCATCGCCGTCTCGGCCTGAGCATCCGTCATCCGGAAGACTTCGGCGAGCGTCAGCGTCTTGGCTTGCTTCGACAGGAGGAAGTGCTGGGCCATGGTGACAAGTTCCCATATCCGATAACTACACCCCGGATATGAGGCTTGACGTTCTCGTAGTCAATAGCTAACTCTCAAATACGAGAACTAATTTGCACATGAGGCGGCATGCCCTACCCAACAACGGACAAGGAATGGGCCGATCGCACGGCCCGGTACGTCAAGGCACAGCTCAAGCGCCATGCCATGACCTATGACGAGTTGGCAGAGAAGATGAAGCCGTTGGGATTCGAGGGAGAGACCAAGGCCAGCATCGCCAACAAGTTGGCGCGGGGGACGTTTCCTGCGCCGTTCTTGTTGGCGGCTATGGCAGCGATGGAAGAGCCGACGATTAAGCTGGAGGACGTTTAGAGGTTCTTTGCGCCAATTCCCGAACCGTGACTGACCCCCTGGATAGAATATCTGTTACTGCATCACTTCTTGCTGTTTTGATCGCGGCACGCAATCTTGGTCCGCATTCGTCAAGGGCCCTTTTTTTATCGAGAAGTTTTACATAGTATCGTTGTTGATTTTCATCTCTAATTATTTTGCTGGCCAGTTCGTATAGAGTTTTGTCACCAGGGGTAGTATTTGGGTTTAAGTTGCTTGACCCAACGAACTGGCTATATACGCTGTTTACCTTAGACAGCGTGCTTTGCCACAGTGATTCGACGCGCGCTTTTTCTTGTGGCGCCATGTATGACTCAGAGCCAGTATTGCCATTAGACTCATAATGAGCACAAAGCGCGTCGGTTAACTTCTCCGCTTCAAGCAGTAGTTCATCCACATCAGAGGCACCCTCTTTAACAGCAAGGTACATTTGCATCGTCATAACGCTGGCGCTAATTCCGTTGGTTAGCCTGCGTAGTTTTGCAATCTCGTTGTCAGATTCAGCAGCGTCATTCTCGACTGCCGTTTTAGCCGGGATTGGGGCGCCCCACTTGGATCTTGAGTACGTCACGATGGCAGCTCCAGCGCACAATGCAATGTAGATCGCAAGCCCGACTCCAACCGTGTGGAGGCGTGTCCAGTCAGGCCCCATGCCCCCGCTTGTCCAAATCGCTACTGCTCCAGCCGCGATCATGGCTGCGGCCTGATAAACGTAAGTTGCAAGGTCAAGGATGGACACGACCCTCCCGAAACGGCCATCCAACCAACCAAACGCCCTTGACAGCATCCGCCTCCCCCGCAGCTAGTCGAGGACCGTCCATATGCCCCCACGCAGCAAACATAGGCTGGCCTCAACCCTCCGGCTATGTTCATGCCGCACCACGGGTAATTTTGATCGTGGCGTTTGCGCCATAATACCGTGGTCCCGCCAGTTCGCGCTCGAATATTCGGCTCTCTTCGATGGTCTTCTTCCCGCGCTCGAGCGGCTGGGTCTGCCCATCCCGCTGGGCGGCACCTCTAATCATTTTCGGTTCTCGGTGCTGCGGGATGTGGGCGCCTGGGATCCCTACAACGTCACCGAAGATGCCGATCTCGGCATTCGTCTGGCCCGTATGGGGTATCGGACGGCGACGATCGCCTCGACCACTTGGGAGGAGGCTCCGACGCGGTGGCGCATATGGCTCGGTCAGCGAACCCGCTGGCTGAAAGGCTGGGTTCAGACCTGGCTTGTGCACATGCGCCGTCCGGGTCAATTGTGCCGGGAGGTCGGAGGCTGGCAGTTCCTCGGTCTCCAGGTCGTCATGGGCGGCGTCCTGCTCTCTGTGCTGGTGTACCCAATCGCCCTGCTTGCTCTGGTCCTGACGTGGCTTCTCGGTGGTTTTGCCGACATCGACGTCGGCGGACCCGGTCGCTGGCTCTGGATCGTCGCGCTCGTCAATCTCGCGATCGGCATACTTGCACCGATGCTGGCAGCGGCTTTCGCCGTCATCCGACGGGGCCGAGCCTGGCTCCTGCCATCCGTGCTCGGGATGCCGATATACTGGTTGCTGATCTCGGTTGCCGGCTATCGTGCACTTCTCGATCTAGCCCGCCTACCTTTCCATTGGGAAAAAACCCGCCACGGCCTCGGTGGCGCCGCGGTTGGCACGCGCACGCTCCCTCCACCCATCAAACCGCCGCGAGCCCCCACCGCGACGGGCATGGTACTCCGCCGGCCTGTGCCCTGACCAAGGCGGTGAGCGCGCATCAGCCATTGGCAGCCCTTGCCACTTTTCGTGCGATCGGTGAGGTTTTGACCAACGGCCCGCGACGACAACGGGTGACGTGGAGGAGAGTTCTCAATGCAATTTGGCATCAGTACGCTGTCTCGCGGCCTTTACACGAGCCGCGGCACCTATATGGCCGTGGCCCAGGCGGCCGAGCGGGCCGCGTTCTCGTTCCTCTCCGTCAATGACCACATCATCGTCCCCGGCACACTCGGATCTGCCTACCCCTATACGCAGGGCGGTGTCTGGTCAGCCTCCGAGCACGGCCATTGCTTCGATCAGTTGGCTGCCCTGGCCTTCATCGCGGGTTGCACGACGCGGCTCAAGCTGCTGACCTCCGTCATGGTCGTGCCGCACCGCCCCGTGATCCAGACAGCCAAGACGCTGTCCACCATCGACGTCCTCTCCAACGGTCGCCTGGTTCTCGGCGTGGGCGCCGGCTGGATGGAGGAGGAGTTTAAGCTGCTCGGGGCCCCGTTCAAGGAGCGTGGTGCCGCGACCGACGAATACATCGAGGCCTTCAAACAACTTTGGACGGCCGAGCGCCCGACCTACAAGGGGCGTCACGTCGATTTCGAGAACGTCATCTTCGCCCCAAAGCCGATGCAACCTGGCGGCCCGCCGATCTGGGTCGGAGGTGAGAGCCCGGCCGCCATGCGCCGCACGATCAAACTCGGCGATGGCTGGTATCCAGGCAACAACAATCAGCAGATGCCGATGGACACGCCCGAGCGCCTGAAATCCGGCATCGCCAAGCTGCATCGAATGGCTGAGGCGGCGAAACGCGACCCGGCCTCGATCGACATCGGCCTCATCGTGCAGGGCCCATTCGATTGGGCCCGCCAGGAGACCCAGGACAAGTCTGCCCGACGCATGTTCACGGGCACGTCCGCTGAGATGCGGGCCGACTGCGCCGCGCTGGCCGAGGCGGGGGTGCGGCATGTCGCGCTGCGTCTCGGAGGCGAAACAGCAACGGAGTCGATCGATCGGATCGAACGGTTCGGCGCCGAGGTCATCGCTGGGCAGCACTGAGCGGGCACGCGAATCGAGTGCTGATGTGGCAGCATCGATCCGGCAGAGGAATAGGGTCGGCGAACCGCGTGCGATCCATTGGGATCAGCCTCGCAGTTCGCCGCAACCGGTGCGCCGGGTACGCGACACCAGGGTCACGGCGCTGGGGAAGTTATAAGCAGCTAGGTGTTGCGGAAGTGCAAATTTCCGCCGCGATTTGGTCAGTCAGGCCGTCCGTCCCTCTAGGTGCGCGTCAACGCTCCCGTTACCCACTGCCCGAGAAAGCGGTCGAGCCAATGGTGCACCTTCGGCGCGTCAGTGAGGTGGGTTTCGATGTGCTCCACCCGCGGCCGCGCGCCTCTCATGAGAAGACGCATGGGGTTTGAGCCCGACCATCGGTTCACTTGCATGAACGTGATCTCGGGGTGGAATTGCACCCCGAATGCGGAGCCGTACTGAAACGCCTGGTTCGGATAGGCTCCATCGCTTGTTGCGAGCAAAACCCCATCGCGGGGCAAATCGAAACCTTCCCGGTGCCACTGATAGACCCGGCTCGGAAAAGCCAGCTGGTGTCCGGCTTGCGTCGCCCGAATTGGATGGTAGCCGACCTCTACCGAGCCGCGCACGCAATGGTCAACGCGCCCGCCAAGATGATGCGCCAGCATCTGAGCCCCAAGGCAGATCCCTAGAAAGGGCTTGGATTCCTTCAGGGCGACCCCGATCCAGTCGACCTCGCGACGGATGTAGTCGAGCCGGTCGTTGGCGCTTTGCGGTCCGCCGAAAATCACGGCTCCGGTGTGTCCGGCCATCGTATCCGGCAGGGGATCGCCTTGAAAATGGCGCCGGATGTCCAGTGCGTAGCCATTCTGTCGGAACCATTGTCCAACGTGGCCGGGGTTCGAATGGTGCTGGTGAAGCACGAGAAGCACCGGAAGCTTCTCCACCCGCGTCAACGCACGGGCCCGATCATCGGTCGCCCCGATCGCCGCCTCGTCCTGACGCGCCTCCAGCATGGTCTTGGGCTCCCCTCTCGGCTGGTCGGCGTGGGTCAAGCAGCCACGCCATCACCGGAACGAGTACGACATGTGGCAACAACCGCAAAGCCACCGCGCCAACAAGGTTGAGGAAACCGGGAACGACGGTGCGCAAGCCCAGCTCGAAACCGAACACGGCCCACCGCGCAACGGTGGCGGGCGATGAGGCGGGTAGCCACCTGCGGTAGAGCGCATTCTCGGCGCCCATCTTGGCGTGAAACTCTGTGTTGATGGGACCAGGCGCGACGACCGTTACTCTGACACCATCGGCCTTGACCTCTGCCGCCAGGGCCTCGCTGAGCGAAATCAAGTAGGCCTTGCTGGCATAGTAAGCCGCTTGATATGGACCGGGCACATAGCCTCCGAGCGACGCGATATTGATGATGCCGCCGGCGCGTCGAGTGCGCATTCCCGGTATCATATGCCGCATCAGGCGGCCCGGCGTCACCACGTTGAGCGCGACCAGCCGATCCAGCTCGCCGGGGCTCGCCTCCGAGAAGTCCCCCGAATGGCCAATGCCGGCATTGTTGACCAGGATGTGAGGATGCCGTCCGAGCCGGGCCAGTTCCCGGTCGAGCACGTCCAGGCAGTCCGCTCGTGTCAGATCCAGAGAAACCGTCGTGACCTCGACGCTATGCTCGGCCTTGATGCTCGCAGCCGCTTGTTCGAGCGCGTCTGCTCGGCGCGCAACGAGGAGCAGATCGTGGCCGCGCCCTGCCAAAAGATGCGCAATGGCGAGGCCAATGCCCTCCGAGCCGCCGGTCACAATTGCGATGGGGCGTGTTGCGATGGCGTGCGAGGAGTGTTCTGCGGGTAACGTCGGTGCGCCTGTCATGCCGCTCGATATACCGCACGACGGGCCCACGTGCGACGGTGCTCGCCGACTACTCGTGCCGCAGCGCTTCGATCGGATCGAGCCGCGCCGCGCGTCGTGCAGGAAAGTACCCGAACACGACGCCGACGATTGCCGAGAACAGGAAGGCCACCAGAACGATCATCGGGTCGACCGTGAACGGCACGTCAAGAGCCCGTGTCGCGAGACCGGCAAGGCCGAGCCCGAGCAGAATGCCGACGAGCCCGCCCAATAGCGACAGCACCACCGCTTCGACCAGGAATTGCGATAGGACCTGGCGCTCGAGGGCTCCGATGGCGAGACGAATGCCGATCTCGCGCGTCCGCTCGGTCACCGAAACCAGCATGATGTTCATGATTCCGATCCCGCCGACCAGCAGGCTCACCGCCGCTACCGCCGCGAGCAGGCCCGTCAGCATCGCCGTCGTGCCGGCCTGAGCCTGCGCGATCTGGGTCATGTCACGGACGCTGAAATCGTCCTCCTTGCCTGGGCCGATGCCGCGTCGTTCGCGGAGCAGCCACTCGAGATCGGCCTGCACCTTCGCGGTGTCGGTGCCGTCGGCCGCCGACACCATTACCCGCCGAATTTCGGTATTGCCCGCGAGGCGCCGGTGGAACGCGCGCAGCGGCATCAGGACCGTGTCATCCTGATCGGTGCCAAAGCTGGACTGGCCCTTGGGCTCCAGGACGCCGATCACCTCGCACGAGACATTGCCGAGCCGGATCGCGTGCCCGATCGCCTCCTCGAGGCCGAACAGCTTGTCGCGTACAGTCTCGCCGATGATGCAGGCCGCTCGTCCGCCGCGCAGCTCGCTGTCCAGGAAAGGTCGGCCGGCCTTCAGCGCCCAGTCTTGCGTGGCGAGATAGTCGTTGTCGGTGCCTGTGACGGTCGTGACCCTGCTCTCTGCGCCGCGGACGACGGTTTGCGACTTCTGGGCTGTCGGCGCCATCGCCTTTACGCCCCGAAGCTCGCGTCGCATTGCCTCGACGTCACGCACTGTCAGCGCCTTGGCGTCCGCACTCGCCCGCCCTGGACCGAACTGCCCCGGGCTGACGAACAGCAGGTTGGAGCCGAGGCGCGCCATCTCGGCCTTCACCTTGGCGGTCGTGCCGTTGCCGATGGTCACCATCGCGATGACGGCGCCGACGCCGATGACAATCCCGAGCACCGTCAGGAACGAGCGCATCGCATTGCGCCGGATCGACCGCAGGGCGAGCCTGATGGCCTCGATCAGCATCACGCGGCCTGCTTGCTGGTCGTATCGCTCTCGATGCGCCCATCGACGAACCTGATCACCCGCCGGGCGTAGGCAGCTATGTCGCTCTCATGGGTGACCATGACCACTGTGATCCCGTGATTGCGGTTCAAACCTTCCACCACGTCCATGATTTCCCGGCTGGTTCGCGTGTCGAGGTTTCCCGTCGGCTCGTCCGCGAGAAGCACCAGCGGGTCGGTGACGATCGCCCGTGCGATAGCGACGCGCTGCTGTTGTCCGCCGGAAAGTGCCGCCGAAGAGTGGCCCTCGCGCCCCTTCAATCCGACCACCGCCAGCGCCGCCATGGCCCTCTCGCGCCGCGCCTCAGCTGGCATTCCGCGATAGATCAGCGGCAGCTCGACGTTCTCGAGCGCCGAGGTACGCGGCAACAGGTTGAAGCCCTGGAACACGAACCCAAGCAGATGCCTGCGGATCAGCGCACGTTGATTGCGGGTCATGCCGCCGACTGATACGCCCTGGAACAGATACTCGCCCGAAGTCGGCGTATCGAGGCAGCCGATCACGTTCATGGCCGTCGACTTGCCGGAGCCCGACGGCCCCATGATCGCGACGAACTCGCCTTCCTCGATGCTGAGATCGACGCCTGCCAGCGCGCGCACTGTGGCATCGCCGCTGCCATAGATGCGCGCCACGCTCCGCAGCTCGATCAATGGTGCCCCGGTCACGGCTTGGCCACCATCTGGTCGACAATGACCACCTGAGCGGCCTTGAGGTCGCCTTCGGTAACAGCTGTGTGCCGACCGTCCGTGGCACCGGTCTTGATCGCTAACGCAACGGGCTTGCCGTTCTCGAGCACCCAGACGGTACGCCCTGCCGTCTGGCCGTCTTGCCGGCTAGCCTGCCGGAAGGGCGGACGCCCGGGCAGGATGCGCTGGAGAAAGCTGCGCTGCTCGCTGGCCGCGCTCACAGGGGGCGCATAGCGCAGCGCGGCATTCGCCACCAGCAGCGCACCCGCCACCTCCTCGACCTTGATCTCGGCTGTGGCCGTCATGCCGGGCCGCAGCAGCAGCTCGGAGTTGTCGATTGCGAGCACCGCCTTGTACGTGACGACGCCTTGGATGGTCTCGGACGCGTAGCGCACATCGCGGATGGTCGCAGGGAAACGACGATCGGGAAATGCATCGACGCCAAATGTCGCCGTCTGCCCCGGCTTGACCTTGCCGACGTCGGCTTCATCGACATCGACCTGCAGCTCCATCTGCTTCAGGTCCTCAGCGATCGAAAACAGCACCGGTGCTTGCAAGGACGAGGCGACCGTCTGCCCGGGCTCGGCGCTGCGCTTGAGCACAACGCCGTTGATTGGCGAGCAGATGCACGCCTTCGCCCGGTTGGTCTCATTGAGCGTCAGCTCTGCTTCCGCCACACCGACGTCGGCGCGTGCGCTCGCGGCACCCGCGACCGCACGGTCATAGCTCGCCTGTGCCAGATCGAGATCATGCGTCGAGGCAAACTGCTTGTCGGCGAGCAGCTTCTTGCGAACGAGATCGCGCTGCTTCTCGAGCACCGTCGCCTCCGCGTCCGCGACCTTCGCGCGCGCTGCGACGAGTTTAGCCCTGGAGCTGGCGACCGTCGCGTCGAGCTTCTCTGTATCGAGCTCCGCCAGCGGCTGGCCCGCCGTCACGGCCGAGTTGTAATCGACCAGAACCTTACGGATCGTTCCCGACAACTCGCTCGACACGTCGACCTTGTTGGTCGGTTGCACCGAGCCCGTCGCCGTCACCACGACCACCAGCGATCCTATACTCACCGGCGCCGTCACGTAGCGCACTGCGCTGCGTGTGCCGGACAGCATCCAGTAGAGGCCGAGCAGCCCCAGCACGACAGCCGCGCCAGTTATGATCTGAATCCGGCGATCAGCAGCGAGGACGGGCGATGCAGCATCGAGCCTCAGTATCTTCTCGATGCTCATGCGCTCGCTGCGAGCCGGGGCGTCGTTCATCGATTGCTTCCTTGTCACAAGACGAGGAGAGTTATCGACGAAGCCCGTCAGGTGTATTGATGCGCCTCAACCGAGCGAAGAGGAACTCTACTCGCGCGTAACGAAGTTCGCGACGACCCGCTTCCGGTCGCCCTCGTCGAACGCGATGGTGAGCTTGTTGCCGTCGACCTCGACCACCATGCCGCCGCCAAACTTTTCGTGGCGCACCCGGTCGCCGCGCGCGAAGGAACTCTCGGCTGCCGACGATGCAACGAGCTCGCCCTCGATGGTGACCGGACCCGGGCTGCGCTTCCCAGTCCCGCTGCCCGCGCGGAAGAACTTGTTCCCCCCAGCGGCGCCGCCACCGGCATTGCCGCCGCCACCACTCCACTGCTGCTTGGCGCGTTGCCACCCGGGCGTATCGTAGCTCGAGCGGAACGCCGAGGGGCCCTCGTCGAAACGGCTTGCACCATAAGGACTGGCGCGGCCGAAACCGGCGTAGGCGCCGCCGAATGGGCTCTTTGCCTCGACGACCTCGACGTGATCCTCCGGCAGTTCGTCGACGAACCTCGAGGCCGTGGCCGATTGATATAGTCCTCTCAGCCGCCTGTTCTGCGCGAACGAGATGTGCGCTCGCTTCCGCGCCCGTGTGATGCCCACGTAGGCGAGGCGACGCTCCTCCTCCAGGCCGGCAAGGCCTGATTCGTCCAGACTCCGTTGATGGGGAAAGAGGCCCTCCTCCCATCCCGGCAGGAACACAGTGTCGAACTCCAGCCCCTTGGCGGCATGCAGTGTCATGAGGGATACGCGGTCCCCGTCGTCGCCCTGCTCGGCGTCGGCGACCAGTGACACGTGCTCGAGGAAACCTGCCAGCGTGTCGAATTGGTGCATGAAGCGCACCAGCTCCTTCAGGTTCTCGAGCCGCGACTGCGCTTGCGGGCTCTTGTCCGCCTGCCACATCGCGGTATAGCCGCTCTCGTCGAGGATCAGCTCGGCGAGCTCGGTGTGTCTCATGTCGTCGATTTGGGCCCGCCAACGCTCGAACATGCGCAATAAATCCGCGAGCGAGCGTCGCGCCTTGGCGCCGATCTCCTCGGTCTCGGCGATCTCGCGCGCAGCTTGAACCATCGGCACCTGTCGTGCCCGGGCAAGCTCGTGCACCCGCTTGATCGACGTGTCGCCGAGCCCCCGCTTCGGCACGTTGACGATCCGCTCGAACTTGAGGTCGTTCGACGGGTTCGCCGTGACCTCGAGGTAGGCGATCGCGTCCTTGATCTCCTGCCGCTCGTAGAAGCGGGGGCCGCCGATCACCCGATAAGGCAAGCCCATGGTGATGAATCGGTCCTCGAAGGCGCGCATCTGCGCCGAGGCTCTGACGAGAATGGCAATCTGATTGAGTGGATGCCGGTCCTTTCGCAAACCTTCGATAGTCTCGCCGATGCTCCGCGCCTCTTCCTCGTCGTCCCAGACGCCGGTAACGGTTGCGCGTGCGCCGCTGTCCCCGTCGGTGTAGAGCGTCTTTCCAAGGCGGCTCTTGTTCTGGGCGATGAGACCGGAAGCGGCACCCAGAATGTGGCCCGTCGAACGGTAGTTGCGCTCGAGCCGGATCACGGTCGCGCCAGGAAAATCCTTCTCGAACCGCAAGATATTGTCGACTTCCGCGCCGCGCCACCCGTAGATCGATTGGTCCTCGTCGCCGACGCAACACACGTTCGGACAGCCCTGCGCAAGCAGTCTCAGCCACAGATATTGCGCGACGTTGGTGTCCTGGTACTCGTCGACCAGGATGTAGC
>LNFM01009004.1_pt1 | contig 26305 bp, 26 predicted proteins | sample 596031 | NCBI WGS metagenome assembly LNFM01 (sample SAMN04254537, study PRJNA301005) | activated carbon metagenome | isolation source: dual media filters at the Ann Arbor, Michigan drinking water treatment plant | place: USA: Ann Arbor | reverse complement strand
TGGCCGTCATCAAGGTCGGTGCTGCCACCGAAGTCGAGATGAAGGAAAAGAAGGCCCGCGTCGAAGACGCCCTGCACGCCACGCGCGCTGCGGTCGAAGAAGGCATCGTGGCCGGTGGTGGCGTGGCCCTGCTGCGTGCCCGCCAGGCCGCTGGCGCCATCAAGGGCGATAACGCCGACCAGGAAGCCGGCATCAAGATCGTGCTGCGTGCCGTCGAGCAGCCGCTGCGCGAGATCGTCGCCAACGCCGGTGACGAGCCGAGCGTGGTGATCAACAAGGTGCTGGAAGGCAAGGGCAACTACGGCTACAACGCCGCCAACGCAACCTACGGCGACATGATCGAAATGGGCATCCTGGATCCGACCAAGGTGACCCGTACCGCGCTGCAGAACGCTGCGTCGGTGGCCAGCCTGATGCTCACGACCGAGTGCATGGTCGCCGAAGCCCCGAAGGACGAAGCGCCTTCGATGCCGGGCGGCGGTGGCATGGGCGGCATGGGCGGCATGGGCATGGACATGTAATTCGCCTCGCAGCGCGCCCCTTCGGGGGCTCGCCTGCCTGCCAAGGGGTCCGCGCAGCAGCACGGGCCCCTTTTTCGTTGGGCGTCCGGGCCCCGGCTCCCGGACAAGCTGCCGTTTACGGTGCATTTCGCTGCGCCTTCCTGCTGCCGTGGTCCGACAATGTCGACCAGATGAACACGCCCGCCTCGACCGTTCCGTCGGCAGCGCCGGTCACGAACACGGCGCTCCTTCGCTTTGTCGAAGACGAGTTGCTGCGCGCGCCGATGGTGATGGACATGGCGATGCAGGAGTTCGGCGAGGGTCTGCGCCTGGGCCCCGGACAAGCCAGCGCCGGCGAGCGCCAGGCCGCAGCCGACCTGCTGATGCGCCTGCAGAGCCACAGGCCCCGCGTCATCGACCGGTATGTGGGTTCGCTGCGGGAGCACACGCGAACCGAACTCGCACCGAGCGGTGCGCCACCTCCCCGCGACCCCGCGCAGAAGCCGCGCCTCGCGCTCTCGCTCGTCGATGACGACGAGGTGGCGATCGACGTGGCCATTTCGCACGCCATAGAGGCCATCCGGAGCGAGGCCGAGGCCGAATTGCGCGAGTTGCTGCTCTTCACCTCGGCGCTGGCCGGGGACATGGAAGTCCGCACCGACCACAACCCGCTGCGACCCGAAGCCCACGCGCGTGCCGTGTGGGCTGCTGCCCAGGCCCTGCCCGTGTCGCGCGGCCACCAACTGAACTTTGTCCGCCAGATGGCCCTGCCCATGGCCGCGGCGCTGCGCAAGTCCTACGCGGCCGCCTGCGCCCGCCTGGAAGCGGAGGGGGTCGAACCAGCGGCCTACCGCACCGTGATCCCGCCGGCGGGCCCGCGCACGCCGCGCAGCCCCGCCGCAGCCGACAGGGCCGATCACCTCTCGCAGCTGCAGCAGGTCGTGACCCAGGCCACCGTCGGCATGGCCGCCCTGGTGGCCGAACGGCGGGGCCGTCGCAAGCCGCAAGCTGACGGCGCGCAAACGGACGACGAAGTCCCGGCTGCCGCCCGCCTGGACGCGGCGGTCGACCCCGACAAGCCCGTGTCCGACCTCGTCCAACGCCTGTTCGAGATGCTGCTGGCCGACCGCCGCCTGCCAACCGACGTGCGGCCGGCGCTGGCGCGACTTCAACCTTTCGTCGTACGCGCGGCACTGCGCGATCCGACGCTGATCCACGAACATGACCGCGGTGTCTGGCGCTTCATCGACCTGCTGGTGCACGAAGCCACGGTCTACCCGGGCAGCGACGGCGCGGCACGTGACAGCCTGCTGCGTTTCGCCCATGCGGTGATCGACCAGCTCGCCCAGGAGACCGACCACACCGAGCAGCTCTACGCCTGGGCCATAGAACGCATCCAGCGCTTCGCCGCCAAACGGCTGTCCGACCGCTGTGCAATGGCCGAAGAGCAGATCGCCACCATGCAGGCGCTGGAAGACCGGCTCAGCAGCGCCGACGCCGCGGTTTCGACGATGCACGGCGCGCTGGGCATCGCCCAGCTCGACACCGTGCCAGCCGCCCTGCTCGACACGCCTCCCCACGAGCCCGCCGGCGCCGCGGCGCAGGCCAGGTGGCTGTCCAGATTGCGTGCCGGGCAGTGGCTGCGCCTGTTCCACAAGGGCAACTGGATCAACGCCCAGCTGCTCTGGCCGGGCGATCGCGGCGAGATCTGGATGTTCTCGGACGGTCGCGGAGAAGAGCCCTGGGCGATGCGGCGCAGCGCCTTGCTGATGCTGCAGGGCGAGGGGCTGGCCGAAGAGATCGAGCCCCGATCGGTGGTCCACGACGCCGCAGAACGCATGCTGCGGCGCAGCGCGGAACGTCAGGCAGCGGCCTGAGCCGGGCTGCAGGCAGGCCTCAGCCGAGCGCTCGCCGCACCGCTTCCACCACGAGAGCAGGCTGCTCGTGAACCAGCCAATGGGTGGCCCCGGGCACACGCTGCAGACGAAGATCGGGCACGTAGGCCTCCAGCCCGTCGACGAGCGCCGGCAGCAGAGCATGGTCGGCCTCGCCCCAGAGCACCGTGGTGGGCACATGGACGGTCACCAGATTGGCGGGCAGCTGCAACGTGTGCAGCGGATCGTCCGGCCCCTGCGGCGGCCGCAGCGGAGATGCGCGGTAGTAGTTCAGCGCACCGGTGAGCCCCTGCTGCCAGAGTTGTCGGTAGCGCTCGCGCACGTCCGGCGTGAGCCAGGTCGCGTCGCCGAAGAACGGCCAGAGGGCGGCGTGGTCGTCGGCTGCCAGCGCGGCCTCGGCACCCGGCTCGCACAGTGCCGTCATGTAGGCGCTGGCGATCTGTTGCGCTGCGTTGTGCCGCAGTTCTCGCAGGAAGGTCGCCGGATGCGGGGCGTTGACGATCAGGAGGTGGCGCAGCAGGTCCGGCCGCGCGGCCGCCAGGTTCCAGGCCAACGCCCCGCCCCAGTCATGCGCCACCAGCACGTCCAGGGGTGCGCCGAGCGCTTCGATGGCCGCTACCAGATCGCCCACAAGGTGCCGGGGGCGGTACGCGGCGACGCCGGATGGCATGCTGGACGGCGCATAGCCGCGCAGGTAGGGCGCCACGCAGCGCACCTCGGGGGCCAGCGCCGCCATCACGTCCTCCCAGACGAAGGCGCCTTCGGGAAACCCGTGCAGCAGCATCACGCGCCGGCCGTCGGTGCGCCCGCGCGCCAGGCAGGCCAGCCGGATGTCGTCTGGCAGCGTCAGCGTGATGTGCTGGAGGTCGCTCATGCTGCAGTCGGATGGGTCCAGCCGTGCACCACCTCGGCCACGTCACCGAGCGACTGCTTGCTCAGGGCCGAGAACAGCGTGATGCCGACATCCGACTCGGCCGTGGTGACACCGGCCAGCACCAGCTGGGCGGCGTCCAAGGCGGCCTGTGCCTCGCGGCGGTTGAGCTTGTCCGACTTGGTCAGCAGGACCAGCAGGCGCACCTCGCCGTTGACGATGCGTGGTGCGATGAGATCGAGCAGCCGCTGGTCCAGCTCGGTGAAGCCGAGGCGGGAGTCGACCATCAACACCACGCCATGCAATGGCCGGCGAACCCGCAGGTAGTCCGCCATGACCTCCTGCCAGCGCAGCTTGGCGGCGCGCTCGACTGCGGCATAGCCGTAGCCGGGCAGATCAGCGAACAGGGTGTCCGGCGCGTCCTTCGGCCCGACCGCGAACAGATTGATATGCTGCGTGCGGCCGGGCGTCCGTGAGGCAAAGGCCAGGCGCTTCTGTTGCGCCAGGGCGTTGATGGCGCTGGACTTGCCCGCGTTGCTCCGGCCCACGAAGGCAATCTCCGGAAGCTCCTCGCCGGGCAACTGGTCGAGCTTGGCCGCCGTGGTGAGGAATCGTGCGCCGTGGGCCCACGCGAGAGCCGCCTTGGCGGCAGTCGAAGGGGCGGGAACAGGGCGCGGAATGAAGGCTGTCATGGGGCATTGTAAAATGCTGGGTTTGTGTCTCCGCTTGCCGTTTGCAAGCACTTCGAAGGCTCCTTGCATGAAGACGCTCGCCGTTCTGCTTCCCGCCATCCTGATGGCTGCATCCGCACTGGCTGCGGGCACGCCAGGGGCGCCCAAGCCGGACGCTGCCAAGGGGCAGGCCACGGCCGCCACCTGTATCGCCTGCCACACCGCCGACGGCAGCCGCGGCGCACCGGCCAACCCCATCCTGCAGGGCCAGCACCCTGAGTACATCGTCAAGCAGCTGGCCGAATTCAAGGCCGGCAAGCGTGTCAACGCGATCATGCAGGGCATGGCCGCTCCGCTGTCGGAGGCCGACATGCGCAACGTGGCCGCCTTCTACGCCAGCAAGCAGGCCAAGCCCGGTTTCGCGAAGAACAAGGACACCGTGCGCCTGGGCGAGCAGATCTACCGCGGCGGCGTGGCCGATCGTCAGATCCCCGCGTGCTCCGGTTGCCACAGCCCGACGGGCGCGGGCATCCCGGCCCAGTACCCCCGCCTGGGCGGACAGCACGCCGAGTACACCGAAGCCCAGCTGATCGCCTTTCGTTCGGGACAGCGCGCCAACAATGCGCAGATGATGACCATCGCCGGCAAGATGAAAGACCACGAAATCAAGGCCGTGTCGGACTACATCGCCGGCCTGCGCTGACCGCTGACCAGCGCTGCTGAAGCTGCCGAAGGGCCCGCCATGCGGGCCCTTCGCTCTTTTCGAGCCCGGAATTCGACCGGCTGCACGGCCGGGCTTGCGGCTCGACTTCCACAGGTGGGCGCAGTGGCCTGTAAGCTGTGATGGCTGCCATCGACCCACCCAGAGCCTTACCGGAGCTGACCCATGCACTTCCTGAAGGACCGCGGCTTCGACCATGCCGTGCCGTCGGAGATCACGCCACAGACGGTGTACGCCGAACGCCGCAGCCTGCTGCGCCGATGGGCGGCTGGCGGCGCCGGCACGGCCTTGGCCGCCTGGGCGGGACGCGACGCGCTGGCACAAGCTGCCCGCCCAGGCAAGCTCGCTCCATTGCCAGGCCAGCGCAGCGCGGTGAGTGGGGCCGCGACGATGGAAAAGCCCACCGCCTACGCCGACATCGCCTCGTACAACAACTTCTACGAGTTCGGCACCGACAAGGCCGATCCGGCAAAGAACGCGGGCACCCTGAAAACCCGGCCCTGGACCGTCACCGTCGAGGGCGAGGTGCGCAAGCCCGGCGTCTATGACATCGATGCGCTGCTGAAGCTGGCGCCGATGGAAGAGCGCATCTACCGGCTGCGCTGCGTCGAGGGATGGTCGATGGTGGTGCCCTGGGTGGGCTACTCGGTGGCCGAACTGATCAAGCGCGTTGAACCCACCGGCAATGCGAAGTTCGTGCAGTTCGTGACACTGGCCGATCCCGCACAGATGCCGGGCCTGCGCTCGTCGGTGCTGCGGTGGCCTTACGTCGAAGGCCTGCGCATGGACGAGGCCCTGCACCCGCTGAGCCTGCTCGCCTTCGGCCTGTATGGCGAGGTGCTGCCCAACCAGAACGGTGCGCCGCTGCGCCTGGTCGTGCCCTGGAAATATGGCTTCAAGTCGGGCAAGTCGATCGTCAAGATCCGCTTCGTCGACAAGCAACCGAAGACGAGCTGGGAGGAGGCGGCTTCCAGCGAGTACGGCTTCTACTCGAACGTCAACCCCACCGTCGACCACCCGCGCTGGAGCCAGGCCACCGAACGCCGCATCGGCGAAGACGGCCTCTTCGCCAAGAAGCGGCCGACGCTGATGTTCAACGGCTACGAAGCTCAGGTGGGACAGCTCTACGCCGGCATGGACCTGAAGAAGTTCTTCTGACCGAGGGTCGATGAATTCGCTGCTTCTGCGGCCGGCCACCAAACCCGTCGTCTTCCTGCTGGCCGCTGCACCGGCAGTGGCTTTGGTGATTCGAGCCGCGACCGACACGCTGGGCGCCAATCCTGCCGAGGCGCTGACACGCGGCAGCGGCGACTGGACATTGCGTCTGCTGTGCCTGACCCTGGCCATCACGCCGCTGCGCCAGCTGTCGGGCTGGCACGCACTGGCGCGCCTGCGGCGCATGCTGGGGCTGTTCACCTTCTTCTACGGCGTGCTGCACTTCCTCTGCTATGCCTGGCTGGACATGGGCTTCGATCTGGCGGCCATCCTGACCGACATCCCGAAGCGCCCGTTCGTGCTGGTGGGCACCGCCGCCCTGCTGCTGATGGTGCCGCTGGCCGCCACGTCGACGAACCGTGCCATCCGGGCGCTGGGTGCACGACGCTGGCAGCAGCTTCACCGCGCTGTCTACGCCGTGGGCGTGCTGGGCGTGCTGCATTTCTTCTGGATGCGGTCGGGCAAGAACGACTTTGCCGAGGTGGCGGTCTACGCCGCCGTGCTGGCCGCTCTGCTGGGGTGGCGGCTATGGCGCCGCCGGGCGCCGCCCCCATCGGGCCACTGAAGCGGACGGCGTGAACTTCAGGGCGCCCCGCCCTGTCTTCGCTGTCACGCACCGCACGCGTGATGGCAGACTTGGCGCATGACCCTGCGGCGCGGCTTGTGGCTGCTTCTCACGACAGGCCTGCTGATCGCGCCGCTGGCCGCCCTCCTGCTCGCCCTCGACAGCGCACCGCGCGTTCAACGCGCCGCGTCGGTGACGCCCGACGACATCGAGCGCGCCATGATGATCGTGCGTGCGCACGACCCCCGCCGTCAGCGCGCCGGCGTGATGCGCGTGGTGGTGGCCGAGCAGCGCGACATCAACCTGCTGTTGCAGCACGCAGCAGCCCGTTTCCCCGGGGCGAGTGCGTCGGTGTCGCTCGATGCCGATCAGGCGGTGGTCCTGGCCAGCCTGCCGCTGTCCGCGGCAAGCCTGCAGCGCTGGCTGAACCTCGAGGCCGTGCTGAGCGCGGGCAACGGACCTCCCGCCATCGCCCGCCTGCGCGTGGGCAGCCTGCCGCTGCCGCCCTGGGTGGCCGAGCCGGTGGCGGCGTGGGCGCTGCAGCGCCGCGGCGTCACGCTCGACCGCCGGTTGCTGCACGACGTGGTGCGCCGGGTCGAGTTTCGCAATGGGCGGATGGTCGTCTTCTACGCCTGGCGCGAGGACACCCTGGGCCGCATCCTGGCCACCCTGGTGCCGGTGCCCGACCAGGAGCGGCTGCGCGCCTACAACGATCGCCTGGTGCAGGTGACGATGGCCGAAGACCTCGCCTTCGTCGTGTCGCTCGACCGCCTGCTGCCGCCATTGTTCGCGCTCGCGCGGGAACGCGCATCGGCCGGTGGCGACGAGGCCAGCGAGAACCGCGCAGCGCTGCTGACGCTGGCCTTCTACGCGAATCGGCGCGGTCTGGCCGCCGTCGTCCCCGCCGCCCGCACCTGGCCGCGGCCCCGGCCGCTGATCGTCACCCTCGGAGGTCGGCCGGACCTGCCCTTGCACTTCCTGATCTCGGCCACCATCGCCGCGCAGTCGGGCACCCCGCTGGCCGATGCCGTGGGGGTCTACAAGGAAATTGCCGACTCTCGCGAAGGCAGCGGCTTCAGTTTCAACGACCTGGCGGCGGATCGCGCTGGCACCCGCTTCGGCGAGCTCGCGGTGCGCGCGCCAGGTCGGGTGCAGGAGCGCATCGCAGGCGGCGTGGCAGAAGCAGACCTGCTGCCCGATGTTTCCGACCTGCCTGAGTTTCTCTCGGCGGCCGAATTCAAGCAGCGCTTCGGCGCTGTGGGCAGCCCGACCTACCAGCGCATGGTGGCTGACATCGAGGCGCGGCTGGACCAGTCACCGGCGCTGCGCTGAGGGCGAGGCTGGCCGGGGACCACGCGCTGCACTCCGACACGGAATCACCCCTTCAGTTGTGCCGTCGCCTGCCGACCCTCGCTTGCAAGCCTGCGGCAACCGGAGCACACTGGATTCGCCCCCTACACAGCCGGAGACATCACCACTTTCCACACCACGCGCCCCCTGTGCACTTTCGAAAGTTCTCTTTTCCCGTTTCTCCCACCCCTCGCGAAGGAGGTCCTGATGAACTTGACGATCAGCGGTCATCACCTTGAAGTCACGCCCGCTCTCAGAGAGTATGTGCTTACAAAGCTGGACCGCGTGACGCGGCATTTCGATCAAGTCGTGGACGTCAACGTTTTGCTGACCGTTGAGAATTTGAAGGAGAAGGAGCGAAGGCAGAAGGCCGAGGTGACGCTGCACGTGAAGGGCCGCGACATCTTCGTCGAGCAGGCCAACGAGGACCTCTACGCCGCCATCGATCAACTGATGGACAAGCTCGACCGCCAGGTCGTGCGCCACAAGGACCGTCTGCAGGACCACCACCACGAGTCGCCCAAGCGGCTGGGCAGCCCCGCGCTCTGAGGGTCCCCTCACCCCGGCGCCCAGGCGCCCCGAGAAGCCAGCGGCCCCCCGGGCCGCTTTTCTTTTGGCGCTTTGTTGCTGCAATGCCGCAAGATTTGACGCTTCGGCCCGCATGGGCAGCCGAGGCGCTCTTGTGGCGCGGGGGTCGGTTGCTATGATTCACGGCTCCGTCACACACTCCGGACGTTCACCATGGTGCACGGGCCGCGAGGGAAATGGTCCCATGAATCGTCTTGCCGCCATACTGCCGCCCAGCAACGTGCTGGTCGATGTGGACGCAACCAGCAAGAAGCGCGTCTTCGAGCAGGCGGGACTGTTGTTCGAGAACCAGCACGCTGTGGCTCGGAGCATCGTCACCGACAACCTGTTCGCACGCGAACGCCTGGGCTCGACCGGCCTGGGACACGCGGTGGCCATCCCGCACGGGCGCATCAAGGGTCTGAAGAATCCGCTCGCGGCCGTGCTGCGGGTGCAGCACCCCATTCCTTTCGACGCGCCCGACGACGAGTCCGTCTCGTTGCTGATCTTCCTGCTGGTGCCCGAGGCGGCGACGCAACGCCACCTCGAGATCCTGTCCGAGATCGCCGAGATGCTGTCGGATCGCGAGTTGCGCGAGCGCCTGAAGACCGAAGGCGATGCGCAGACCGTGCACAAGCTGATCTCGGACTGGGAACCGCTGAAGTCGGTGGCCTGACGCGGCCGCCGCCGCCCGCGCTGCACGCATGAAGCCGACCTCGATCAGCGCCGACGCCTTGTTCGAGGCGCACCGGAAGACCTTGCGCTGGGAATGGATCGCCGGCCACGCGCACCCCGAGCGCAAGTTCGACGACGACGCCGTGCGCGATGCGCGCAGTGCAGCCGATCTGGTCGGCTACCTGAACTACATCCATCCCTACCGCGTGCAGCTGGTAGGCCGGCGCGAGGTGGCCTACCTGCTGGCCTCCACCCCGGAGGACCAGGAGCGCCGGATCTCGCGCATCGTCACGCTCGAGCCGCCGGTGCTCATCGTGGCCGACGGACAGACGCCCCCCGATCGCCTGGTGGCGATGTGCGACCGCGCCGAGATTCCTCTGTTCGTCACCGCCGACTCGGCCGGCCACGTCATCGACGTGGTTCGCGGCTACCTGGGTCAGCACTTCGCCGAACGCACCACCCGCCACGGCGTGTTCATGGACATCCTGGGCCTGGGTGTGCTGCTCACCGGCGAGTCGGGGCTGGGCAAGAGCGAACTCGGGCTGGAACTGATTTCGCGCGGACACGGCCTGGTGGCCGACGATGCGGTGGACTTGTTCCGCGTCTCGCAGACGTCGCTCGAAGGTCGCTGTCCCGAGCTTCTTCTGAACCTGCTGGAGGTGCGCGGCATCGGCCTGCTGGACATCAAGGCCATCTTTGGCGAGACCGCCGTCCGGCGGAAGATGCGCCTGAAGCTCATCGTGCACCTGGTCCGCAAGGAAACCATGGAACGCGACTTCGAGCGCCTGCCCTACGAACCGCTGTACGAGGACATCCTGGGTCTGCCGGTGCGCAAGGTGGTGATCGCGGTGGATGCCGGACGCAACCTTGCGGTGCTGGTCGAGGCCGCCGTGCGCAACACCGTGCTGCAACTGCGTGGCATCGACACCTACCAGGAATTCATCGAGAGACACCAGCGCGCGATGACCAACAACTGACGCGCGACGGCGCCGGCGCCGCTACTTGCCGCGGTGGGTGCAGTCGGTCTTCGTGCAGTGTGCGTAGAGCGCCAGAGCGTGGTCATGCAACTCGAAGCCGCGGCCCTGCGCGATGGCACGCTGACGCTGTTCGATCTCGGGATCGTAGAACTCTTCCACCCGGCCGCAGGTCAGGCACACCAGGTGATCGTGGTGCTGGCCTTCGTTCAGCTCGAACACCGACTTGCCCGATTCGAAGTTGCTGCGGGTAAGCAAGCCCGCCTGTTCGAACTGCATCAGCACGCGGTAGACGGTGGCCAGGCCGATGTCGGAGCCCTCGGTCAGCAAGGCCTTGTAGACGTCTTCGGCCGTCATGTGACGGCGTTGCGAACGCTGGAAGATCTCGAGGATCTTGATGCGCGGAAGCGTGGCCTTCAGGCCGCTGCTCTTGAGTTCTTCCACGTGTGTCATGACGGTCCCCGATGAGTCTGAAGCTTCTCAGCGCGTGCCCATTGGGCACCAGTGGGGCGGCGCCGGGCAGCCGACACCACACTGGATAGAATGCCCTGATCATAGCCAGCCACGGCATCCGCCGGCGCGCCAAGGCCTCACCGGCCCCATATCCATGAGTCGCATCCGACCCGCCCCTTTCCGCGTGACCGTACCGGCTCTCGCGCTGCTCCTGGCCCTGACGACGGCGGGATGCTCGACGATGGGAAAGGCCGACAGCTTCCTGGGTCTGGTCACGCCCTACCGCATCGACATCGTGCAGGGCAACGTGGTCACCAGCGAGCAGGCCGCCTTGCTGAAACCCGGCATGTCGCGCAGTCAGGTGCGGGACGTGCTCGGCTCGCCCATGGTGGCCGACCTGTTCCACGGCGACCGCTGGGACTACATCTTCACCATCCGCCGCCCCGGCACCGAGCCGCAGCGTCGCAGCGTCGTGGTGCTGTTCGATGGCGAGGTGGTCAAGTCCATCGAAGCGCCCGAACTGCCGAGCGAGCGTGAATTCGTGGCCTCGATCGCAACCACCAAGAACGTCAAGGTGCCCGTGCTCGAACTCACGGAGGCCCAGCGCAAGGCCCTGCCGGTGCCGCCAAGGACCGAGGCTCCCGCGGCAGCCGCCGAACCGGCCGGTCCGGTGCGCAGCTACCCGCCGCTAGAGCCGACGTGAGCACCGCAAACAGCCTGGAGGTGCGCTCATGACCGCGCCGCTGCGCGTGGCCGTGGCCGGCGCATCAGGCAGGATGGGCCGGATGCTGGTCGAAGCGGTGCTGGCCGACGCGGGCTGCCGCCTGCACGGTGCGCTCGACGTGGCCACGAGCCCTGCCCTGGGTCAGGATGCGGCTGCCTTTCTGGGACGGCCCAGCGGGGTGCGCGTCACGGCCGACCTGCGACTGGGTCTCGAAGGCGCCGACGCCCTGATCGACTTCACGCGGCCCGAAGGCACGCTGGCGCACCTGGCCCTGTGCAGCACGCTGGGTGTGGCGGCCGTCATCGGCACCACGGGGTTCAGCGACGAACAGAAGGCGCAGATCGCCCAGCACGCTCGCCGCATTCCCATCGTGATGGCACCCAACATGAGCGTGGGCGTCAACGTCATGCTCAAGCTGCTCGACCAGGCCGCACGCGCGCTGGCCACCGGCTACGACATCGAAGTCATCGAAGCGCACCACCGTCACAAGATCGACGCGCCCAGCGGCACCGCGCTGGCGATGGGCCAGACACTGGCCTCGGCCCTGGGCCGCGACCTGAAGGATTGCGCCGTTTACGCCCGCGAAGGCGTCACCGGCGAGCGCGACCCCTCGACCATCGGTTTCGCCACCGTGCGCGGGGGCGACATCATCGGCGAACACACCGTGCTCTTCGCGGGCAGCGGCGAGCGCATCGAGATCACGCACCGCATGAGCAGCCGCGCGAACTACGCCGCCGGCAGCCTGCGCGCGGCACACTTCCTGCGCGGCAAGCCGCCGGGCCTCTACGGCATGGACGACGTGTTGAACCTCAAGGGATAGGCCGGTGGACGGCCTGGCGCACTTCTGGTCGCAGAGCGACGGCATCGGTCGGGCCGTCGTGGTGCTGCTGATGGCGATGTCCATCGGCGCCTGGGTGGTGATCCTGTGGAAGGGATGGGTGCTGCGTCGTGCAGCCAGTGACATCACCCGCGCCGTGCCGGCCTTCTGGGATGCGGTGGCGCTGGACGACGCGCGCACCCGCCTGGCCGCGATGGATCGCGAGCAGGTGCTGCTGCCGCTGCTGGACGCCGCCGCGGCGCGGCCCGCCCAGGGCACCCTGGAAACCAGCGGGCATCTGGAATCGCAGCTCACCCGTCGCCTGCGCGATGCCCTGCACCGCGGCCTGGCGCAACTGCAGTTCGGTCAGGTGCTGCTGGCTTCCATCGGCAGCACGGCCCCCTTCGTGGGACTGTTCGGGACGGTCTGGGGCATCTACCACGCCCTGGTGGGCATTGCGGCATCGGGATCGCTGAGCATCGAGAAGGTCTCGGGACCGATCGGCGAGGCGCTGATCATGACGGCCGCCGGCATCGCCGTGGCCGTGCCGGCCGTGCTGGCCTACAACATCTATGGCAAATGGATCTCGGCCTGCGAGGCCGAGCTCGAAGGCTTCGCGCACGACCTGCGCCAGATGGCCCTGGACTCCGCGCGAGGCTGACATGGCATTCGGCCGCCTCGAGCGCAACGCCGGCTCGCAACCGATGAGCGACATCAACATGACGCCGCTGATCGACGTCATGCTGGTGCTGCTGGTGATCTTCATCGTCACGGCACCGCTGATGACCAGCAGCCTCAAGCTCGACCTGCCGCGCAGTGCTGCTGGCAGGCCGGGCGACGCACCGGCGTTCATCGCGCTGGCGGTCGACGCGCAGGGCCGGATGTTCGTGGCCGACCAGCCCGTTGACGCAGGGCAGCTGAGCGCCCGGGTGCGCGAAGCCGCCTCGAAGGACCCGCAGACCGAGGTGCAGTTGCGTGCCGACAGCGCGGTGCCGTACGGGCGCGTGGCCGAGCTGATCGGGCTCGTGCAGGATGCCGGCCTGTCGCGCATCGGCTTCGTGACCGAGGCGCCGGCCAGGTAGCTCCCTACAATTCGGGGATGAACGACAAATACGTCCCCGCCGAAGTCGAGGCCGCCGCCCAGCAGCACTGGGCCTCGCGCGACGCCTTCCGCGTCACCGAAGACGCCAGCCGCCCCAAGTACTACGCCTGCTCGATGCTGCCGTACCCGAGCGGCAAGCTGCACATGGGCCACGTGCGCAACTACGCCATCAACGACATGATGGCGCGCTACCTGCGCATGAAGGGCTACAACGTGCTGATGCCGATGGGCTGGGATGCCTTCGGCCTGCCGGCCGAGAACGCCGCGATGGCCAACAACGTGGCGCCTGCAGCCTGGACGCGGGCCAACATCGCCGACATGAAGGCGCAGATGCAGCCGCTGGGCCTGGCCTTCGACTGGAGCCGAGAGGTCGCCACCTGCGATCCCGGCTACTACAAGTGGAACCAGTGGTTCTTCCTGAAGATGCTCGAGAAGGGCATCGCCTACAAGAAGACCCAGATCGTCAACTGGGACCCGGTCGACCAGACCGTGCTGGCCAACGAGCAGGTGGAGAACGGCCGCGGCTGGCGCAGCGGCGCCCTGGTCGAGAAGCGCGAGATCCCCGGCTACTACCTGGCGATCACCAGGTACGCCGATGAACTCCTGGCGGGCGTCAACGACCCCACGCACCGCGACTACCTGGAAGGCTGGCCCGAGCGCGTGCGCCTGATGCAGGAGCACTGGATCGGCAAGAGCGAAGGCGTGCGATTCGCCTTCCCGCACGACATCCGCGACGCCGGCGGCGCGCTGATCCAGGACGGCCGTATGCACGTCTTCACCACCCGTGCAGACACCATCATGGGCGTGACCTTCTGCGCCGTGGCGCCGGAGCACCCGCTGGCCACGCACGCCGCCCTGCACAACCCCGAGCTGGCCGAGTTCATCGAGCTTTGCAAGAAGGGCGGCACCACCGAGGCCGAACTGGCGCTGAAGGAAAAGGAAGGGCGGCCCACGGGCCTCTTCGTCACGCACCCGCTCACCGACGAGAAGATCCCCGTCTGGGTCGGCAACTATGTGCTGATCGGCTACGGCGACGGCGCCGTGATGGGCGTGCCGGCGCACGACGAGCGTGATTTCGCCTTCGCACTGAAATACGCGCTGCCCATCACGCAGGTGGTCCACGTCGATGGCGAACACTTCGACTACCACCGCTGGCAGGACTGGTACGCCGACAAGCAGAACGGCGTGACGATCAATTCGGGCAACTACAGCGGCCTGCCCTACAAGCTGGCGGTGGACGCCATCGCCAAGGCCCTGGAACACAAGGGCCTTGGCGAGAAGAAGACCACCTGGCGCCTTCGCGACTGGGGCATCAGCCGCCAGCGCTACTGGGGCACGCCGATCCCCATCATCCATTGCGACGATTGCGGCTCGGTGCCGGTGCCGGAGAAGGACCTGCCGGTGCTGCTGCCGGAGGACCTGATCCCCGACGGCTCGGGCAGCCCGCTGACCAAGTGCGCCAGCTTCGTCAACGTCGCCTGCCCCTCGTGCGGCAAGCCCGCACGGCGCGAGACCGACACGATGGACACCTTCGTGGACTCGGCCTGGTTGCTGCCCCGACAGCGACGACGCGATGGTCGACGCGCGCAACGACTACTGGATGCCGATGGACCAGTACATCGGCGGCATCGAGCACGCCGTGCTGCACCTGCTGTACGCGCGCTTCTGGACCAAGGCGATGCGCGACCTGGGCCTGGTCAAGTTCGGCGAACCGTTCACCAAGCTCTTCACGCAGGGCATGCTGCTCAACGAGTCGTTCTACCGCGAGGAAGACTCGGGTCCCTCGGCGGGAAAACGGCGCTGGTACTACCCCAGCGAGGTGGACATCCGCTTCGACGACAAGGGCCATCCGGTGGGCGCCACGCTGCGCGCCGACGGCCACCCGGTGAGCCTGGGCGGCATCGAGAAGATGTCCAAGAGCAAGAACAACGTCGTCGAGCCGCGCGACATCATCGCCAGGTTCGGCGCCGACACCGCTCGCGTGTTCGTGATGTTCGCGGGGCCGCCGGACCAGAGCGCGGCGTGGTCCGACTCGGGTGCCGAAGGCTCGTACCGATACCTCAAGCGCGTGTGGTCCTTCGCGCTCAAGCACGGTGCCCGGGTGGCTTGCGCGGGCAGCGACGCGGGCGGCGCCAGCGCCGCCGCGGCAGCCTTGCGGCGCGAGATCCACCTGCTGCTGCGCCAGGTCACGCACGACTACGACCGCCTGCAATACAACACCGTGGTCTCCGGCGCGATGAAGATGCTCAACGCGCTCGACGACGCGAAGCTGGCCGACACGCCGGCCGATGGCGCCGTGCTGCGCGAATCGCTGGGCATCCTGCTGCGCACGCTGTACCCGGCCGCGCCGCACATCACGCACGCCCTGTGGGGCGAGCTGGGCTACGCGGCCACGATGGGCGACCTGATCGACGCGCCCTGGCCGCAGGTCGACGAGGCCGCGCTGGAGCAGGACGAGATCGAGCTCGTGCTGCAGGTGGGTGGCAAGCTGCGCGGTGCGCTGAAGGTGCCGGCGACAGCCGACCGCAGCGCCATCGAGGCCGCAGCGCTGCAGCACCCGGAATTCATCCGCTTCTCCGAAGGCAAGCCGGTGAAGAAGATCGTCGTCGTGCCGGGCCGGCTGGTCAATGTCGTCGTCTGACGCTGACACGCGGCCGACTCGCCGCCGCAGCCTGGCGCTGCTGGCGGCCGTGCTCGGCGGCGCGGGCACGGGTTGCGGCTTCCAGCTGCGCCAGGTGCCGGCGCTGTCGTTCGGCAGCATCGCGCTCGTCGGCTTCGCGCCGCGCTCGCCGCTGGCCGAAGAACTTAGGCAGGCACTGTCGCAGCGCGTGCGCGTGGTCGATGCGCCGACGAAGGCCGACGTGGTGCTGCAGTCGCTGGGCGACACGCGCGAGCGCAGCGTGGTGGCACAGACTTCGGCGGCGCAGGTGCGCGAACTCCAGTTGCGCCTGCGCTTTCAGTTCCGCGCACAGACGCCTGCCGGCAAAGAGCTGCTGCCGGGATCCATCCTGCTGCTCTCGCGCGACCTGAGCTACAGCGAGACGGCTGCGCTGGCCAAGGAGCTCGAAGAGGCCGAACTGTTCCGCGAGATGCAGTCCGACGTGGTGTTGCAGGTCACGCGCCGCCTGGCGGCCATCAAGCTCTGACGCAATGCAGGTGCGCGCCGACCAGCTGGATGCCCACCTCGGCCGCGGCCTGCGGCCCGTGTACACCGTGTTCGGTGACGAGCCGCTGCTGGCGCAGGAGGCGGGCGACGCCATCCGCGCTGCGGCCCGCGCCGCCGGCTTCGTCGAGCGCAAGGTCTTCACGGTCAGTGGTGCGCACTTCGACTGGAGCGCGGTGATCGGCGCCGCGCAGGCCATGAGCCTGTTCGCCGATCGCCAGCTGATCGAGATCCGCATCCCCTCGGGCAAGCCCGGCAAGGACGGATCCGACGCGCTGCAGCGCTATTGCCAGCACATCGGCGAGCAGACCGGCGACGACGTGCTGACCCTGGTGCAACTGCCGCGATTGGACGGCCAGCAGCTCAAGAGCGCCTGGTTCGGCGCGCTCGATGGCGCGGGCCTCTCGGTGCGCGTGGAGCCGGTGGAACGCAAGTCCCTGCCGGCGTGGATTGCGCAGCGCATGGCGCGACAGGACCAGCGCGTGCAGCCCGGCGACGCCGGACAGCGCACCCTCGCCTTCTTCGCCGACCGCGTCGAAGGCAATCTGCTGGCCGCGCACCAGGAACTGCAGAAGCTGGCGCTGCTGTACCCGGCCGGCACGCTCGACTTCGAACAGGTCGAGTCGGCCGTGCTGAACGTGGCGCGCTACGACGTCTTCAAGCTCGGCGAAGCGGTGCTGGCGGGGCAGGCGGCGCGCGCGCTGCGCATGCTCGACGGCCTGCGCGCCGAGGGCGAAGCCGCCGTGCTCGTGCACTGGACGGTGGCCGAGGACATCCGCGCGCTGCGCCGGGTGAAGGAGGCGATGGACAGCGGCAAGCCGCTGCCGCTGGCGCTGCGCGAGGCGCGCGTCTGGGGTGCCAAGGAGCGCCTCGTGGAACGCGCCGTGCCCCTTCTGTCGGACCACCAGATCGCGCATCTGATCGAGGCGGCCAGCATCTGCGATGGCTTGGTCAAAGGCCTGCGCCACCCCGAGTGGCCCGCCGATCCCTGGGACGGCCTGCGGCGCCTGGTGCTGATGGTGGTGGAAGCGCTGATGCCCACGCGACCGGCCCGAGGCCCGGCGCCCAGGCTGGCGCTGCGCGCCGGCTGACACGCTGGAACGGAGCGGCTTCAATAGCCGCGGCCGCGGTCCACGACGTGCCTCAGCGGGCGTCCGTCGCGCAGCGCGCGCAGGTTGGACACCGCCACCTCCGCAGCGCTTCGGGCATCGGTCAGGGCCGCGGCGTGCGGCAGCAGCGTCACCTGCTCGTGCGACCAGAAGGCATGGGCCGCGGGCAAAGGCTCGTTGCGAAAGACATCGAGCACCGCATGCCGAACCTGCCCGCTGGCCAGTGCCGCAAGCAGGTCTGCGTCGACCACGTGCGCCCCGCGCGCCAGGTTCACCAGAGCAGCCCCCCGGCGCATCGCGGCGAAGAACTTCGCGCCGAGCAGGTCGCGCGTGGAGGCGGTCAACGGCAGCAGGTTGATCACGACGTCGGCCCGCGCCAGCTCGGCGTGCAGCGCCTCGGCGCCGCTCACGACACGCGGGTTGCCGGTGGTGGCGGCGGCAGCAACGCCGCTCTGCCGCCAGGCCGTGACGACATAGCCCTGGACGGCCAGCGTGGCGGCCACCGCCTGGCCCATCTGGCCGTGCCCCAGCACCAGCACCGGCACCTCGTCGGCGCGGCGCTGCTCATGCTGCAGCCAGCGGCTCTCGCGCTGCCTGCGGGCGTAGTCGAAGAACCCCCGGTGCAGCGACAGCGTGGCCCACAACGCGGTCTCGGCCATGGCGCGGTTCATCACCGGGTCCACCATGCGCGCGATGGGCACATCAGGCGGCAGGCTGCCGTCGGCCAGCAGGCGGTCGACGCCGGCCCACAGGGACTGCACCAGGGCCAGCGAGGGCAGTCCCTGCAGGCTGCCCGGCGGCGGGTTGGCCACCACGGCGGCGCGCACCTCGTGCGGACGCTGGCGTGCCTCCTCGGCGGAGAGCCAGCGGGCTTCGGGCATCGCGGCGACCAGCGCCACACGCCAGCGCTCCCATTCCTCGGCGTCGATGTCGCCGCACAGCAAGACGTCCATGCCTGGAGCGTAACCCAGCCCTCCGCCGGGCCAGGTTGAAGCGGTCTGATCAGCCCGCCGCCGCCTTGGCGCGGGCCGTCAAAGCCAGCAGGGCAGCCGCGACGGTCGCGCCGCGCACGGTCGACCGGTCGCCCGGCAGGTCGAGCCGGGAAGCCTGTACCCGCGTCGCGCCGTGGTCATCCTGCCAGGCCAGCGCCATCCATACCGTGCCCACCGGCTTGCCGGGCACGGCACCCCCCGGACCGGCGATACCGGTCACCGACACCGCGAGCTGCACGGGGGCGCGCTGCAGCGCACCCGCCGCCATGGCGCGGGCCACCTCTTCGCTGACCGCGCCGTGTTGCCGCAGCAGGTCCTGCTCCACCCCCAGCAGCCCGATCTTGGCCTCGTTGCTGTAGGTGACGAAGCCGCGCTCGAACCAGTCGCTCGAGCCGGCCACGGAGGTGCAGGCCGCGGCGATGAGGCCGCCGGTGCAACTCTCGGCCGTGGCCATCCGCCAACCGCGACGGCGCAGTGCGTCGGCCAGCGCCAGCACCGCGGGTTCGAAACTCACCAGGTCCATGCCGTGACTCCCAGAGCGATGACGAGCAACGTGCAGCCAGCCGCCACGAAGTCGTCGAAGAGGATGCCGACCCCTTGCCGCCAGCCGATGGGCTGCCCGGGCCGCAGCTTGAACAAGCGATCGGCCCAGCCCACCGGCCCCGGCTTGGCGGCATCGAAGAAGCGGAACAGCGCGAAGGCCACGACCTGCATCCAGAGCCCCGCGGGCATCACCAGCCACAGCACGAGCCAGAAGGCCAGGACCTCGTCCCAGACGATGGCACCGGGATCGGCCACGCCCAGGTGTTGCGCCGTGCGCGTGCAGGCCCACAGGCCCAGCGCCGTGCCGGCCAGCAACAGCAGGGCCCAGCCCGAAGCGGCGAGGAAGTGGTCGAGGACCAGGAACGAGGCCCAGCCCCACAGCGTGCCCACTGTGCCCGGCGCCACCGGCGACAGACCGCTGCCGAAACCCAGCGCCACCCAGCGCGCCGGGTGGCGCAGCATGAAGCCCGGACTGGCGCGGCGCGGCGCGCTCGGGCCGTTCATGCGAAGTGGTCGAAAGCGCGGAACGACGAGGCCAAAGGGCGGCCCGAGCCGTCGACCACCGACAGCGTGCTGCCGCCGACGATGTGGCCGCAGCGCGAAACACGCACCCCGGCCGCCTGCCCGGCGGCCTCGACGGGGCCCCGCATGCCCGGCGCCGCGGTGAACAGCAGCTCGTAGTCGTCGCCGCCGGCCAGCAGGCACTCCTGCTGGACGTCGACGCGCTGGCGCGCCAGGATGTCGCTTCGCGGAAGGGCGTCGACATCGATCACGGCCCCCACACCCGACCGCCGAAGCACGTGGCCGAGGTCACCGACCAGGCCGTCGCTGAGGTCGATCGCACTGTGTGCGACACCCCGCAAGGCCTGCCCCAGCGCCACGCGCGGCTGGGGCCGCTCCATCGCCAGCCGCACGCGCTCGAAGTCCTCGGCCGACAGCGCCAGCCGCCCGCGGAAGACCTCGAGGGCCAGGCGGGCGTCGCCCAACGTGCCGCTCACCCACACGTCGTCACCGGCCTGCGCCCCGCTGCGCAACAGCGCCTGGCCGGCTGGCACCTCGCCGAAGACGGTGATGCACAGGTTCAGCGGCCCGGCGGTCGTGTCCCCACCCACCAGCTCGATGGCATGGGCGTCTGCCAGGGCCCACAGGCCTTCGGCCAGGGGCGCCAGAAAGGCCTCGTCGACGCGCGGCATCGACAGCGCCAGGGTGAAGGCCAGCGGCTCGGCGCCACAGGCCGCGAGGTCGCTGAGGTTGACGGCCAGGGCCTTGTGTCCCAGGCGCTCGGGCGGCACCGTGGCCAGGAAGTGCCGGCCTTCGACCAGCATGTCGCTCGACACCGCCATCTGCATGCCGGGCCGTGGCACCAGCAGGGCGCAGTCGTCGCCCACGCCCAGCGCGGCACGGCGCACGGGCCGGGTGAAGTAGCGCGCGATGAGATCGAACTCGCCCATGGCCATGGCGGCACCCGTCATGCCGTGCCGGGCAGGTCGCGCAGCAGGTTGGCCAGTTCGACGGCCGACTTCACGTCCATCTTCTCGAAGACGCGGGCGCGGTGCACTTCCACCGTGCGCACGCTGATGTCCAGCGTGTCGGCGATGAGCTTGTTGGGCCGGCCTTCGATGACCAGCCGCATGACCTCGCGTTCTCGCTCGGTCAGCTCGGCCAGGGCGCGGGTCAGGGCGAGCTGGTCCGCCCGCCTGCGGAGCGCCGCGGCACTCACCGCCAGCGCCTGCTGCACGCGGTCCGCCAGCGTGTTGTTCGAGAAAGGCTTCTCGACGAAGTCGAAGGCGCCCTGCTTGACCGCCGCCACGGCGGTAGGCACATCGCCATGACCGGTGAGGAAGATGACCGGCAGCACCCCGGGCAGGCCGCGCTCCACCAGCCGCTCGAACAGCACCAGGCCGCTCATGCCGGGCATGCGCACGTCCAGCAGCAGGCACGACGGCGAGGACGGCCAGGGCGCCGACTGCGGACCGGTGCGGGTCTGCAGCCAGGCTTCGAACGCCTCGGCACTGGGAAAGCCTTCGCTGAGCATGCGACGCGACCGCAGCAGCCAGGCCAGGCCGTCGCGAACGACGTCTTCGTCGTCCACGAGGTAGACCATGGGTATGCCGAGGGCAGGATCGAGGGCAGGATTCATGCAACGGTGTGGACAGCCGCGTCGCCGGCTTCGGCCACACGCGGTGCCGGTAGGGTAAACCGGAACTCGGTGCCCGGCACGCGACCCCCTTCCTGGGGCGGGCCGAAATCCAGCGCCCCGCCGTGCTGCTCGATCACCGTGCGGCACAGGCTCAGGCCCAGGCCCATGCCCTCGGGCTTCGTGGTGAAGAAGGGCGTGAAGAGCCGGGCCGCGACGTCGGGCGTGATGCCCGGGCCGGCGTCGACGACGCTGAAAGTCACCCAGCGGCCATGTGTCTGCCGCACGCGCAGCGTGAGCACGCGATCGGCCAGCGGCGTGTCGTTCTCCATCGCCTGGATGCCGTTGCGGGTGAGGTTCAGCAGCACCTGCTCGACCATCGTGCGGTCGCACACCACCCGGGGCGCCTTGTCGGGCATGTCGACCTCGATGCGGGTACCGCTCTTGCGGGCCTGCAAGCGCACGAGCGGCAGCACGGCCTCGAACAGCAGGTCGGCGCCGATCGTCTCGCGCTGCTGCTCGCGCCGTCGCACGAAGGAGTGCACGCTCTTGATGACCCGGCCGGCCCGCTCGGCCTGCTCGGCGATGCGCGTCAGCGCCTGCTGCAGCATCTCGGGCGTGTGCTCGTCCTGGTCTTCGAGCAGGTTGAGCGACCCGCTGGCATAGCTGGCGATGGCGGCCAGCGGCTGGTTCAGCTCGTGGCTCATCAGCGAAGCCATCTCGCCCACCGTGGCCAGCCGCGCCGTCGCCTGCAGGCGGTCCTGCTGCTGGCGCGACAGGTCCTCCATCCGGCGCTGTGCACTGAGGTCGACCACGGCGCTCATCCACCCGGCGTGCCGGCCGGTCCCGTCGACCAGCGGCGCCTCGTAGATCATGACCGGGAAGCGCTCGCCGCTCTTGCGCATGAACAGGGTCTCGAAGCCCTCGCGCGACTCGGCGGCCGAACGGCCGCGCGTGCCCATCGACAGGCGGGCGAGCTGCCGTCGCTGGTACTCGTCGGCGTGCTCGGGCGGCCAGTAGGGCGGGCGCTGCGGCGTGGGCCAGCGACGCATTTCATCGGCGCTGTAGCCCACCATCGCGCAGAACGCCGGGTTGACGTAGGTGATGGCACCGTCGAGATCGCGCGCGCGCAGGCCGGTGATCAGCGAGTCCTCCATGGCCTTGCGGAAGGCCAGCGCCTCGGCCAGCGCCGTTTCGGCCTGCGCGCGCCGACGCACGTCGCGCGCCAGCAGCAGCACCAGGCCGAACAAGGCCAGCGACAGGCCCATGACGAGGGCGGTGGTGAGGTTGGGAATCAGGCTGGGCCGCGAGGCCACGGCGTCGGCCCGCAGCTGCAGCACGGACCCCGGCAGGTCGACGATCCGCTCCGCACGATAGACACCACTGCCGCGGTGAGCGCCCGCCCGGGCCAGCCGCGTACCGTCGCCCTCGACGAAGGCCAGCTCGTACAGCCGCGCCTGCGCCGGGGTCGTGGTGCCGTCGAGCAGCCGGGTCAGGCTGAAAGTGGCCACGAAGAATCCGGCCTCTTCCCGCTCGAGGCGCAGGGGCACGCACAAGTCCATCACTTCCACGCCCAGCCCGCCGGGCTGCGGCACGAAGTAGGAGCGCGAGAACGACGACTGGCCGGTGCGCCGCGCCAGCGCGCACGCCAGCTCGGCTTCGGCGTTGAGGTCCTGTCGCGACATGCGGGTGAACAGCGGCTGGTCCCAGGGCGAGTCGGCGGCGGCGTCGACAGCCAGCTGGGTGTCCCGCCGCTCCACCCGCAGCAGGGCGCGCTGCTGCCGCAGCAGCTCGATGCTGCTTTCGCGCCAGCGCGACACGGCCTGCTCGTCGAAGGTCAGCGCCTGCAGCGCCTGCATCGAACGCAGCAGGTCGCGGCGCAGGTCGGCCGCGGCCTCGGACACCATGGCGTCGGCCTGCTCCTGCAACCGTGACGATTCGTGGCTGATCGTCAGGGCCAGCAGCAGGCTCTGCGCCACCAGCAGCAGCAGCACCAGCGCACCCCACAGCAGCGCACGCCGGCCACGGCGGCGGCCGGCAGGCGGATCCATGTCGGGCGACGGCACGGCACTCATTGGGAGCACAGTATTCGCCAAGCGCCGGGTGCGGCAGCTACGCAGTTTCGCGCATGGGTACAGCGTCCCGGACAGGCACACTGCCCCACCTACAATCCGCGGCCGCGCCCATCTGGCGCCCGCCCGCCAGGAGACCGCCCATGTCCACCGCAGAAGAAAAGCGCGCCGAACTCCGGCGCGCGGCGCTCGAGTACCACGAGTTCCCGACCCCCGGGAAGATCGCCATCAGCGCCACGAAGCAGATGGTCAACCAGCGCGATCTGGCCCTGGCCTACTCGCCAGGTGTCGCGGCGGCCTGCGAGGAGATCGTGGCCGATCCGGCCAACGCCTTCAAGTACACCTCGCGCGGCAACCTCGTGGCCGTGATCACCAACGGCACGGCCGTGCTGGGGCTGGGCGACATCGGTCCGCTGGCCGCCAAGCCGGTGATGGAAGGCAAGGCGGTGCTGTTCAAGAAGTTCGCCGGCATCGACGTCTTCGACATCGAAGTGGCCGAGAAGAACCTGGACAAGCTGGTCGACGTGATCGCCGCGCTCGAACCCACTTTCGGCGGCATCAACCTCGAGGACATCAAGGCCCCCGACTGCTTCTATGTCGAGCGCCGCCTGCGCGAGCGCATGAAGATCCCCGTCTTCCACGACGACCAGCACGGCACCGCCATCGTGGTGGGCGCGGCCACGCTGAACGCGCTGAAGGTCACGGGCAAGCCCATCGGCGAGGTCAAGCTGGTGGCCTCGGGCGCGGGGGCGGCGGCGCTGGCCTGCCTGGGCCTGCTGGTCAAGCTGGGCATCCGGCGAGAGAACATCTGGGTCACCGACCTCGCCGGCGTGGTCTACGAGGGTCGCAAGGAGCTGATGGACGAGGACAAGGCCTTCTTCGCGCAGAAGACCGACAAGCGCACCCTGGCCGAGGTGATGCACGGTGCCGACATCTTCCTGGGCCTGTCGGCAGGCGGCGTGCTCAAGGCCCCGATGGTGGCGAGCATGGCGGCGCAGCCCGTCATCTTCGCGCTGGCCAATCCGACGCCGGAGATCCTGCCGGAGGAGGTCAAGGCCGTGCGCAGCGACGCCATCATCGCCACCGGCCGCACCGACTACCCGAACCAGGTCAACAACGTCCTGTGCTTCCCGTACATCTTCCGCGGCGCACTGGATAGCGGTGCGACGACGGTGACCGATGCGATGGAAATTGCCGCGGTGCACGCCATCGCCGAACTGGCGCAGGCCGAACAGAGCGAGGTGGTGGCCGCAGCCTATGCCGGGGCCACGCTGAGCTTCGGCCCGGAATACCTGATCCCCAAGCCCTTCGATCCGCGACTGATGATGAAGATCGCACCGGCCGTGGCCGAGGCGGCAGTGAGTTCCGGCGTGGCGCTGCGCCCGATTGCGGACATGTCAGCCTACCGCGAGCGGCTGCAGAGCTTCGTGTACGCCTCGGGCAACATGATGAAGCCCATCTTCACCCTCGCCAAGGCCGCCACCCAACGCCGCGTCGCCTACGCCGAAGGTGAAGAGGAACGCGTGCTGCGCGCGGTACAGGTGGTGGTCGACGAAGGCCTGGCCCGTCCGACGCTGATCGGGCGTCCTCTGGTGATTGCACAGCGCATCGAGAAGTTCGGCTTGCGCCTGAAGGAAGGACTCGACTACGACATCGTCAACGTCGAGCAGGACCACCGCTACCGCGACTTCTGGCAGACCTACCACCGCATGACGGAGCGCAAGGGCATCACGGTCCAGGTGGCCAAGATAGAGATGCGCCGCCGGTTGACGCTGATCGGCGCGATGCTGCTGCACAAGGGCGAGGTCGACGGCATGCTGTGCGGCACCTGGGGCACCACGGCCAACCACCTGCAGTACATCGACCAGGTCATCGGCAAGCGCGAAGGCGGCAGCCCGAGCACCGAACAGGACGTGCGCATCTACGCCTGCATGAACGGCCTGATGCTGCCGGGCCGCCAGGTCTTCCTCGTCGACACCCACGTCAATGCCGATCCGACGGCCGAGGAGCTGTGCGAGATCACGGTGATGGCCGCCGAGGAGATGCTGCGGTTCGGCATCGAGCCCAAGGCCGCGTTGCTCAGCGCCAGCAACTTCGGCACCCACGACCACCCCGGCGCCGTCAAGATGCGCAAGGCGCTGGCCCTGCTGCAAGCGCAGGCGCCCTGGCTGGAGGTCGACGGCGAGATGCACGGCGACGTGGCACTCGACGGGGCGCTGCGTCACAACCTGATGCCGCACAGCAGCCTCACGGGCAACGCGAACCTGCTGGTGCTGCCCAATATCGACGCCGCCAACATCTCGTACAACCTTCTGAAGACCGCCGCCGGCGGCGGCATCGCCATCGGACCGGTGCTGCTGGGCGCAGCCAAACCAGTGCATGTACTCACTTCTTCAGCCACGGTGCGGCGCATCGTGAACATGACCGCGCTCACGGTCGCTGACGCCAACGCCCAGCGCTGATCGGGCTCCGTAGCCCGCCATCCCGGCGATACGAGCCTCTCTTCAGGGGCCCGGATCACAATGTAAGCACCCGCTGATCCCCCTCAGTGGGTGCCGCATTTTTGTGCATCAGCTTGAGTTCCGGGGCCGATTCCGGTACCATTTTGGTTTGAATTTTCAGGGTTTACCCGTGTTTCTGACCGGTTTCGCTGTGCGGAGTGGTGCGCTCCGGCAGGCGGTTCGCAAGATTGGCGTGGCTGCTTTTGCCGTCGCCTGCATTGCCTCCGGATCGGTTGCCGAAGCACGCCAGGGCGAGCCCGCAGCAGCGTTGGAGGCCATCCCGCTGCAGGCCCTGCCGGCCGAGGCGCAGCGCACGAAGCAGCTGATCCTGTCCGGCGGACCCTTCCCGTACACCAAGGACGGCACGGTGTTCTTCAACCGTGAAGGCATCCTGCCGCGCAAGCCCAGAGGTTCGTACCGGGAATACACCGTCAAGACTCCCGGGGCCAGGAATCGGGGAGCCCGGCGCATCGTCTGCGCTGGCACTCCGCCCACGGCCCCGGAGGTTTGCTACTACACCGCCGATCACTACTCCAGCTTCAAACGCATAGTGCAGTGATCGGACCGGCCCAGGTTTTTCACCATTGATCCCCAGAGGAGGCACGCGACCATGGAGTTGCAGACCATCCGACCGAACATCGTTCAGTCGATCCGGGCCTACCGGGTCGAAGACCTCATGCAGGCGGCC
>LNFM01004340.1_pt1 | contig 26307 bp, 31 predicted proteins | sample 596031 | NCBI WGS metagenome assembly LNFM01 (sample SAMN04254537, study PRJNA301005) | activated carbon metagenome | isolation source: dual media filters at the Ann Arbor, Michigan drinking water treatment plant | place: USA: Ann Arbor | reverse complement strand
TGCACAGCCAGGGCGCCATCGAGAACACCCGAGAGGCGACCAATGTCGCCATCCAGGGCCAGGGCTTCTTCATCGTCCGCGGCGAGAGCGGCAACGCCTACACCCGCGCCGGCAACTTCAGCTTCAACGCCGACGGCGAACTGGTCACCACCGATGGCTGGCGCGTCCAGGGCTTCACGGAGACCGACCCCGTGACCGGCGCCGTGATCACGACTGGCGCCATGGCCGACATCATCGTGCCGCCCGGCGTGCTGCGCGAGCCCGTGGCGACGACCAACGTTCGCACCCTGATCAACCTGGACGCCGACGCGCCCGTGACCGGCGCCGTCAACTTCTCGACGCCCATCAAGATCATCGACGCGCTGGGCAGCCCGCACGTCATCACCGTGGACTTCCAGAAGACCGGTCCCGGGGCCTGGACCTACACGGCCAACGTCCCCGCGGCCGACGTCAACGGTGGCGCGGGTGTGTTCCAGCTCGCCACGGGCGTGCTGACGTTCGATGGCACGGGCGCCCTGACCAACCCGGCCGCTGACCTCCAGTTCACGGCCCCGGCCGCCTGGGCCAACGGCGCGGTCGGCACGAACATCGTGTGGGACATCACCCCGCCCCCGGCCGACACGCCGTCGATCACCAGCTTCTCCTCGAAGTCCGAGACCTCGTCGCTCACGCAGAACGGATCGCCCGCCGGGCAGATCAGCAACATCTCGGTCGACTCGGAAGGGCAGATCATCGCGACCTTCGGCGCCGGGCAGACGGTGGCGGTCGGTCAGCTCGGCCTGGCCAACTTCAACAACCCGAAGGGCCTCGTGAAGCTCGGCGCCAACCGGTTCGGCGAAAGCCAGGCGGCCGGCATTCCCAATGTCGGCACGGCCGGCACCGGTGGCCGCGGCACCCTGATCGGGAGCGCCATCGAGCAGTCCAACGTCGACATCGCGCAGGAGTTCACCCAGATGATCCTGGCGCAGCGCGGGTATCAGGCCAACTCGCGCACCATCACCGTGTCCGACGAAGTGCTCGTCGAAACGCTCCAGCTCAAGCGGTAATTCCCGTGAGGACGGGTGATCCCTGGATCACCCGTCTCCCGTCGCCCGGAGCGCTCCATGAGCCTCGTGCCGTTCTCCCCGTCGTCTCCCGTCGCCCCGCCGTCGTCACCGGCCCCCTCGCGCTCGGCCCAGCCGTCCGCGCGCGGTCCGGTCGGGCCAGGCGTCGCTCGCGCTCCGTCGGCGCCGCGAGGCGATCACGCCCCGTCGGCCGGAACAAAGGGCAAGGGCGGCTTCGCCAGCGTGCTCGCCGCCGTCCAGGACCAGGACGACGCGCCCCCAGCTGCACCGGTGGACGGTCGTCCCATGGCCGCGGCATCGGAGCCACAGAATGAGCCGACCGTGGAGATCCAGACGTCCCCCGAGCCGCAGTTGGTGATCGCCCCGCCGCCCGTCGAGGTCCCGTCTGGCGCCCAGACGCAGACGCCCTGGTTGCTGCTGGCCCTTGGCAGCGGCACCAGTTCGTGGCAAGAGACCGGGGATCCGGTCCGCACCGAGTCCGTGGCTGACGCCACGATCGAGTCCGTCCGGCATCTAGTGTCAGGGGAGGCATCGGCCCCTGCGGAGGTCCCCCTCGTGCTGGCCGGCACCCCCGTGGTCGCGCCGGTCCCGGTGGCAGCCCCGCCGGCGGCGCCCCCCGAACTGGCGGCGCCTGCACCGGCGCCTTCGCCCGCGACGCCAGCGCCCGCCCTCGCGGTCGCGGAGCCGTCGCCCTTGATGGGCCCCGCGGTCGTGGTGCCGGCGCGCACCGCCGCGCTGGTGACCCCGGATGCCGGGGCGGCCGAGTCCACGGCCGTCGTGGCGCCTGAGGCGGCGCCGGTGCCCGAGCTGAAGGGCATGCCTTCCCCCGTGGTCGCGTCGCCGATGGCGGCCGACGATGAACTGCCCCCGGCGGAGCTGGCGGCGCCCCGTGTCACGGAGCCGTCGCCGGGCGCCTGGAAGGTCCTGCCGACCGACGAGCCGTCGCGTGACATCCGTCCCGCGCCGAGCGACACCGCCGGTCCCCTGCCGCCCCCGACGATGGAGATGCTGACGCGCTGGCGCGCGGCACGCCGCGCGGCCACCGGGGAGGCCGCGTCCACGATCCCGCCGGTGGTCGAGGTGCGGCCCGAGCCGACGACAACAGGCGCGTCGGCCGCGCCATCAGCGGCGTCGAGCCGCCTGGCGCAGTGGATGGGGCAGCAGGCTCCGGTCGAGGGCACCTTCCCAGCCGAGACGTCGACGGGCATCGCCACGGGTGTGGGCGGGGTGACGGCGGCGGCGAGGCCGGCATCCCGAACGTCGGAGGTGCTGTTCAGGCTGTCGCAGGCGGGCGGCGACCGGTCGACCGGCGCCGACCATCAACTGCCATCCGGTCTCGGCCCGATGGTCGTGGCTCCGTCCGGGGGTTCGCCGGAGATCACCCCATCGTCGATGTCTGCCGCAGCGCCGCCCCTGTCGCCGGCGGTGGGTGAGCAGGTGATGCAGCAGGTCGTGCAGTCGCTCAAGATGCAGTGGAAGGATGGCATCGGCGAGGCCAAGCTGCACCTGCGGCCCGATGCGCTCGGCGCCGTGACCGTCACGCTGCGCGTCGAGGCCGGAGCGGTGACGGCTGTCGTGCGGGCCGAGTCGGCCCAGGTGCAGGAGTGGGTGCTGCAGCACCAGCACACGCTCCGCCAGCAGATGGAAGCCGCCGGGCTGCACCTCGATGAGCTGGTCGTCTCGCCCGACGACCAGCGTCAGCAGCAGCCCGACCAGGACTCCGCGCCCGAGCAGCGTCGTCGCCCGCGGGTCGCGCCGGAGGCCGACGGTCCCGGCACGGCGGACCGTCCGCGGTTCGAGCAACTGCTCTAGCCGCGGTGGGGCAGGACGGGCGCCCCTCCGGGGCCCCAGCGAGGTGCCATGTGTCGGTCGTCCGTCACCCCCGCCGGTGTGACGGCGGCCGCCCGTCGGCGTGTTCCGGGCTCACGGAACGAAATCGGCACATTTCCAGCCAACTTCAACGGGCCTGAGCCGCGCGTCCCGCGCGCGGCCGCGGCATCAGCCTTGCTCCCTCCTGTAGCAGCCGCCGTGGGGCGGACTCAGGAGCATCCATGAGCAAAGCCGCGAAGCCCGCAGATCCCAACGCCAAGAAGAAGGGCAAGTTGCCCTTGATCATCGGTCTCGTCGTCCTCCTGGCCGGAGGCGGTGGGGGCGGCTACTGGTGGTTCGCCAAGCAGAAGGCCGCCGCCGCCGGTGAGGAAGAGGCCGGAGACCACGGCAAGAAAAAGAGCAGCAAGAAGGACAGCCATGCCAAGGCGAGCCACGACGAGGAGTCGGAGGTGCCCGAAGGCGGTGCGCTGCTGCCGCTCGACGTCTTCACGGTCAACCTGGCCGACACCGATGCGCAGCGCTTCCTCCGGACGAACGTCCAGCTCGTGATCGACGGCGACGAGGCCGTCATCAAGGAACTCGAGCACGAGAAGCTGCCGATCGCACGGGCGCGGTCGATGGTCCTCGACCTGCTGTCCACGCAGACGGCGGCGGCGATTGCCACGGCCGAAGGCAAGGACACGCTGAAGAAGGCCATCGCCGAGAAGGCGTCCCTGGCACTGCATCACGAGGTCATCGATGTCCTCTTCTCCGACTTCGTCATCCAGTTCTGACCTGTCGCTGCCCTCGGCCCTGGCGGGCTTCGGCGACGTGCGGATGCACGTCGACGTGATCCTCGGGCGCGGGGCCATGACGCTGCGCGCCTGCCTCGCCCTGCAGAAGGGCAGCGTCGTGCGGCTGTCGCAGTCGGCCGGGCAGGACCTGTTCGTGCTGGTGAATGCCGTGCCCGTCGCGCGCGGCGAGGTCGTGATCATCGACGACAGCGTCTCGCTCCGTCTCACCGAGTTCCGCCAGAAGGCGGCCACCGAGGCGCTCGCGTGACGCTTTCCGTCCTCCTCGCGCAGGCGCAGGCCCCGGTGCCGGCCGTCGGCTGGTCCGATGGGCCCGGCGTCGTGCGCACGCTCGTCTCGCTGCTGGTCGTCCTTGGTCTGCTCGCCGGCTGCCTCTGGCTCATTCGCCGCGGGGGCTGGCAGGGGGGCCTCAAGAAGGGACCGCGCGCCATCCAGATCGAGACCGCGCTCGGGCTCGGGGATCGCCGTCAGCTCGTCATCGTCTCCGTCGAGGGAAGGCGCCTGCTGCTCGGGGTGACCCCGATGCACGTCGCGCTGGTCACCGAGCTGTCGGGGCCGGGCACGTCGTTCCAGGACGCCCTCGCGGCGCGCGTTCCCGCGGCCGGGGCCACCCCGCACGACATCCAGGAGGCCCGATGACCCGGCTCCTCCGGCGCCTCGGCGGCACGGTCGTCGTGTGGCTGCTGCTGGCCGCGCCGGTGCTCGCGCAGGGCACCGACGCCACCCGCATCGACATCGATGGCATCGGGGCGGTGTCGGCGCCGCTGCAGGTCGTGCTGCTGCTGACGCTGCTCAGCTTCATCCCGGCCATCCTCATGACCATGACGGCGTTCACGCGCATCGTCATCGTCTTCCACTTCCTGCGACAGGCCCTCGGCACGCAGGAAGCGCCGTCCAACCAGATTCTCATCGGCCTGGCGCTGTTCCTGACCGTGTTCGTCATGGCGCCGGTGGGCGAGCAGGTCAACGAGGCCGCCGTGCAGCCGGCGCTGCGCAACGAGATCACGGTGACCCAGGCCCTCGAGCGCGGGACGCCGCCGCTGCGCGCGTTCATGCTGAAGCAGACCCGCGAAGCCGACCTGGCCCTGTTCGTGGAACTGGGCAAGGTCGCGCGGCCGGCGACGCCAGACGCGCTGCCGATGCGGGTCGTCGTCCCCGCCTTCATCCTGTCGGAGATCAAGACCGGGTTCCAGATGGGGTTCTACCTGTTCGTGCCGTTCCTGCTCATCGACCTGGTCGTCTCCACGACGTTGCTCTCGATGGGCATGCTGCAGCTGCCACCGGCGATGATTTCGCTGCCGTTCAAGATCATGCTCTTCGTGATGATCGACGGCTGGAATCTGCTGGTGTCCTCGCTGGTGCGCAGTTTCCTCTGAGGCCGTGATGTCAGAAGCCCTCGTCGTCGGTATCGTGCGCCAGGCCATCGAGCTGGCCATCCTCGTGAGCCTGCCGATGCTGCTGGCCGGGCTGGTGGCCGGCGTGGCGGTCAGCGTGTTCCAGACGGTCACCAGCATCCAGGACAACGTGCTGGCCTTCATCCCGCGTGCGGCCGCCATCTTCCTCACCTTCGCCATCACGTTCCCGTGGATGCTGCGGCTGATGTCGGGCTTCGCACGGCAGATGGTCACGCGCCTGCCCGAGCTGGTGCGCTGATGGATCTCTCGCCCATCCTCGTCTTCGCGATCGTGCTCATCCGTCCCAGCCTGCTGGTGCTGGCCACGCCGATGTTCGGCGGGACGTATGCGCCGGCGCAGGCGAAGATTGGCCTGGTGCTGGTGCTCGGCGCCTTCATGGCGCCCGTCATCGGGGTGCCCCGCACCATCGAGTCCGGGATGTTCCTCACCATCGTGCTGCGCGAGGCCCTGATCGGCTTCGCGATGGCCATGGCGGTACGCCTGCTGCAGGCCGGCGCCGAGCTGGGCGGCTACCTCACCGGATTCCAGATGGGGCTGTCGTACGCGGCCCTGATCGACCCGCAGAGCGGCGTCCGCAACAACGTCCTGGCGGCGCTGTACGGCTCGATCGCGATGATCGTCTTCTTCCTCAGCAACGCCCACCACGACGTCCTGCGGGCGCTGGCCGCGTCGTATCAGGCGCTGCCCATCGGCGGCGGGGCGGTCGCCGCCGATCTCGGCGAACTCGTGGCGCGGATGTTCGGGCTGATGTTCACGCTCGGCGTCCGCCTGGCCGCGCCCATCGTCGTGGTGCTGCTCATCGTCGAAGTGGCGCTCGGCGTGATGGCGCGCGTGGCGCCGACGCTGAACCTGATGGTCACGGCCGCGCCGGTGCGGCTCCTCATCGGCTGGATGGCGCTCGCGCTGACGGTGCGCGTCCTGCCCGAGATCCTCATGCGGGCGTTCCCGCAGGCGCTGACGCTCGGCGCCCGCACCGCCGCGGCGATGCACTGACATGGCCGACGACCGCACAGAAAAACCCACACACAAGCGACTCACCGACGCGCGGAAGCGCGGACAGGTGGCTCGCAGCCGTGACCTCAACGACGCCTTCCACCTCGGGGCCGCCCTGATGGTCCTGACCTACTGGGGCCCCTCGATGATCTCGGGTCTCGGCACGATCGTGGGCCAGGGACTGTCGCGCGTCGGCGATGCGCGGCACCAGGCGATCACCAGCGGCGAAGTCGTCAACCTGGCCGTGCAGGGCGTGATGCAGATCGGCTGGCTGGTGGCGCCGCTCGCGGTGGCCGCCTTCGTCGCCACGGCGGTGTCGACCCAGGCCCAGGGAGGCTTCGTGTTCGCCAACGAGGCCCTGCGGGTCGACTTCGCGCGCCTGAATCCGGCCACGGGCTTCAAGCGGCTGATGCCGTCGCAGGCGGGCATCAACCTCGTCAAGACGGTGATTGCGGCGACGATCGTCGGCGCCGTGGCGTGGGCGACCATCGACACGCTGCTGCTCGAGTCGCCCGCCTTCGCGCTGCTGACGCCGGTGGCCTCCGGGTTGAGCGCCTGGGAGCACACGGTCCTCTTCCTCAAGCGCGCGGTGGTGACGCTGTTCGCCTTCGCCGCGGCCGACTTCGGCCTGCAGATGTACCGCACCGGCGAGTCCCTGAAGATGACCAAGCAGGAGGTCCGGGACGACTCGAAGATGCAGGAGGGCAACCCCGAGATCAAGGCGCGCGTCCGGCGGGTGCAGCGCGAGATGATCCGTCGGCGGATGCTCGCCGCCGTGCCCAAGGCGACCGTGGTCATCACCAACCCGACCCACTTCGCGGTCGCCCTGCAGTACACCCGCGGACAGATGGCCCCCGAGGTCGTGGCCAAGGGCGCCGATGCGCTGGCCCTGAAGATCCGCACGATCGCCCGCGAGCACGGCGTGCCGATCGTCGAGAACCCGCCGCTGGCCCGGGCCATCTACAAGCAGGTCGAGGTCGGGGAGTCCATCCCCGGTGACCTGTTCGAGGCCGTGGCCGAGATCCTGGCGTACCTGATCCGCCTCAAGCAGCTGGTGTTGTGAGCGAGGAGCGTCGTTCGATGTCGAGACCCACCCCCTTCGGGCCGTCACAGCTGCTGGTGCCAGGCGTCGTCATCCTGGTGCTGGCACTGATGGTGCTGCCGCTGCCGCCGGTCATCCTCGACCTGCTGCTGTCGGTGGACATCGCGCTGTCGGTGGTCCTGCTGCTGACGGCCGTCTACGTCAAGGACCCGATCGAGTTCTCGGTGTTCCCGTCGCTCCTGCTGCTGCTCACCCTGCTCCGTCTGTCGTTGAACGTGGCCGGCACCCGCCTCATCCTCCTGCACGGGGCCGAGGGTGTGGATGCGGCCGGGCACGTCATCATGTCGTTCGGCCAGTTCGTCGTCGGCGGCAACTTCGTCGTCGGCGTCGTGGTCTTCCTCGTGCTGATCGCCATCCAGTACGTGGTGATCAATCACGGTGCGGTCCGCATCTCGGAAGTCACGGCGCGGTTCACCCTCGACGCCATGCCGGGCAAGCAGATGTCGATCGATGCCGACCTCAACGCCGGGACCATCGACGACCGCGAGGCCAAGCGCCGCCGCGACAACGTGCGCAAGGAGGCGGAGTTCTACGGCGCGATGGACGGCGCCATCCGGTTCACCCAGCGCGACTCGCTGGCCGCGCTGCTCATCACCGGCGTGAACATCGTCGCCGGCCTGGTCATCGGTGTCATGCAGTACGACATGGACATCATCGATGCCGCCAGGACGTTCACCATCCTGACGGTGGGCGAGGGGCTCGTGACGGCCATTCCGTCGCTGCTCGTGTCGATGGCTGGCGGCCTCATCACCACGCGGGCCTCCTCGGAGTCGTCGCTCGGCGAGGACGTCGCCACGCAGCTGCTCTCCAAGATGCAGCCGCTGGCGATTGGCGCGGCCGTGCTGTTCGCCATGGGCCTCGTGCCCGGTCTGCCGAAGATGGCGTTCTTCCTCGTGGCCGCCGCGTTCGCCTACGCCGCGTACGCCAATCGGCCGGGCGCCGGCGAGGATGCCCTCGAGGGGCCCACCGACACCGGCGGCGCGCCGACCGCACCGGAGGCGAGTGTCGAGACCCTGGCCTCGGTCGATCCGCTCAGCGTCGAGGTCGGCTACGCCCTGATCTCGCTCGTGGACGAACGCCAGGGCGGCACGTTGCTGCAGCGCGTCAAGTCGATTCGCCGCCAGATCGCCACCGAGACCGGCATGATCGTGCCGCCGGTCCACGTGGCCGACAACCTGCAGCTCGGCCCACGGACGTACGCGCTGCTCGTCAAGGGCGTCGAGGTGGCACGCGCGGAGCTGATGCCCGACCGCCTGCTCGCCATCAACCCGGGCACGGCCACCGGTACCATCGAGGGCACGACGGCGCGCGAACCGGCGTTCGGCTTGCCGGCGCTGTGGGTCCGGGCCGAGCAGCGCGATGCCGCGACCGCGGCCGGCTTCACCGTCGTGGACCCGACGACCGCCCTCTCGACGCACCTGTCCGAGGTCATCCGGAACTTCCTGCCCGACCTGCTGACGCGCCAGCACACCAAGGACATGGTGGATCGCGTGGCCCAGCAGTCGCCGCGCCTGGTGGACGACCTGATCCCGAAGCTGCTCGGCCTCGGCGACGTCCAGCGCGTCCTGCGGCAGCTGCTGCGCGAGCGGGTGCCCGTCAAGGACCTGACCACCATCCTCGAAGCGCTGGCCGACGTGGGCGCCCAGACCAAGGATCCGGACCTGCTGAACGAGGCGGTCCGTCAGGCGCTGGGCCGGGCCATCTGTCGACAGCACCAGACCGAGCAGGGCGACCTGCCGACCATCAACCTCGCGCCCTCGCTCGAAGAGCGGCTGATGCAGGCCATCGTCCGCACCGACCACGGTGTCGTGCTCGCCATCGACCCGAACGACGCCCAGCAGATGGCCTCACGCATCGCGCGCGCCCTCGAGACGGCGGTGGCACAGCCTGTGCTTTTGTGTTCACCAGCACTGCGTCCGCACCTGTGGCGTTTGTTCACCAGGGTGCTTCCGCAGATGGGGGTGCTCTCGCACAGCGAGGTCCCCACCCACGTGAAGGTTGCACCGGTGGCCGTACTCGATTGACGCCATGACTCCTCAGCGATTTCGCAGTTCCAGTGTTCGTGACGCACTCGCCCAGGCCCGTGAGGCCCTCGGTCCGTCAGCCCTCGTGCTCGGCACGCGGCTGGTGCCGTCCTCCGGGTGGCGCGGCTGGCTGGGGGGCCGGGAGGTCGAAGTCTCGGCATTCGCCCCGTCGGGTGTGTCGGAGAACCGACGGTCTCGCGATGCCGCAACCGCACACCCCGCACACGCCCCGGCGACGACGTCGCGGGTGCCGGTGACCGACAGTCTGGTGGCCCGCTTGATGGCGACCGGACTGGACCGCGAGCTGGCCGAGTCGGTCGTCGAGGCGATCCCGCAGGGGCGCCGCCGCGACGTCTCGCAGGGCCAGATCCGGGAAGCGCTCGCCACCTGCCTCGCGCCCATCGCCACCCGCGGCACGGCGCTCGGGGACGTCAACGTCTTCATCGGCCCCCCAGGGGTCGGCAAGACGACCACCATCGCCAAGATTGCCGCGCAGGCCCGGGCACGCGGGGAGCGGCGGTACCGGCTGGTCGCCGCCGACGGCTATCGGGTCGGGGCGGTCGAACAGCTGCGACTCTACGCCGACATCATCGGCAGCCCGTTCGTGGTCGCCCGCACACCCGACGAGGTGACCGGGGCCGTCACGAGCAGCCGCCTGCCGGTCCTGGTCGATACGCCCGGCCTCTCGCCGGCCAACGAGGAGGCGGGGGCGTTCTTCGCGGCCCTGTCCACCCTGCCGGCCGTGCATACCCACCTGGTCGTGCCCGGCGGCACCACGCCGCGGGACTTCGACCGCATCTGGGACCGGTTCGCCCTCGCCGGGGCCGACCGCGTGGTGATTTCGAAGGTGGACGAGGCCGAGACGGTCATGCCGTTGGTCCGCGCCCTCCATGAACGTGACGTGCCGGTATCGCTCATCGGGCTGGGGCAGCGAGTCCCCGAAGACCTGGTGGAGGGCGAGCCCGAGATGATTGCCGCGTGTCTCCTCGGGCAGGTCCCCGTGGTGCACGCATGAATGCCCCCGCGCAGGGGCGCTGGACAGGAGAAGAGGCCGTGCCGGTACTGACCCCGCAGGCGAGCTATATGGACCGGGACCAGTTGGTGATCGCCCATGTCGGCCTCGTCAAGGCCATGGCGCACCGGTTGGCTCAGCGGCTGCCGGCACAGGTGGAGATGACCGATCTCATCAGCGTGGGCGTGATGGGACTGATCGACGCGGCTGGCCGCTACCGGCCGTCGATGGGCGTGCCCTTCGACGCCTTCGCACGCCGACGCGTGCAGGGCGCCATGCTCGATGCGCTGCGTGACCTCGACTGGGCGCCGCGTTCCCTCCGCCGCATGCGCCGTGAACTCGACGGCGCGGTCGCCAAGCTGCGCGCCGAGCTGAAGCGCGAGCCGACCGAGGACGAGGTCGCCGGTCACATGCAGATGTCGCCGAGCGAGTACGACAAGGCGATGGACCAGGTCCGGACGCTCGACGTCGGCGCCATCCGGCAACTCGATGCCACGGGCGAGGACGGCCAGCCGCTGCTCGAACTCTGCATCGATGTGGACGAGGGCCCGGACGCCCAGCTGGAACGCAAGGAACTGCGCGTGCTGCTCGCGCAGGCCATCATGGAACTGCCCGAGCGTGAACGGCAGATTCTGGCCCTCTACTACGAGGAAGAGATGACCATGGCGGAAATCGGCGCGGTCATCGGCGTGTGCGAGTCGCGGGTGTCGCAGTTGCGCTCGCTGGCGCTCTCTCGCCTGCGCAGCAGCCTCAAGACCCGACTGCAGAAGCCCGAGGCGCGGGCGTGAGCAAGATCCTCTCCCAGGACGAGATCGATGCCCTCCTGACATCGGCCGCGGACCTGGACAAGTCGGCCAAAGCCGACGGAAGCCTGCCGATCGACAGCGAGTCGGTCATCGTCTACAACTTCCGCCGCCCGGACCGGGTCAACAAGGAGCAGATCCGGTCGCTGCACTTCCTGCACGACCGGTTCGCCCGCAACATCTCGACGTCGCTGTCGGCGTACCTGCGCACCGTCACCGACGTCAACGTGACCTCGGTGGAGCAGTTCACGTACTCCGAGTTCCTGATGTCGCTGCCCGATCCCACGGCGTTCTATGCCATCTCGCTGACGCCCATCGAGGGCCTGGGCGCGCTGGAGCTGAACCCCTCGGTGGCGTTCTCGATGATCGACCGCATGCTCGGGGGATCCGGCAAGGGCATGGCGCCGACGCGCGGATTGACCGAGATCGAACACAACGTGATCGACGGCGTGGTCAAGCTGGTGCTCGAGCACCTCACCGAGACGTGGCGCAACATCGTCGACGTGCGCTTCCGGGTCAACGGCCGCGACACGCGCCCGCAGATGCTGCAGGTGGCGGCCCCGAATGAAGTCGTGGTCCTCATTGGCTTCGACATCAAGATCGGCGACGCGCGCGGAATGTTGAATTTCTGTCTGCCGGCCACCGCCATCGAAACCGTGGGCGACTCGTTCACCCACACCTGGTACCGATCGCATCGCGAGCCGACCATCGACGACCGGCAGCAGTTCTGGCGCACGCTCGGGCACCTCCCGGTCGACGTCTCGGCCACGGTCGAGACCACCCTGTCGGCCCGTGACGTGCTCGAACTCTCGCCCGGCGACGTGATCGCGCTCGGCCATCGGCTCTCGGATCCCCTGCAGGTCCGCGTCTGCGACACCGTCAAGTTCGATGCCTACCCGATGCAGGAGCGTGGCCACGCCGGCGTGCGCCTGCTGCAGCCGGTGACCACGGGAAGCGGGGCAGAGGTGGCGCATGCCTGAGACCAAGCTCCTCATCGACGCACTGGCCACCAACCTGGGCGAGTCCCTCGGGGCCATGACCGGCACGGCCGTGCGCTGCATGCCGACCGTTGGCGAGGCCACGGTCGACTGGCAGGTCCCGGTGCAGGTCGGCGGCACCGGCGTCGGGACCGTGTGGCTCGGTCTCAGCCAGGACGGCGCGACGCAACTGGTCGCCGCCATCCTCGGGGATCCGGCCCTGGTCGGCGACGCCGACATCGTCGACGCGCTCAAGGAACTGATTGGCCAGGCGGCCGGTGCCCATGTCCATGGCGACGGCAAGGGCCTGCGACTGACCGTCGAGGACGCCGGACCGGCCACCGCGCCCGTGCTGGCCGATGCCCAGCACTACGACCTCATGGTCGGCACGGCGGACCCCATCCGGCTGGTCGGGTGGGGACGGACGATCGCGGGTCTGGCGCCCGAACCCGCGCGCCCGGCCATGCCGGCCCAACCCTCGGCCCCGCCGCCGGCCACGATACCGGCCGCCGCGATGGCGTCACCGCCGCCGCGCAATCTCGACGTCGTCCTCGACATCGAACTGCCGATCACGGTGCGGTTCGGCGAGACCCAGATGACGCTCGAGGCTCTGGCCCGTCTTGGCCCCGGTTCGATGATCGACCTGGCGCGATCGCCCGATGATCCGGTCGACCTGCTGGTGAATGGCCGTCTCGTCGCCCGCGGCCAGGTGGTCGTGGTGTCGGGATGCTACGGTGTGCGCGTGAACGAGGTGGTGAGTCCCGCGGACCGCCTCCGCAGCCTGGAACTGTAAGGAGACCTTCGATGCCGATGCCGATGCTCGTGTTGACGTCCATCCTGCTGCTCGCCACGGGCGTGATCCTGCTGGTGGCGACGCGCCTGGTGCGCGCGCTGCGACACACCGTCGAACTGGAGCAGCGCATCGCCCGCCTCCAGGAGGGCGTCAACCTGCTCACCGACACGACGGAGACGGGCTTCCGCCAGGTGGCCGCCGAAGTCGAGCGCCTCTCCTCGCTGGGCACGTCCCCGGCAGCGGCACCGCAGGCGCCTCCTGCGGCGCGGCCGACGGCCGTCCGGCTGCGGGCGGCCACCCGGCGTGGACGCACCGTCAAGGAGATTGCGGCCGCCGAGCAGGTCTCCGAAGGCGAGGTTCGCCTGCGCCTCTCCCTGGCCGATGCCGGGGCGTCCGGACGTACGCGCAAGACGACGGAGTCGGGCCGTGCCTCGCTGCGCGCATAGCGAGTGTCCGACCTGGCGCGTCGTGCAGTGGGCGCGTCCGGGCATCCACTTCGACGGGGAGTGGTTCTGCAGCAGCACGTGCCTGGCCGACGTCACCACACGCCGGATCGAGGCGCTGCGCCCACCGCGCATCGTCCGCGTGCCGACGATGCCGCCCGTGCGCCTCGGTGCCACCCTGGTGGCCGCGCGCAGCATCTCGGCCGAGACCCTGGCGCATGCGCTGCAGGGGCAGGGGACCAGCGGGTTGCGGCTCGGCGCGCAGTTGCTCGCCATGGGCGCCGTGGACGAGGCCACCATCACGCATGCCCTGGCCCGCCAATCGGGTGTCGGGTTCCTGACCCGCATCGACCCGCGCTCCGTGCGTCTCACGGTGGCGGGGCTCTCGAGGACGGTCGTGCAGGCCCTGGGCGTCGTGCCGCTCGAGACCGAACGTGACGGCACCTTGCGCATCGCGGCCGCCGCGCCGTTGCCACGGACGGCCATCGCCGCCCTGCAGTCGGGTACCGGCATGCGGGTGCGGGCCTACCTCGTGAGCGACGCCGTACTCGAGGCGCTGCTCGAGGCCTATGGCCTCGACGCCACCCCGACGCCGGTCAGTGGTGTCGGACGACTGACAGCGGTGCAGGCCGCCCGACGCATTGCCGACGCCGCCACCGCCGGACGGGCCCAGACGTGGCAGCACACGTGGGGCCCGGGATTTGCATGGGTACGTCTCGACGGGGCATTCGGTCCTGAAGACCTGATCGTCGCGCCCTCTCGGACGGAGAAAACATGGCAGGTGGCAGTTACGCAGCGTTGAGCGGCCTACGGACGCGACTCGAGCAACTCGATCGGCTCGCCTCCGACATCGCCAACGCCAAGACCGCGGGTTACAAGGCCGAACGCGTCACGACCCACGCCGCGCAGCGTCCGAGCTTCGGCAAGGCCCTGCAGGCGGCGGTGGACGTGGCGCCCGGTCCTGGACACCTGGACTTCCGCCCCGGCGCCATGGAGAAGACCAATCGCGATCTCGATTTCGCCATCGAGGGCCGCGGCTTCTTCGTGGTGGACACGACGCAGGGGCCCCGCTACACCCGGAACGGCAACTTCTCGCTGACGGCCGACGGCACGGTCGTCACCGCGGACGGCTTCCCCGTACAGACCGCGGCCGGCCCGCTCAAGGTCGGCCGCAACGCCGGCCCCATCAGCGTGGCCGACGATGGGACGGTGAGCGTCGGCAGCCAGACGGCCGGCACACTGCGCGTGGTCGACTTCGGCGACTACTCCGAGCTGCAGCGCGAAGATCTCGGCCGCTTCCGCGTGCCCACCACGGTCACGCCCACCGAGGCCCCGACCGCGACCGTGCGGTCCGGCATGCTCGAGGCCTCCAACGTGTCGGTCGTCGACCGCATGGTGGCGCTCACGGAAGTGTCGCGTGGCTTCGAGGCCCTGCAGCGCGGCCTGAACATTCTCAGCACCGAACTGGATGGGCGGGCCATCACGGAGCTCGGACGGCGGTAGTCGCCAGCACGCCGGCACGCGGGCCTGGGTGTAGGCGTCGGACTTGTCCGACGCTCAGTGAACGTCGCCCGCCGGACAGAGTCCGGCGGCGACACGGCACCGCAGCCCGTTCTTCGGCGAACCGGTAATCGACAGATCGAGGACGAACATGATTCGAGCGATGTACACCGCCGCGAGCGGCATGAATGCCCAGCAGGCCAACATCGACAACATTGCCCACAACCTGGCCAACGTGAACACGTCGGGGTTCAAGAAGAGCCGCGTCGAGTTCGAGGACCTGGTCTACCAGCAGATGGTCGCGCCGGGCACGCCGACCAATGGCACGGCCGAATCGCCGGTGGGCGTGGAACTCGGCCTCGGCGCCAAGCCGGTGGCCATCTCGCGCGACTTCGCGAGCGGCAACCTGCGCGCCACCAATGCGCCGTACGACCTGGCGATCGAAGGCCGCGGCTTCCTGCAGGTGACGCTGCCGGACGGGCAGGCCGCCTTCACGCGATCGGGCAACCTGCACGTGAACCAGGAGGGCACGCTGGTGACCAACGAGGGGTACGTCCTCGAGCCGGCCATCACGATCCCGGCCAACGCCGTGTCGGTGACGATCTCCAAGGACGGCATCGTGTCGGCCGCGGTGTCGGGCGAGAGTGCCCCGCAGCAGGTGGGCTCCATCCAGCTGGCGATGTTCCAGAACCCCGCCGGCCTGCACGCCATGGGCAGCAACCTGTTCACGGTGACCACCGCGTCGGGCGACGCCATCACGGGGTTGCCGGGCACCGAAGGCATGGGCACGCTGCAGCAGGGATTCCTCGAAGAGTCCAACGTCAGCATCGTCGAGGAGATGGTCAACATGATCCTCGGGCAGCGGGCCTATGAAGCGAACTCCAAGGTCATTCGCACGGCCGACGAGATGCTGTCGCAGGTGAACAACATTGCGCGCTGATCGCATGCGCGCGCCGTGGACGCGCCTGGCGCGCGTCGCGGCCGTGTGGCTGGTCGTGGGCGCCCCGGCGTGGGCGCAGACGACGGCCGACGTGGACGCCGCCGTGGCCGTGGCGACGCGGTCGGTGCGCGAAGTCTTCGGCGGCGACGCCGAGGTCACGCTGTCGGCGCCGGTCCTGTCGCTCGCGGGCGACGCGTCGCAGATGGCCACCGCCATCGCCGAGCCGCAGAGTCGCACGGCCGGTCCGGTGCGCTTCGTCCTCTATGCGGCGGGCGAGCTGTCGCCGCGGCGCCTCGGTCGCCTCACGGCCCGGGTCGACGTGCGCGCCACGCATCTGCGGACGCGTGACCGGGTGCCGGCCCGCCACGCCTTCAGCCCCGCGGACGTCGTGACCGTCCGTGAGGACATCGGCCGGCAGCCGTTCTCGCCGCTGCCGACGCTCGCAGCCGTGACCGGCGCGATGGCCCGCCGCGCGCTGCTCGCCGACGATGTGCTCACGGCCGCCGCGATCGTCGAGCGCGCGCTCGTGACGTCGGGCGACGAGGTCGTCACCGTGGCGCGCGTCGGCGGGCTCGAAGTGCGCGGGCGCGCCATCGCCGCCCAGTCCGGCGGGCTCGGCGACACGGTCATCGTGGTCAACCCGGACAGCCGTCGACGGCTGCGCGCCCGCGTCGTCGCCGACGCCGAAGTGGAGGTGGTCCATGGCTCGTAGGACGGTCGTGTTCACGGTGATCGGCGCCCTGCTCGGCGTCTCGACCGCGCTGGCCCAGGCTCCCCAGAAGGTCTCGAAGGACACCTACGATCAGGCGATCGCGAAGCATCTCGAGACGGCGCGCGCGCTGGCGCGCTCCGCGCCCGCGCAGGCCGACGAGCCGTCGATCGACTGGATCTCCGGGCTGGCGTCTGATCGGCGGGCGAGTCGTGTCAACGACCTCATCACGGTCCGGGTGATCGAGAACATCGAGTCGTCGGCGACCGCCGATTCACAGCTCGACAAGTCGAGCGACGGCAGCGCATCGATGCCGACCCTGTTCGGGCTCGAAACGAAGCTGCCGGCGGCGATCGATCCGACCAACCTGGCCAGCATGAGTGCCGAGAGCGCCTTCAGGGGCAGCGGCACCACCACCCGCACCAGCATGCTGACCGCGACGATGACCACGCGTGTCAGCGAGGTGCTCCCCAATGGCGACCTCGTGCTCGAGGGCGTGCGCGAGCTCGATCTCAACGGCGAGCGCCAGGTCGTCGTGCTCACCGGCATCGTCCGCGCCCAGGACGTCCGTCGCAACAACCAGGTCTTCTCGACGCAGATCGCGCAGTTGCGCATCCAGTACTACGGCCGCGGCCTGATGAAGGACAACCTGAAGCCGGGCTGGCTGCTGCGCATCATGAACAAGATCTTCTGAACCCGGATCGGGTTCGTTCGGAGCCAACGACGTGTCTCGCATGATGGTTGCGGTCCTGATGGCGGTGGTGGTGCTCGGCAGCGCGCCGGTGGGCGCGCGCAGCGGCGCCTCGATGCGGATCAAGGACGTCGCGTCGCTCGTCGGCGTGCGGGCGATGCCGCTCATCGGGTACGGCCTGGTGATTGGCCTGAACCGCACGGGCGACCGGCGGCAGACCTTCTTCTCGAACCAGTCCCTGGCCAACACGCTCGAGCGCTTCGGCGTGGTGGTGTCACCCGACCTGATGCGGGTGGAGAACATCGCCGCGGTGATGGTGAGTGCGGAACTGCCGCCCTTTGCCAGGCCCGGCGTGCGCCTCGACATCACCGTGTCGTCGATTGGCGACGCGCGGAGCCTGCAGGGCGGCACGCTCGTGCCGACGCCGATGCGGGGCACCGACGGGCAAGTGGTCGCGCTCGCGCAGGGCGCCCTGACACTCGGGGGCTTCGGTGGGGGCACGCAGGCCAACAGCGTGCAGGTGAATCACCTGACGGCGGGGCGCGTGCCCGGCGGCGCCATGGTGCAGGTGCAGCCCCGCGGCATCGTGCCCGACGGCGACCAGGTCATGCTCGCGCTCAACACGCCGGACTTCTCGACGGCCTCGCGCCTCGCCGCGGCCGTCGACGGCGCGCTCGGCGTCGGCTCGGCACGGGCGCTCGATCCGGCCACGGTCAGCATCACGGTGCCCGCGCACTTCAAGGGCAACATTCCCGAGTTGATGGCGCGCATCGAGCCGCTGCCCGTCGAATCGGACATGCCGGCCCGTATCGTCATCAACGAGCGGACGGGCACCGTGGTCATCGGCTCGCTGGTGACGCTCGGCGCCGCCGCCGTGGCGCACGGGTCGCTCTCGGTGCGCATCTCCACCCGCTTCGACGTCTCGCAGCCCAATGGGTTCGCGCCCAATCGCGCCGAGACCGTCGTCGTGCCGAACGAGCAGGTGGACGTCCGTGAGACCGACGCCCGGCTGATCGCCCTCGAGGAGGGCGTGACGCTGGATGCCGTCGTCCGTGCGCTCAACTCGCTCGGCGTCACGCCACGCGACATCATCGCCATTGTCCAGGCGCTCAAGGCGGCGGGCTCGCTGCGCGCCGACATCGTCATCATCTGACGACTCCCGACTCCCGACTCCCGAACCATGTCCCGCGACACGAGTCCTTCGCTCTCGTTCCCGACCCCCGGCGCCGACCGGCTGACGACGCTCGACCGCACGGCCGCCCCGGCCGCCGAGCGGGAGAAGCTGGGCGAACTCGCCGCGCAGTTCGAGTCGATGCTGATGCTGGAGATGATCAAGCAGATGCGGAAGTCCCTGCTCGACGAGGGCAGCGACGGCGAGGGGCTCGGCAAGGAGACCTACAGCTCGACGATCGATCAGGAGCTCGCGCTGCACCTCGCCAAGGCCGGCGGGATGGGGCTCACGCCCTCGATGGTCGAGTCGTGGGAGCGTCAGCAGACGGCCGTGGCGCCCGGATCGCTGGTCACGCCGCAGGCAGGACGGGCCATGCCCGTGACGTCAGCGACCCCGTTGGCGGTCTCACCGACCGCGGCGTCGGTCGCGGTGTCGACACTTCGACATGCGATGCCACGGGAGGTCGAGGCGGTCGGCGGCGCCCCGGGCCCGCTTTCGCTGGAATTGGCGGGGCGGGTGAGCTCGGCCTACGGGTGGCGCACCGATCCGTTGAAGGGCCAGGCGCGATTCCACGGCGGCATCGACCTTGCAGCCAAACATGGTACCGAGGTGCCCGCCGCAGCGGCTGGTACCGTGGTCACCGCCGAGGCGCAGGGAGGCTATGGCCTCACGGTGGTGGTCCGGCACCACAACGGCTTCGAGTCGCGGTATGCACACCTCGCCTCGCTGGACGTGAAGGCCGGCGACATCGTCACCCAGGGCCAGCAGGTGGGCCGGGTGGGCAGTACGGGCCGATCGACCGGTCCGCACCTCCATTTCGAGGTGACACAGGGCGGTCGACGGGTGGACCCGGAACAGTTCGTCAGGAATTTGACGAGTGACATTAAAGGTCAGTGAACGGCTGCCGATTCCTGGTTCAAGCGCCGGCCGATCCGCCGCGCGCCACAGGAGTAGACGATGAAGATTCAGGGCGATCGCCCCTCGGGTGTACAGGACGCAGGCCAGACCCAGCAGGTCGAGAAGGCCGCACAGCAGCGCGCACAGCAGTCGCGTGGTGGCGTGGATGCCGGCGACCGTGTCGAGGTCTCGGCTGACGCGCGCCTGCTCGGCAAGGCGGTGGATGCCGCCGCCAAGGCCCCGGAGATTCGGCAGGACGTCGTCGAGCGCGCCAAGGCCAAGCTGGCTGCCGGCGAGATCGGCAACGACCCGGGCCGGCTCGCCGACCGCCTCATCGACAGCGTGCTGTCGAAATAGGCCGGGGATGGACCCCGGCCGGAATGCGGAGCGTGGGGTGTGACTGAGACATCCCGACTGAGCACGACGGCAGAGGCATTGGAGCAGGCCCTCGGTACGCTGGCCGACGCCCTGGCGCATGTGCGCGAGGACGGTCTGGCGGCGAGCGAGGCGATGCTCGCCGAACGCACCCTCGCGTTCCAGGCCGCCGTCGCCGACGCCGGTCCCCGCGGGGACGTCCTGGCGCCCGATCGTGTCCGTGCGCTCACGGCGGCCCTGGCGCGATGTCGGCGTCTGGGGTGCTCGTTGTCGCTGCTCATCGGCGCGCCGGCACCGTCGTCCGATGTGCCGCGCGGGTACAGCCCGGTGGGGCAGCCCCTGTCGTCCGGTGACGCGGGCACTTTCCTGACTGCGAGAGGCTGATGTCGCTCTTTGGCATGCTCGGCACCACCTCGCGCGCCCTCGACGTCCAGCGATTCGGCCTGGACGTGGTCGGCAACAACCTCGCGAACGTCAACACTCCGGGCTACACCAAGCGTGTGGCCGACTTCGGCGCCATCCCCCCGCCCGATCGCTTCTCGGCCGGCAACGGCGTCGAAGTGCTGGCCGTGCGCTCGATGCGCGACCGCCTCTACGATCAGCGCCTGTACGACGAGTCGCCGCTCGAACAGCAGCAGTCGGCCATCGCCGATACCCTGGGCCTCGCCGAAGTCGCGCTGGGCAAGCCGGGGAGTTCGGTCGACGCCAGTCTGGCGAACTTCTTCGACGCCTTCGCCGAACTGGCGGACGCGCCGTCGTCCTCGACTGCCCGCCAGCAGGTGCTGTCGGAAGGCGCGTCACTCGCCTCCGCGTTCAATGGCATGGCCACGCGCCTGACCGATGCGGCCAAGGCCGCGGACGTCCGGTTGCGCGAGGACGTCCAGACCATCAACGAGCTGACGACCCGGATCGCGTCCCTGAACAAGTCGATCGGGACGTCGCCGTCGTCGCAGACGCTGCACTTGCGCGACCAGCAGGTGGAGGCGGTCAAGGAACTGTCCGGACTGCTCGGCACGCAGGTGCTCGAGCTCGGTGACGGGACGATGCAGATCGTCACGCGCAGCGGGCGCCCGCTGGTCATCGGTGAGGATGCCTATCCGCTGGCCGCCGTCGGCGGCCCGCCGGCCGGCTACGCCAGCATTCGCGCCGGCGGCGTCGACATCACCGCCGAGATTACCGACGGGCACCTCGGGGGCCTGCTCCAGGTGCGCGACCGCGACATCCCGGGCTACAGCGCGCAGCTCGACGAGATCGCCCACGCCGTGGCCACCGAGGTCAACGCGCTGCACGCGACCGGCTTCGACCTGACGGGCGCGGCGGGCGGCACGTTCTTCACTCCGCCGACGGGCGTCGCGGGGGCAGCGGCGGCGCTACGGATGGACCCGGCCTTGCTCGGGAATCCGTCCCGTCTGGCTGCGGCCGGCGTCGCGGCGCCAGGCGACAACGCCGTGGCCCGCAAGCTGGCCGACCTGCGCGACGCGTCCATCGTCAACGGCCGGACGCCGGATCAGGCCTGGACGGCGCTGGTCTACGACGTCGGCAGCGATGTCCATCGCGCCGAGACCGATGAGGCCAGTCGCAAAGAGATCGTCCAGCAGATCGAGCAGCTCCGCGACAGCGTGTCGGGCGTCTCGATCGACGAAGAGGCCGCGATGATGCTGCGCTACCAGCGCGCGTACGAGGCCAACGCCCGGTTCTTCACCGTCATCGACGAGACCATCACCACCCTGCTGTCGCTGAAGCGCTAGCTCGAGGCCGACATGTTCCGCGTCACCAACAACACCCTGTTCCGCAACTCGCTGCGCGACATCCAGAGCACCGCCGTGGCCTTCGCCCGGGCGCAGCAGCAGGTGTCGTCCGGCAAACGGCTGCAGCAGGCCAGCGACGACCCGTCCGCGGCCACCACCGGCCTGCGCGAGCGGGCCGAGATTCGTGCCGTCGACCGCTACCGGGAGGCCAACGACTCGGTCGACTCGCGCCTCCGGGTCACCGACACCGTGCTGAGCGACGTGATCTCCAGCATCACCACGGCGCAGACCAAGGCGGCCTCCGGGCGCACGACGGTGCTGACGCCGGCGCAGCGCGAAGCCATCGCCCTCGAGATCGAGGGCGCCAAGGAAGCCATCTTCACCGCGATCAACACGAGCTATCGCGGCATCTATCTCTTTGCCGGCGCCGACAACACCTCCGCGCCCTACACCAAGGCCGGCGCGGTCATCTCGGCCTACCAGGGCGACGCCACCGTCGTGAAGGTCGACGTCTCGCGCACCTCGTCGGCGGACGTGACCGTCGACGGCGGCAGCCTGCTGCAGGGCAGTGCGCCGGCCGACCTGTTCCAGTCGCTCGACAGCCTGATCGGCGCGGTGCGGACCGGTAACATGGCCGGCATCGACGCGGGCCTGGCCGACCTCGAGCAGGCCTTCAATCGCGTGACCACGGCCCAGAGCCGGGTCGGCGCCACGCTGAGTGCGCTGCCGGCCGAGAAGGCGCGCCTCGACGAGATGCGCCGCGCCAGTGACACCCGTCGATCCCAGGCCGAGGAAGTCAGTCTCGCCGAGGCGATCTCCGAGATGAGCCGGGCCCAGCAGGCGCAGTCAGCCGCCATCGCGGCGGCCGGCACCAGCCAGAAGTCGTCGTTGATGGACTACCTGCGATGAACTCCACTCCAGTGCCCGACGACGTGACGCGGGTCGATACCGCGTTCGGGACGTTCGACGTCGCCGCCGACCAGATCATCACCTTTCCAGCCGGTCTGCCCGGCTTCGAGGAGTGCCGCCGCTTCGTCGTGCTGTCGTCGCGCGAACTCGAGCCCTTCAAGTGCCTGCAGTCGGTCGAGGGGCCGTCGGCCTCGTTCCTGGCCGTGGACCCGCGCCGTGCGTTCCCGGACTACCGCTGCGTGCTCTCCGATGTCGATCGCGCCCGTCTGGGGGATCCGGACGAGACGTCGCTCGTGTGGCTCTCGGTGGTGACCGTGCTGGACGACCAGACGCTCGTCAACCTGCGCGCCCCGGTCGTCGTGAACCCCACGCGGATGCTGGGTTACCAGCTGATGCCCTCGAACAGCCTCTACCCGCTGCGGTTCGAGCTCACGCAGTTGTTCTGAGCGAGGAGCCTGTCCGTGCTGGTCTTCACGCGTCGACGCAACGAAGCGATCATCGTGGCCGATGGCATCGAGATCCGTGTCCTGCGGGTCAGCAAGGACGCCGTCCGTCTCGGCGTGACGGCCCCGGCCGATGTGCCCGTGCATCGACAGGAGGTCTACGACCAGATCCGCGAGGAGAATCGCCGCGCGGCGGCGCCGGCGGGATTGCCGGCGTCACTGGCCCAGCTGGCCTCGCGCTCCCCGGGCTCGTCGTCATGAGGGTCGACGACTGGCGCAATCTGCCGGCATCGGCCCTGGAGCCGGTCTACGAGGGCGAGCGCTCCCGGTGGGCCAACGGCCTGCAGTGGGATCTGACTGCATCGCTTCGTGTGCTCGAGCAGGCGCGTGCCGCGGGCACGCTGCCCGGGCTCGTCGTCCGCGGCCCTGGCCAGAGCATCGTCGGGTGGACGTACTTTCTGGTGCAGCAGGGTGTCCTGCAGGTCGGGGCGCTTCACGCACGCACGGCGGATGGCGTGCGGTTGCTGCTCGACGCCATCTTCAAGTCACCCGAGGCGTCGCTGGCCCACGAGGTGCTGCTGTTCGTCTATCCCGACAGTCCGGCCTGCGAGAGTGCCTTGCAGCGGCGACGGTTCGCGGTGACGCGGTACTGGTACCTGCGGCGCACGCTCGAGCGATCCTGCGTGGTGCCCCCCGACCCGGCGTTGCGCGCCGTGCTCGACAGCGACGGCCCGGACCTGGTCCGGCTGTTCTCGCGTGCCTATGCCGGCGTGCCTGGCGCGCGCTGCTTCGCGCCCCGTGGACGACTGGACGAATGGGCGCAGTATCTCGGCCAACTGACGCGGGGGACGGCGCTCGGCCACTTCCTGCCGGACGCCAGCCTGGTGACGGCGGGGGAGTCGAGGACGTCGCTGGCTGGTGCCGCGATCGTGACCGCCCTGTCGGAGCGCACCATCCACCTCGCGCAGATCGTGGTGGACCCGGTGGCGCGGCGGCAGCACCTGGCCAGCCGCATGCTGGACGCGCTGCTGTCGTGGGGCGTGCAGCACGACCGGGCGACGGCCACGCTGCTCGTCAGCGAGGAGAACCCGCAGGCGCGGGCCCTCTACGACGCGCGCGGGTTCGTCCAGACGGGGTATTTCCTCCATGCCGAGCGCCCGCTCGGTCGACGCGTGCTGTCCTCGCCGGTCGCCGTCTCGGCCTGACCGCGCCTGCCGCCCTCACCCGCGCTGCGTGAAGAGCCCTGCCGACGGCTGCTGCAGGATGCGGCGGTACGCCGCCAGCGTGGCTTCGCCGGTCTCGAGGCTGTGGGCGGCCGCACGTCGCTCCGTATCGGCGCGTGTCAGCACGTCCAGGCTCTCGTCGTCGAGGTGAAGGATGCGGGCGACCAGGTCGCTGGCACGCCGATGGCGTTCCGCGATGCCGGCGAATCCGGGAGATTGCCGGGCGTTGGTCAGATGCGTCGCGATGTGCTGACGCAGGGGCTGCACCTGCTGCTCGAGCGCGGTGAGCGCGGTCAGGTGGCGCTCGCGTTCGAGCGCCAGGCCGGTGAGGGGTTCGGGCGGCGCCGGCTGGGGGAGGGCGTGCTGTCGGATCGCCACCTGTTCGAGCTGCGCCAGCAGGGCGAGTTCCGCATCGAGGCCGGTGCGATAGTCGGCCAGCACCGTCTCAAGATCAGCAGTCACGCGTGCAGCCCTCCCGGCCGGGTCAGACTCAGGCCGCCGACGACGGCCCCTGCGCCGAGATGTCGGCCCAGGCGTCCCGCAACGGCGTCAGCAGCTTGATGGCTTCGTCGATGCCCGCGGCGTCGCGCTGCGCGTTGGCCTCGTAGCATCGGCCCAGCACGTAAGTGTAGAGGCCGTCGAGGCGCTCTGCAATCTCGCCTCCGGCGTCCATGTTCAGCATGTTCTGGAGTTCCTGCACGATGGCCAGCCCGCGCGAGAGCGACTGACGCTTGCCGACGAGGTCGCCGGCCGCCATGGCATCGCGAGCCTGGCCGAGGAACTTGAGCGCGCCATCGTAGAGCATGACGACGAGTTCGACGGGCGTGCGTGACTGCACCTGCGTCTGCAGGTACGCCTGGGTACCCTTGGTGTACATGGCGGGATTCGGGCTGAGGGGAGCGTGATACGCCAGAAGGGTCGACATGAGCGAATGGTCCGTGCGTTAGAAACTGCTGAACGAGGCCCCGAGTGAGCCCAGCTGACTCTTGGAAGCATTCAGCTGCGCAATGGCCAAATCGGCAGCGATGAACTCTTTCTGCATCGCCTCCTTGCGAATGGCCAGGCGGCGCTCCATTTCGGAGATGCGGTCGCCGATCTTCGAGAGCTGCTGGTCGAGGCGCGTCTGGGCCGTCGGAATCAGCCCGCCGGACGACGTGTAGTTGCCGATCGCGGCCTTGACCGCATCGAAGGCCCCGTCGAAGCCCGTGCCGCCCTGGAACAGCGCCAGGACGCCGTTGCGGTCGGTGGACAGGGCGGCCTGCAGGTCGGCATTGCGGAACTCGAGCTGGCCGGTGCGGTTGAAGGTGAGGCCCACCCGGCTCAACGACGTGAACTCGCCGCCGGTGGCCACCTCTCCGCTGACCACGCGACTCATGCTGTTCCTCAGCTGCCGCACCAGCGGATCGCCGCCGATGTTGTCGCGTTCCTTGTTGGCGTAGGCCTTGGTCTGCTGCTCGAGGAACGCGCTGAGATCGTTGTAGGCGCTCGTGAACTTCTTCACGAGTTCCTCGACCGACGACAGGTCCGCGGTGATCATGATCGTCACCGGGTTCTGCGTCTCCTGCTGCAGCGTCAGCGTGGTGCCGGGAATGGCGCCCTCGATGGTGTTGGAGGCGCTGACCACGGGCACGTTGTTGATGGTGACCTGGGCGTCCTGGGCGTCCTGCGCATTGGTGGCGGCGAAGCTGAGCCCCGTGCCGCCGGTCAGGGCGCTCACCGGCGCCGCGAAGGCCGACGCGGCGCCGGTTTCCTTGCTGGTCAGCACCAGCTGGTAGTTCCCGCCGGTCGACCGCACCACGGAGGCGTTGACGTCGATGCCTTCGGTCGAGTTGATCGCCGTCGCGAGCCCCTCGAGCGTCACGTCCCCGGTGATGTTCACCGTGGTGTCGCCGATCGTGAGGCTGCCGCCGGTGGCCACGATGGTCTGGTCGCTGTCGGGGATCGTCCCGTTGGTGACCGTGACCTGCGACGTCGCGAGCTGGTCGATTTGCAGCGAGTAGCTGCCCGTGGGCGTGCTGGCCCCGGCCGAGACGCGCGCGGCACTCTCGTTCGAGATCGTCGCCTTGGTGGCATTGAAGGCGGTCGCCGACGCGAGGTCCCGGGCTGCCGACTCCACGGCGCCGAGGCGCGTGGCGAGGGTGCCGAACGCGGTGCGCTGCTTCTGCAGCTGCGCCTGCTCGGTCTCGAGCTGGACGACGGGCTGCCGCTCCTGCGCCGACAGCGCTTCCAGCACGCTGTTGAAGTCGATGTTGTTGAAGCCGCTGAACGTGATGGGCGAACTCATGGCACGCGCCTCCGACCCCCGGACCGAGGGGATCTATCCCTTCAATCGGCAGTGTACCGGGAAGCTATAGGGGGCGGGCGGTGGGCGGCTGGGGCAGTCGAGGTGGCGGCCGGGAAAAGGGCGCCGCCCGGGGCCGGAGGTCCCCGAGCGGCGCCAGGTGCGAGGCGTCA
>LNFM01004339.1_pt1 | contig 26314 bp, 23 predicted proteins | sample 596031 | NCBI WGS metagenome assembly LNFM01 (sample SAMN04254537, study PRJNA301005) | activated carbon metagenome | isolation source: dual media filters at the Ann Arbor, Michigan drinking water treatment plant | place: USA: Ann Arbor | reverse complement strand
AATTTGACGCGAGCCATGATCTATTCTCCCCTCACGCCGATTGAATCTGGCACAGGGTCACCTTGCCCTCGTGCATGCCGGTAACCGGATCGTAGCCGTAGGACATGATCGTGTTGACGCTTTCGCCAAGCACGATCGGATCGCTGCCCTTCGGATACTTGCCGCGCTGATCGACGCCCTGGAACCAGCCGGAGAAGTGGAACGGCATGAACGCCACGCCCTTGCCGACCCGGTCGGTTACCATCGCCTTGACCCGCGCCTTGGAGCTGTTTTCCGGGCCGTAGACCCAGACCCAGCCGCCATCCTTTATGCCACGCTCGGCGGCGTCCGCCGTATTGACCTCGACAAACATGTCCTGCTGCAATTCGGCCAGCCACTTGTTCGAACGGGTTTCCTCGCCGCCGCCTTCATATTCGACCAGCCGTCCGGAAGTCAGGATGATCGGGAATTGCTTGGCGAGTCCCTTGTCCACCGCCGACTTCTGGATGGAGAAGCCGAGATTGGCCATGCGGAACTGACGGCCGTCCGGTCGCGTCGGATATTTGGCCACCAGTTCGGGCCGCGGCGTGTAGATAGGCTCGCGATGCACCGGCACCGGATCGGGCAGATTCCACGCCACTGCCCGGGCTTTGCCGTTGCCATAGGCCATCACGCCATGAGCCAGCGTGACGCGGATGATGCCGCCGGAAAGATCGACCGCCCAGCCAACGCCGTCGGGATTGTTGCCGCCGATCCTGTTGATGGTGGCGAGTTCGGCTTCTGTGAGATCCTTGTCCCAGCCGAGCTTCTTGAGCACGCCATAGGTGAACTCGGGGTAGCCGTCGGTCAGCTCCGAACCCTTGCTGTAGGAGCCCTCCGCCAGCAGGTTGACGTTCTTCACCGAACCGTCCGCCTGCTTCTCTTCATAGACCACACCGAAGCGGGCGCGGAACGTGCCGCCGCCATCCTTCACATGAAGGTTGGTGTTATAGAGCGTGTGCGTGCCCGGATGCTTGATCTCGGGCTTGCCCCAGCACGGCCACGGCAAGCCGTAATACTCTCCGCCGATCTCGGGCTCGTCGGCCTTGGCGCGCAGGGTCACCAGATCGAACTTGCCCTGGTTCTTCATATGCGCCTTCAACCGCTCCGGCGACTGACCGGAATAGCCGGTCGAGAATCCGCCGCGGTTGATTTCCCGCAACACGTCTTCGGGAACCGGACGCTTGTTCTCGACCTTGATGTTCTTGAACATCTGCGGGGCAAAGCCGACCTTCTCGGCCAGCCGATAGATGATCTCGTAATCGTCCTTCGATTCGAAGATCGGCTTGACCACCTGCTCGCCCCATTGAATCGACCGGTTGGAGGCCGTGCGCGAGCCCGTGGTTTCGAACTGGGTGCAGGCCGGCAGCAGATACGTGCCGTTCTTGCGCTCGGAAATGTGGGCAAACGTGGTAGGATGCGGGTCGGCGACGACCAGCAACTCGAGCTTCTCGATTCCCTTCACCATCTCCGTCATGCGCGGAACGGTGTTGCCGCCATGCCCCATGATGATCATGGCCTTCAGGCTGTCGCGCTGATCGACGTCATCGGGATTGGCGAGCGTCGCATCGAACCAGCGGGTTGACGGGATGCCCGGCAATTCCATGTTCTGCTTGCGGGTGCGGGCCGGACGGCCCGCCTTCGCCGGTACTTCGTCGAAGCGCGCCTGCAGATAGTCGTAGTCGACCTCCCAGACCCGCGCCCAGTGCTTCCAGGCGCCTTCGACCAGGCCGTAATAGAGCGGCAACGTCGTGATATCGAGGCCGATATCGGTCGCACCCTGCACGTTGCAGTGGCCGCGGAAGATGTTGGCGCCGCCGCCGAAGGTGCCGACGTTGCCGGTCGCCAGCAGCAGGTTGCAGTAAGCGCGCACATTGGCGGTGCCGACGGTGTGCTGGGTTCCGCCCATGCACCAGATGAAGGTCGACGGCCGCTGCTTGGCAAAGGTCTCGGCGACCTTCTTCAATTGCTCGCCGGGAATCCCGGAGACGCGCTCGACTTCCTCCGGCGTCCACTTCGCGACTTCGGCGCGGATCTGGTCCATGCCGTAGACGCGTTGCGCAATGAACTGCTTGTCCTCCCACCCGTTGTTGAAGATGTGGTGCAGCATGCCCCAGATCACCGCGATGTCGGTGCCGCTGCGGAAGCGGACATACTCGGTGGCGTGGGCGGCGGTGCGGGTGAAGCGCGGGTCGAGCACGAACACGTTGGCGCGGTTGATTTCCTTGCCGGCCAGGATGTGCTGCAACGACACCGGATGGGCCTCGGCGGCGTTCGACCCCATGAAGACGACGGTCTTGGAGTTCCTGATGTCGTTGTAGGAGTTGGTCATCGCGCCGTAGCCCCAGGTATTGGCGACGCCGGCAACCGTGGTGGAGTGGCAGATGCGGGCCTGGTGGTCCACCGAATTGGTGCCCCAGAACGCACCGAACTTGCGGAACAGATAGCCGCCCTCGTTGGAGAATTTAGCCGAGCCGAGCAGATAGACGGAATCGGCGCCGGACTTGGCGCGGATCTCCAGCATCTTGTCGCCGATCTCGTTGATGGCCTGATCCCACGAAACCCGCTGCCACTCGCCATTGACCAGCTTCATCGGATATTTCAGCCGGCGGTCGCCATGCACGAGTTCGCGCACCGCCGCGCCCTTGGCGCAATGCGACCCGCGGTTGATCGGGCTTTCCCAGCCCGGCTCCTGGCCGACCCAGACGCCGTTCTGCACTTCGGCGATAACGGTGCACCCGACCGAGCAATGCGTGCAGATGTTCTTTTTGGTTTCCATCGCCGCGCCGACGATTTTCGGCCCCTGCGCCTTGGCCACCGAGCCCAGCGGCATCAGGCCGATGGCGGCGCCAGCGCCCGCCGCCAGACCGGACCGCCGCAGGAACGTGCGGCGGTCGAGAACTCCCGACGCCAAGCCAGCGGCGACACCCTGCAAACGCGCTTTGCCCGCGGATCCGTCTCTTCGCTTGATCAACATGTGCGTGGTTCCATCAATAGCGGTTGACGCGATAGAAAGTCTTGACGTGGTCGGTTTCCTTGTAGCGCGCCTTGACGCGCTCGGCCTGCGACTCGTCCGCGATGGCCTCGCCGCCCGCAAGCGGCATGACCGCCACCGCGGCGACCGCCGACCCGCCCATCATGAACAGGCTGCGCCGGTCCATGATCGCGGTCTGCGGCTTGCCCTTGCAGTCAAGCGCCTTGCTGTCAGATGGCTTGCTCATAACGTCCTCCCCTTTCGGCTCGCCTCGCGCCGTCACTCAGGACAGCGTGAAGGCCTCGGATTCCAATTCCATGAAGACACGACCGACGCGCCCGACCGCACGGTAGAAGCGCGACGATTGCGACATCTCTAAGTCCGCGAACATCCGCGCCGCCCACGGCTTGAGATGACGCTCGAAAAAACGCGCCTGCTGGGCAAAGTCGGCTTCGAAGTCGCCGCGCGCGAGGCCCGCCATGACCTCGAGCAGAATCGCGATGTGATCTTCCGGCTCGCGCGAACTGCCCGCGCGCTCGATCCCAAGCGCATCGAGCTCTTCGCGCACCCGCGCCAGCGGGCGCTCATGCAGGAAGCCGGTCAGGTAATACGAGGCATAGGGAAGCAGCTCACCGCGCCCGAGCCCGATGAAGAGATCGAAGAACTCCTTGCTGACGGCACGGTCGTCTGTGGCCGCTGCGGCGGACGCAAGCTCGATGTGGGCAAGGCCGAGATCGGATCCGTCCCCCTTCAGGGTGGCGACCCGAGCGAGTGTATTGGCGTCGGGCGCCTTGCCAAGCAGCACCGACAACAGGCCGTATTCCGCGGCGCGCAGCTGGTCGATCTCGTCAATTTCGGATTTTGATGTCACATGATTCCCGGAGGGCGGGTAGAGATCCGGACGAAGAACAAAGCGATTCACCTGAGTCAGCGCCTCGACAGCGAGAACTCGCTCCGCAGGAATGCGCGACCACGCAGACACCGAGGGCTGCGCAATGCCGATCCCTCGCGCCAGCGATGCGACGCCACCCGCTGCCCTGAGTGCTAATTCCAGACCGGCGTCACGCATGGTGCGACCGATTCTCTCCCCGCCTCGCGCCTCTCAATTGGGCATCCCCACCCAACTTGGAATTGTTCCAAGGAGCAAATCTGTAGCATAGGCTTTGCCTATTTCAGCAAAAACTTTTGTTGAAATGAAAAACTTTTGGCTAACCGATCGGTTTAGCGCTGCCATGACGTCGCACCTGTTGCTGCGGCGCGGTATTCTCAACGGGTCCAGTTTTTTCCATCCCGACAATCTCGTGATCGTCCCGAGCCGTTGAACCGACTTCGGATTTTGCCGTCGGTTCCTCACTCAACCGGCGAGGCTCAACGGGTGCATCGGGTGCAAGGGATTTCGCCGCTTCGCCGCTCGTCGGGGCGCGCGTTGCCGGCTCGATCGCTGATTCCCCACCCATGATCTGCGAAACCAGGCGCGCCACGTCGATGCCCGCGCCCAGCTCGCTGCTTCCGGGGAACCCGCCCGGCGTGTTCCAATCGTAGGCATATTCCAACGCCGGGTTGACGTAGTTGCGAATGGCGGGATCGAGCGCCCAGGATTTCTGCAAAGCCGCGTTACGCAAATGTTCCGGAACGCCCTTGCGCAGGAACGCGGAAATGTCGGTCGTCCCCGTGAGTTCCTCAAGCTTGGGCAGCGTGGAAAGGTCAAACTCCGGCTCCGTTGCCGTCTCGGCTGGCGTAGCCGGCGGATCGGGCGATGGAGCCGCATCCGCGGCGCCCTGTTCCAAGTCAGGACGCATTGCTTCCTGCTTGCGCTGGGACCAGCGCGCAAGAAAATTACGTCCCTGACCCTCTTTTTCAGGACCGCTCATGTCCGCCCCGTTCCCTCATCCGACGAGCCGCCCGGCAATCGCCGGCGGTCGCCGGGCGCGCGATCCCGGTCGCCGCCCGCGCGATCCCGCTTGCGCTTGTGGAATACGCGCTCGACATGAAATTCATCGACAAAAGCTGCAATCCACGACGCAATGTCAGGCGGCATCGGAACCGTGCCGATGACGTCGCAGCCGCTTTCGAACATGGCCTCCCCCTCGGTCGGGTCGGCCGTTACCTTGGTCAGTTCGAGTTCGGGCCCGCCCTCCTGACGCCGCAGCGCGACCCAGATTTTCGGTTCGCCATCGGCAAGATTATCGCGGTAACTGGCGGTATCCGAACTGAACAGCTCGATGCTGGCGGAGCCGGCATAGTAGATCGTCGCATCGGCCTCCGTCGACAGCGCCGTCCACGGCGCCGTCGCCGGCACCTCGTCCAGGATCATCGCCGGCGACCACAGATGGTCGATCCAGGGATTGTCGATCGAGCGGTGGCGTATCACGACGCCGACCTCGCGGGAAACTTCGGTCATGGCCAGGCTCGATGCTCCATCCGGTGGCCGATCATGCGACATTCGCGATCGCCGCCAGCGGCAGCCCCGCGATCAGGTTTTGCGGCTTCATCCGCACGACTTTGTCGGCGCCCATGGCGAGGATGAGGTAAACCGGCCGGTCGCCGACGCGTTCATCCACCAGCCGCGTATCCTCGAAGTTCAGGCGCATCAGCGCCACGATCCGCTCGGCGACGTTGCGCTCCGGCCGGTCACCGCGCCATAGCGCATTGCCGATCCGCGTCGCCTCGCTGTCGAGGCCGACGAACCAGCGCCAGTCGCGGTCCTCGATCGAGGGAACTGTCTCGACCTTGACGGCAACGCCGAGCAGATGACCGATCCAGCGCTCGATCACCCGGCACAACCCGGCCCGTGCCCTCGGGTTGCCGCCGAGATTCATCGCCATCGCGTGCGCGTCCGAACGGGACCAGTAGGTCCAGGCGTTGTCGTCGTCCATCACGTCCATCTCGCCGAACGCCTTTGGCTGCAGCATCGCCGTCAGCGGAGATGAACGCATGTCCTGGCGGGCCAGTTGCTCGGCCTCCACCACCTCCGCATCGGCCAACAGCAAGGTGCCGTCGTGCAGGGTCGCCAGCTGGCTGCGATAGAACAATTCGGCTGCACGCAGCATATAGGGATCCTCGCACCCCTCCAGCGCGTTGCGCAGAATCAAATGGCAAAGCTGCGACAGAAAGATCGGCGGAAGGTCGCCGGCACCCTTGCGGGCGAGCGCGACATAGACCGCCTCGAGCGAGGGCGCCGCCATCAGCCGGTCGCGGAACTTCATCATGAAGGCCCAGTTTTCGCGCGCGTCGGCGTCGGCGAGCGCGGCAATTTCACTCTCTGGAACCAGGCGAAGCGGATCGGCCATCAGGCTCGCATGCAGCTGGCGTTCGGGCTCGCAGGCGTCGGCCGGCGGCATCAATTCGGGCCGCGCCAGATAGGCCATGATCAGTTCGGGCGTGGCGACGAGGCCGCCGTGATCGGCGCGGCGCGTGAGGTGATGGCCGGAGGCGACCCAGAACTCTCTCATGTGCGATCCCTGGTCATGCGGCCGGCCCCCATCAATCCCAGCAGATCGACCTCCTCAGCCGGTTCGACGTCGCCTTCAAGCTCGTGGAAGGTAAAGGCGCTGGCATGCGCGTGCAACCGATCCGCGTCGCCCGCCGCCGGCCGCGGCTTCAGGGTACGGAAGCGTTCGCGGATTTCACCGTCTTCGACACTGCGCTGCACCGCGAGCAGCGTCTGCGGCGCGTGATCGCACAGCGAGGCCGCAAACCCGACCTCCTCCTCGGCGGCAAGGCGCGCGGCATTGGCGTCGGGCGCGCCGAACTTTTCCATCAACTGGCCGGCGAGACGCGCGATCATCGCCAGCCGTTCCGCTTCCGTCGCTTCGGTGACGACGGCAAGCGTCGACCATCCCAGGCTATCGATGCCGAGGAAGCCGGAACGCAGCGCCACGCGTTGTTTCTGGCCGAGGGTTGCGGGATCGCGATTCCAGAACACAAACGCGCCGGACACCGCCCATTCACCGGGCTCCGCCGCCCGCTCGAACACAAACGTATCCGACGGGTCCAGCCTGATCGTGCGAGGAAACCTCAACATGCCCGTCTCATCCGAATTTCGGACCCCGTGACTGCGGATCATACCAGCTGGCGCTTCGCAGCGCATCCACAAGGCTGCTCCGCTGCGGTGGTCCGCGACCGGCCGGCTGGCTCACCAGGAGGTCACCGTTGACGTCGATGCCGCGGCGCTCACCGGCCACGGACCGAGGCAGCCGCTCAAGATAGTCGCGCGCAATCGCCTCGAACCCGCGCTCGTTCCAGAGATCGAACGCAGTCATCAGATGCCGGGTGAAGCTTTCGATGATGGCTTCGGTATCGATCATTTCGAAACCTTCGCTCAGCAGCGACACGCCGGCGGCGGCCTGCACCTCCCCGACATCAACCATGTCGGCGGCCCGCAGGATGACGCCAAACACCAGCCATGCCGGGACCTCGGTTTCGGCGTATTCCCTGGGCCAGCCCAGCCGTCCGCCGCCAAGCAACCCCGCGTCGAACCGGATCGCGTCGGGCCAGTCGAAACGGATCTCGCGTTCGGGCGGGCAATGGGCGGCAATCGCGTCCGCAACGGCGTTCATGCCGGCGAAGAATGCCCGGCGCGCCGACTTCAGCGGCTCGTCCGGCTCCAGTATCACGGCGAATTCGACCAGGTCGTAGCGGCGCACCCATACCAGCGTCCCGGCGCCAGCCTGCGGCGCGATCTCGCAGCCATGCGCGAAAGCGTCGCCGAGCTCGCGAAGTGCGACCAAAGTATATCCGGGCGGTAGGTCGAGGGTCTTTTCCATGTCCTCAATTCACGCGATCGCGGTCAAATGGACCCCGCAAAGGGTCACGGGCCGCCGTGCGATGTCGACCCGCGCCGGCCGCTCGCGAGAGCGGCCTTTCAGCCTTGCAGTTCCTGGTCCGAGCGGTTACCGCAGAACCGTGGGGCGAAGCAACCGCCCGCTTGGTCAAGCGACTTCAGGATACCATTTCAGGATACCATTAATGAGTGCGCCGGCGTCTCATCTCCTGATCTGCAGCTGTGAGAAGACCATGCCGCTCGATGAGGCGGCGATCGGCCGCGGCTGCACGGCGCGCATCACCCAGGCGAACCAGCTCTGCGGCCTCGACCTCGACCGGTTCAGGCAGGCGCTCGCCGACGGCGCGCCAATCACCGTCGCCTGCACCCAGGAAGCGCCGCTGTTTCGCGAAATCGCGGAAGATTTCCCGCAAGCCCAGCTCACTTTCGTCAACATCCGCGAGACCGGTGGCTGGTCCAGGGATGCCGCCGCAGCCGGTCCGAAGGCTGCGGCGCTGATTGCCGCGGCGGGCGAGGAAATGCCGCCGATCTCGCCGGTGACGCTCGAGAGCCGCGGCGTCGCGCTGATCTACGGCCGCGACGAGGTCGCCATCGAGGCGGCGCAGCGGCTCGCCGATCGTCTTGACATCACCGTGCTGCTGACCAGGCCGGGCGATATCGCCCCACGGCGGACGAACGAGTTTCCGGTTCTCAAGGGCACGATCCGCAACGCCCGCGGACATCTCGGGCAGTTCGAGCTTGCCATCGACGACTACGCGCTGCCCTCGCCGTCCTCGCGCGCGAAGCTGGTGTTCGGGGCTTCGCGCGACGGCGCCACCTCGACCTGCGACCTGATCCTCGATCTCGCAGGTGGCAATCCGCTGTTTCCCGCCCATGAATTGCGTCCAGGCTACCTGCGCGCCGACCCCCGCGACAAGGCCGCGGTCGAGCGCGCGATCGCCGACGCCGGCGGCATGGTCGGCACCTTCGACAAGCCGCGCTTCATCCATTTCGAGGAAGCGCTCTGCGCCCACTCGCGCTCCTCGATCACCGGCTGCACGCGCTGTCTCGACCTGTGTCCGACCGGCGCGATCACCCCGAACGGGAATTCGGTTGCGATCGACGCCAATGTCTGCGCCGGCTGCGGTTCCTGCGCATCGGTCTGCCCGACCGGCGCGGCGTCCTACGCGCTGCCGGGCGCGGACGCCCTGATGCGCCGGCTGCGGACGCTGCTCGCGACCTATCGCAAGGCCGGCGGGAGTGATGCCATCGTCATGTTTCACGACGGCGAGCACGGCGAAGAGATCATCGATGCGCTGGCGCGGTTCGGCGCCGGCCTGCCGGCCAATGTGCTGCCGCTGCGCGTCAACGAGGTGACGCAGCTCGGGCCGGAGCTGATGGCGGCGGCGTTCGCCTTTGGCGGCGCCGGCGTCGCGGTTGTGACCCGCGCGAGGCCTCGCCACGACATCACGGCGCTTGCCCGCGCCGTCGAGACCACCGATCGCATCGTGACAGCGCTCGGCTTCGGTGCCGGCCTGGTGCGGACCATCGAGACCGACGATCCGGATCAGTTGCGCGCCATGCTCGACGCTGCGCCGCGCGGCCTCGCCACGCAAAGGCCGGCCGGCTTTGTGCCGCGGGGCGCCAAGCGCGGCGTGCTCGAAACCACGTTTCGCGAGCTTCATCTCGCCGCGCCCGCGCCCGTCGACATGGTCCCGCTGGCGGCCGGTGCGCCGTTCGGCGGGGTGAAGCTTGATGTCGAGGGATGCACGCTCTGTCATGCCTGCGTCACCGCCTGCCCGACCGGGGCGCTGTCGGACAATCCCGACCGGGCGATGCTGCGCTTTTCCGAAAGCCTCTGCGTGCAGTGCGGATTGTGCGAATCCACCTGCCCCGAAAAGGTCATTGCGATCGAGCCACGGCTGGATTTCCAGGCCTGGAACACGCCGCTGCGCGTGCTCAAGGAAGAAGAGCCGTTCGATTGCATCGCCTGCGGCAAGCCGTTCGGCACCAGAAGTTCGATCGAGCGCGTGCTGGCCAAGCTCGGCGAGAAGCACTGGATGTTCCAGGGCGCCAACGCCAAGCGTCTGGACGTCATCAAGATGTGCGCGGATTGCCGCGTCGAGGCCGTGGTGAACGAGAGCTTCGACCCGCACGCGGCGCAGCAGCGTCCGCCCGTGATGTCGACGGAAGATTACCTGCGCGCCCGCGAAACCAAGAAGGGCGATCCGCTCGGATCGTAAGCAGCCTGTGGTGGTCACCCCCGATATCAAGGCGCGCGCGACGTCAAGGGCTGCCGGCATTCCCGGCGTCAAGCACCTGGTCGCGGTTGCCTCAGGCAAGGGCGGCGTCGGCAAGTCCACCACCTCCTGCAACCTCGCGCTCGGCTTTGCGGCGCTGGGACTGAAGACCGGCATCCTCGATGCCGACATCTACGGCCCGTCGCAACCAAAACTGTTCGGATTGCGCGGCAAGCCGCGGCAGCTCGGGCCACGGATGCTGGAGCCGATGGAGCGCTTCGGCGTCAAGCTGATGTCGATCGGTTTCCTGGTCGAGGAAGACAACGCCATGATCTGGCGCGGACCGATGGTCATCTCCGCGATCACGCAGATGCTGCGCGAAGTGGCGTGGCAGGATCTCGATATTCTTGTCGTCGATCTTCCGCCCGGCACCGGCGACGCGCAATTGACCATGGCCCAGCAGGCGCCGCTTTCCGGCGCGATCATCGTCTCGACCCCGCAGGACATCGCCTTGATCGACGCGCGCCGCGGCATTGCGATGTTCGAGAAGGTGAGCATACCGATCCTGGGCTTGATCGAAAACATGTCACACTTCTGCTGCCCAACCTGCAACCACGTGACGCCGATCTTCGGCCACGGCGGCGCGCGGTCGGAAGCCGAGCGCCGCGGCATTCCGTTTCTCGGCGAGATTCCGCTCGACATGCAGATACGCCAGACCTCCGACGACGGCCGCCCGATTGTCGCGGTCGAACCCGACGGCGTCCACGCCAGGCATTACATCGCGATCGCACGCGAAATCTGGGCGTCGATCGTGACCGGCGCGGCGCACCGGCCGCCGCCGCGCATCGTCATCGAGTAGGCGTTACGCCCCGGCGACCGGCAGGCTGGCGGCGGCGATGGCGACGATTTGGGCCAGCCGGCGCCCGATCCGGGACGACGCGGTGCGCAGCAATGAACGAACCTGCCGCATCTCACTCTTCCATGCGCGCCGGGACAAAGACTGCTTCAAGAAGCCGGCGCTGCAGGCAAAATGGGCTCCCAGGGCAGCCACGTCGAGATCGGGGAGAAAATAGCAACGCGCGCGTCGCGTGGACATCGATCGGCAGTGGATTCGTTGCCGCGATCGGCCCGGCGGCGGATGAAATTTTCTCCGACGCTTCCGCGGCCAGAGCCGGGCTTTTCGGGCCTGACGTTCCCGGCTCAAGCCCCGCCCTGCGCCGCCCGCGGCGTACCGAGAAAGCCGCGTAGCGACGCCAGCACTTCATCCAGCCGGTCATGATGAAGCCAATGGCCGGCGCCCGCGACCTTCACCAGTTCGGCTTGCCGAAAATGGGCCAGCAGGCCGGCGGCCTCCGGGTCGGGAAGAAAGCTTTCGTCGCCCCACATCAACAGCGTCGGGCAGGCGATGCGCGACCACAGCGCGATATAGTCGTTCCGCGACAGCCGATAGGGCGCCCTCGCCCGCTGGCGGTGGTCAAACTTCCAGCGATAGAGGCCGTCGGGATGCCGCCGAACGCCGTGGCGGGCCAGGTGAAGCGCTTGCGCCGGCGTCAGCCGCTTGTTGCGCGCCGCAAGCCGCTCTGCCGCCTCCTCGATGGTCCGGAAGGCCCTGGGCTCGTGCTTTGCGATGCGATCGAGCTGGTCGATCCATCGCGACATCTGTTCGGCGATCGGCGCGGGTTTCGGGTCCGACAGGAATGCGCCATCCAGCACCGCCAGGCGCGACACCTGGTCCGGGTAGGTTCCGGCGCAGGCCAGCGCGACCATTCCCCCCATCGAATGGCCGACGACGGCGGCATCCCCGAGCCCCGCCAAACGCATCAGGCGCGTGAGATCGTAGACATTGTCGGAAAGGCCGTAACTGCTGCCTTTCGCCCATTCGGAATCGCCGTGCCCGCGCAGATCGGGGGCGATGACGTGGAAATGCGGCTGCAATTGTCGCGCGATCGCATCCCAGGTGCGGCAGTGATCGAGCCCGCCATGAACCAGGATAAGGGGCGGCGCGGCCTCGTTGCCCCAATCGGCATAGTGCAGCCGCAGCCCCTGGGACTCGTAGAAGCGGTCTGCCGGTTCGGCCATCATGGCATTTCTCTTGCGGAGGTGACGGCCTATTTCGGCGCAAATCCGAACGCGCGCTCGAAGCGCTTCGCATAGGCCGGCCACACCTCGGGATTGACGATGCGCGGCGGGCGCTTGCCGTCGAGCGCGTCGAGAATCTGTTCGGCCGCGATTCTGCCCATATTCACCCGCGCTTCCCTTGTGACGCCGGCGGTGTGCGGGCTCGCCAGCACGTTGTCGAACTGCAGCAGCGGATGGTCCGGCGGCGGCGGCTCCTTGTCCCAGACGTCGAGGCCGGCGCCCGCGATCCGCTTGTCGCGCAACGCGTCATAGAGCGCCACCTCGTCATGAATGAAACCGCGCGCGGTGGTGATGAAGAACGCGTGCGGCTGCATCAGCGCGAATTCGCGAGCGCTGATCATGCGACGGTTGTCCTTGGTCAGGGGACAGGAGATCGAGACAAAATCCGAGCGGCGCATCAGGTCGTCGAGTTCGACCTTCTCGCCGCCCCGCGCCGCCATTTCCTCGGCGCTCAGGTAAGGGTCGTAGGCGATCACCTTCATGCGCAGCAGGCCATGGCACAGCTCGGCGATGCGGCGGCCGACATTGCCGAGGCCGACGATGCCGATGGTCTTGCCCTGCGCCTCGTTGCCGATCAGCGCGTTGCGATCAACATTGGCCTGGCGCCGCAACGCGCGGTCGGATTCGAGAATGCGCTTGGACAGCGTCAGCAGCATGCCGAGCGCATGTTCGGCGACCGAATTGGCGTTGCCGCCGGATTGGTTGACGACCAGCACCCCCGCCGCCGTGCAGGCGTCGACGTCGACAGGGTCGAAGCCCGCGCCGTTCGAGGAGACGATCAAGAGGTTCGGCGCGCGCCGCAACAGGTCGGCGTCGGCGTGGAAATGCCGGGCGATCTCGTCGCGCGCCGCCCCGATCTGGTAGGCATGCGCCGCCGCCAGGATCGGCGCTGCGACCGTATCGGGGCTGTCATTCTCGAGCCGGTCAAGCCGCACGTCCGGGCGCGCCTTGAGGATATCGACATAGATCTCATGGGCCAGGTATTTCACGTAGAAAACGCGCTTGTTGTTGACGCTCATTTCCTTGGCAACTTTCGTTTCGGGAATCGGCAGGGCTTTGGCGGGCTGGCGAGTACAGAAGGCACGAGGCATGTTGACAATCCCGCCGTTGACGTCAAGTTTCGGCGCGCCACGGACGCCGCGAGCGAAACAGCGTCGCGGACCAGGGAGACCAGGATGGCGGTTGCGGAGAACGACAGCAGGCCCGAGACTTTCGGCGGAAGCTGGCATGGCGTGGTGCTGGACACCCTCAAACGCAACGAAATCCGCATCGTCCCCTACGTGCCCGATCGCGTCCTGACGACGCTGATCAGGAGCCTGCACGCCGACCCGTTTTTCACGACCTTCCCCACTGCGCGCGAGGAGGAAGCGGTCGGCGTCGTGGCCGGCGCCTGGATGGGTGGCATGCGCGGCGCGGTGCTGATGCAGACCTCGGGATTCGCCACGCTGGCGAACGTGCTGGCGTCGCTGGCGGTGCCTTACCAGATCCCGCTGATCATGTTCGTATCCGAACGCGGCACGCTCGGCGAATTCAACTACGGCCAGTCGCTGGTGTGCCGCACCATGCGCCCGGTGCTGGATTCGCTGGCCATGGAGCACCACACCGCCACCCGGCTCGACGAGTTCGAGTTCATCGTCGACCGCTCGGTCAAGCAGGCGATCGCCACCCAGGCGCCGGTGGCGGTGATCCTCTCACCGCTCCTGACCGGCGGCAAGGTGTTCGAGAAGTGAGCGATTTTGGGAAACGCGCCATGACATCAGCCGCCGCAACCGCCGCCCGCAACACCAAGGTCATGAACCGCTTCGATCTCACCTCGCGGCTGATCGCCAAATTGAAAAACGAGGAGGCCGTGATCGGCGGCATCGGCAACACCAATTTCGACCTGTGGGCCGCCGGCCACCGGCCACAGAACTTCTACATGCTGGGCAGCATGGGCCTCGCCTTCCCGATCGCCCTCGGCGTGGCGCTGGCGCAGCCGGACCGGCGCGTCTTCGCGCTCGAAGGCGACGGCTCGCTGTTGATGCAACTGGGCTCGCTCGCAACCATCGCGATGCTGGCGCCCAAGAACCTGACGATGGTGGTGATGGACAACGGCGTCTATCAGATCACCGGCGCGCAACCGACGCCCGCCGCGGCCGTCGCCGACATCGTCGCCATCGCGGCCGCAAGCGGGCTCGCCAACAGCGCCTGGGCAGCGGACGAGGAGGATTTCGAGCGCCTGGTCGATCAGGCGCTGTCCGCTTCCAGACCAACCCTGATCGGCGTCCGCATTGACGACCGGCCGGGCGTCGGCACCACCCGCCGCGATCCCGTACAGATCAGGGAACGCTTCATGCACGGCATGGGCGTGCGCGAGCCGCTATAGGTACGAAAAAGTCCCCGCCGGCCCGACGCCGGCGAGGACTCTCGTCAGGATTGCGCCCTGAGTCAGTCGATGACGCGGATCACGCGGCGAGTGCGCGGGTCGACGATCACGCGCTGGTCGTTCACGACGGCATAGCGGTACTCGGTGTAGCTCGGCACCGGCCGCAGCACGACGGTTTCCGGCAAGGGTTCGCCAACCACCACGCGCTCGCGGATCGTGATCGAGGGCTCGCCCCGCGGCACCGCAGAGAACACCGCGTTCGGAATCTCGAGGCCGGCGCCGACAACGGCGCCGACGGTGCCACCGACGGCTGCGCCGACCGGACCACCAATCTGGCCGCCGGCGGCGGCGCCGCTCGCGGCACCAGTGGCCGTGGTGGATTGAGCAAAGGCCGCGCCTGAAGTCAGCAGCGAGGCGGCAATCAGGGATACGGCTAGACGGTTCTTCATGAGGTCCTCCAGTGATTTTGACAATGCGTCTCAACCGCGGGCGGACGTAGATGTTCCGGTTCCACTTGCCGCTTCCCAACGGTTCCCGACCGCCGGGTCAATTTTTGGCGATCTGGTGGTTCGCCATCATTTCCAGCGCCCGGGCCATTCCCGAATGGTCCCATGCCTTGCCGCCGTGCGCGGCGCAGGAACTGAACAATTGCTGGGCGACCGCCGTGCCGGGCAAGGAGATGCCGAGCGACCGCGCACCCTCCAGCGCCAGATTCAGATCCTTCTGATGCAACTCGATGCGAAACCCCGGCTCGAAGTTGCGCTTGACCATGCGCTCACCATGCACTTCGAGAATCCGCGACGACGCAAAGCCCCCCATCAGCGCCTGGCGCACCAGCGCCGGGTCCGCGCCGGCCTTTGAGGCGAACAACAACGCCTCTCCGACCGCCTCGATCGTCAGCGCCACGATGATCTGATTGGCGACCTTGGTGGTCTGCCCGTCGCCATTGCCGCCGACCCGCGTGACGTTCTTGCCCATCCGGTCGAACACCGGCTTCATCGCGTTGAACGCCCGCTCCGGCCCGCCCACCATGATGGTTAGGCTCGCCGCCTTGGCGCCGACCTCGCCGCCCGAAACCGGCGCATCGAGATAGTCCGCGCCGAGCGCCTCCACCTTCCTGGCGAATTCCTTGGTGGCCAGCGGCGAGATCGAGCTCATGTCGACGACGATCTTGCCCTTGGAGAGCCCGGAAGCGACGCCGTCCTGCCCGAACAGCACCGCCTCGACATGCGGCGTGTCCGGCACCATGATGATGACGACGCCAACCTGCGCGGCAACCTCCCTGCCCGATTTGCACACCACCCCACCGGCGTCGGTCAGTTCAGCGGCAATCGGCGCGACGTCGTGCAGAAACAGCCGATGCCCGGCGTTTTGCAGATGGCGGGCCATCGGGCGCCCCATGGTGCCGAGGCCGATAAAGCCGATATCGATCATGTCCAATCCTCCCTGTTTGATCTTGTCAGGAGCCTCGCTTCCGGCCCGGCGGAAACCTAGAGCCTTTTCCGTTTCGATGGAATCGAAACGGGACTCTAGATTCCTGATTTGACGCATTTTCTTGACGCGAACCGGTTTCCACCCCGCATCAAGTGCGGGGCAGGCTTTCGCTGGAAAACGCTCTAACCGATCAGGTCAAGCCCGAGAAGCAGGAGACTGGAAACCAGCCCCGCAACCGGCACCCAGGATGGACAGATGAACGCACCGGCGGGCGGTGCTTCGCCGCCACGCTTGAGCCGGAGCAGCGCGACGTTCACGATCGCAAAGATCAGAAGCGTGAAGCGCGCCGTCCACTCGGCAAGGCCGGCGAGCGGAACCGACAAGGCGAGCACCAGGATCGCCCCCGCGCCGATCACGGTGGCGAGTACCGGCGTGCGGGTCAGCGGGTTCAATCGCGCAAGAATCTGCGGCAGGCTGCCCTGGTCGGCCAGGCCATAGAGCACCCGGGCGATCATGATCATGTGGACGATGACGCCGTTGAGCGTGGCCACGATGGCGATCGCGCTCATGGTCACGAGCGGCATCCCGGTAAGCCGCTCGAACACCAGCGCAAGCGGCGCCGGCGAGCGGGCCAGTTCTTGCGGCGGCACTGCCGTGACCGCGACCCACGTCACCACCGCGTAGAACACTGCGGTCAGGCCGAGGGTCAGGAACAGCGCACGCGGCAAGGTGCGGCTCGGTTCTTTCAGTTCTTCCGCAATGTTGACCAGATGTTCGAAGCCGATAAAGGCGAACACGGCGATCAGGGCCGTTCCCGCCACCCCGATCCAGGCCGCGGGATCGCCACCGGCAGGCCAGATCTCCGGCAGGCGGGTGACGATGTCGGCGCCCTGACCAATCCCGGCAATGATGATCAGTCCCAGTCCGCCTACCTCGATCACCGTCATGATCCCGGCAAAGGTGATCGATTGAACCGTCGCCAGACATGCCACCACGCCCATCGTGACTACCGCGCCGGCAATGATCCAAGGCGCGGGAACCGGCACGAACACCCCGATGTAGCCCGCGCTGCCGACGCTGATCGTCGCGGCCGAAACCATCGCGGTGGCGACGACGAGCAGCCCGACGGCGAGGCTGAGCCATTCGCGTTTGAACGCAGCCTGCACATAAGCCGCCTCGCTGGCGCTGACCGGCATCCGCGTCCCCAGTTCGGCGAACGTGGCGGCGCTGAAGGCCATCACGAGCGCGGCGCCGACGAAAGCCAGCGGCGCATGCATTCCGGCGCGGCCGGCGGCGACGCCGACGAGAACGTAGATGCCGGCGCCGATGGTTACGCCAAGCCCGTAGAGCACGGCATGGGTCAGCGTGAGCGAGCGTGCAAGCCGCGGCGTCCCTTGCTGCGTTGCCGACCGGCTAGACATTCATGTTCTCTCCGGTCCTTAAACGGCACGCGCACATGCGCAGGAAAAGGTCCTCTGGGGAAATATGTCCTTCCACTACAATCTTACGCGCCCGCGCATTTGATTCGCCTCAAGGAACTTGTTTGATGAGCCAGCCGACGGACACGCAACAGGGCTCGGTCGTACAGGCCCTCGCGGCATGGTCGCCCAGCCTGATGCGACCCATTCTCGGATTTCGCCAGAGCTATCTGCCGCTGCTGCTGGTCTATTTCGCCTACGGCGCGCTCGGCGTCATCGACGTCAGCCGCGACATGTGGGTCAAGGAGCGCCTTACCCTGAGCGCGGCGGAACTCGCCGGCATTGGCGTCTGGCTGAGCCTGCCGTGGACGGTGAAGATGGTGTTCGGCCAGCTTGTCGACAGCGTTCCGATCTTCGGCTCGCAGAGGCGGTCCTACATCCTGATCGGAACCGTCTTCACCGCCGGCGGAATGCTGACCCTGGCGGGCGCGGCCGGCGGATGGATCGCGTTCAGCCGGGCCGACCACCTCTACATTCTCGGCGCGATGCTGATCGTGGTCGGCACCGTGATCCAGGACGTCGTGGCCGACGCGATGTCGACCGAAGTCGTCTCGCGCGTGGATGCGACCGGACACGCGCGCGCGGAGCACGAGATCAAGGCCGAACTCGGCATGGTTCAGGTACTCGGCCGCCTGGCGCTCGGGATCGGAATCCTCTCGGTGGCGGGACTGTCCGGATGGCTCGCCCAGGTATTCGACCGTGAAACGGTTTTTCTGTTCGGCCTCGTCATACCCGCCATTTCGGCTTTGGGCGTGCTGCTCATTCGGTCGGAAACCGGCGAACGGCGGCCGGTCGACTGGCGCATTCTCGGCGGCGGCATCGGCTTCGGGCTCATCGTCCTGGCTGTCGCGCTCGGCGGACTGCCGTTTGCCCAGGAACTGGTGTTCGTGCTGTCGATGCTGGTGGTTTGCACGATGCTGGTGTTTGTCACGCGCGACCTCGATGCCGGGACCAGGCGCGCCATCCTGTTCGCAAGCATCATCATCTTCGCTTTCCGCGCCACGCCATCCGCCGGCGACGGCTATTTCTGGTGGACGCTCGATATCCTCAAATTCGACGAGGCCTTCTACGGCAGCCTGCGCCAGACTGCGGCCATCATCGCCATCGTCGCAATGTGGGCTTTCAGCAAGCAACTGACCGAGTATTCCGTGACCAAGGTGCTGTTCTGGCTCGCCGTCGCCGGAGCCATCCTGTCGCTGCCGAATATCGGCCTGTTCTTCGGCCTTCACCACTGGACCGAGGCGACGTTCGGGATCGGGGCGCGCGCGATCGCCGTGATCGACGCGGCCGCCGCCTCGCCCTTCGCACAGCTCAGCATGATCCCCCTGCTGACGCTGATCGCGTTCTACGCGCCGCAGGGTCACCGCGCGACCTGGTTTGCGCTGATGGCCTCGCTGATGAACCTGGCGCTGGTCGCGGGCCAACTGCAGACCAAATATCTCAATCAGGTCTTCGTCGTACAGCGTGGCGAGTATGCCGAGCTTGGCCCGCTGTTGATCACCGCGGGGGTGCTTGGCTTCGTCATTCCGGTCGGCGCCATCCTGCTCCTTGGCCGACGCGCCGAAAGGGCCGCGAAAGATACTGGCTAGCGCATGAGCCGGAAGAGTGTGTAGCGGTTTTCCGAAACGATCATGCGCAAACAAAGAGCTGAAGCGGGATGACGATTTGAAGAAAAGTCATCCCGCTTAGGCGCTTTGCCGGCGGCCCGGCAGAACGTTCTTCATAAGCTTCCATGCCGGAGCCACCGCATACTGAATAACCGGGATCGCGGCGGCACCAACCAGCAGCCCAAGGACCCCCGAGATCGCCGCTTCAACCACCCATTTCAGCACACCGGCCACCTGCGGAAGCGCGTGCGCCACCGCATCGGCGGCAGCGTGGACGGCGTGGCCGATCGCAGGCGGACCGTAGACCTCAAGGCCATGCAGGATGATGCCGCCGCCCACCCATATCATGGCGGCGGTTCCAACCACGCTGAGAATGGTCAGCAGGACCGGCATGCCGCGAACAATGGCGCGTCCGAGCGCACGGCCGATGCCACTGATCGCCGAGGCGCCATCGTTCCGCGCCAGCGCGAGACCGACATCATCGGCTTTCACGATGAGGGCGACCACGCCGTACACTGCGACGGTAATCCCGATCCCGACCACCGCCAGCACCACCGCCTGCATCCACAGACTGCCTGCGGGAAGCGTCGCCAGCGTGATCGCCATGATCTCCGCCGAGAGGATGAAGTCGGTCTTGATGGCGCTTGCGATCTTCTCATCCTCGACTGTTCTTGCATTCAGCGCCACCGTGCCGAGCTGGGCTTCATGTTGATGCGCCTGGTGCGGCATGATCGCTTCCAGCACTTTCTCCACCCCTTCGTAACAGAGGTAGGCGCCGCCGAACATCAAGAGGGGCGTGATCGCCCAGGGCAGGAAATAGCTGAGCGCCAGGGCGGCGGGAAGCAGGATCAGGAGCTTGTTGCGAAGCGATCCGGCCGCGATCCGGCCGACGATCGGCAGTTCGCGCCCGGCGTCGAATCCGATCACGTAACCCGGCGTGACCGCGGTATCGTCGATCACCACGCCCGCCGCCTTGGCTCCCGCCTTGGCGGCCTGGCTGGCCACGTCGTCAAGCGAGGCCGCGGCCACCTTGGCGATTGCCGCGATATCGTCGAGAAGGCCGATCAGTCCGACGCTCATCGATGCTTTCCTTTCATCATCCGCGAATTGCTCGGCGGCGAGATAGAATTGCCGGCGCACAAGCTCAGGCTTGCAGCGGTTGCCGGCGGGCGCGCATTTCGTCGCTCGGCCTGATATCCTGCGCGCGGCTATAGACGGCGACAGCGACGATCAGCACCCCCGTCAGCACCCCAAACAACGCGCGGTAGGCGGTTTCGCTCCGGGCGCCGTCGGCCAACGGCTCGAAGGCGCCGACGATGACGCCCGACAGCGTCTGCATGCAGGCGACGCCAAGCATCACCGCAGTGTTGATCGTCGCCACGCCGCGCCCAATCAGCCGGTCCGGAAAGATTCCGCGGCCGTGCGTCATCACCATGGTGCTGGCGGCGCCGAACAGGCCCATGCACAGGATCGCGGCGATCGGCACCCAGACCGGCGGGCGCGACGCCAGCGCCAGCACCGCGAGCATGGCGATGGTGACCAGCGTGCCGCCGACCGCGATCCATTTGCGCGTGTCCAGCACGCGGTCCAGCGGGCCGAAGCCGATGATGCCGAACTGGTAGGTGATGACGGCGGCGAGCAGGACGTTGCCGGCCTCGATCGCCGTGAGGCCGTAGACCTCGCGCAGGAACGGTCCGCCCCACAAGCCCTGCACGGTGAAGGTACAGGCGTAGTTGCAGAAATTCATCACCAGGATCGGCTTCAGGAGCGGGTTGCCTAGCACTTCGAGCAGGCCTTGCAGCATCTGGCGCGGCGTCTCCGGGGTGCGGTCCAGAAACGGATGGCCGGGCGGCGCGTCGCGCACCACCACCCAAACCGCGATGGTCGCGAGCGCGATGAAGACGACGACGGCGCCGAACACGGCGCGCCAGCCGACCGCCTCCGAGGCCCAGGCCAGCGGCGTGGTGGCGACCAGATTGCCGAGCAGGCCGATCGACAGCACCATGGCCGTGAGCGTGGAGAAGCGGTCCGGCGGGAACCAGCGCGAGATCACCACCATGCTGCCGATCAGCATGACGCCGAAGCCGGCGCCCATCAGCGCGCGACCAGTGAGCAGAACCGGCCAGCCCGGCGCCAGCGTGAACACGGCGGCGCCCAGCGTCGCCAGAATCAGCATGCCGGTTACGGTGCGTCGCGGGCCAAGATGGTCGAACAGGAAGCCGCAGGGTATTTGCATGGCGGCGAAGCCAAAGAAGAATGCACCGGTCAGCGCGCCCAGGGCTTCCGGCCCGATCCCGAGGTCGCGCATCAGGTCAAGCCCGATGGTGACGTTGGCCGCGCGAAAAAAATGGCTGGCGACATAGGCGGTGGCCAATGTCGTGACGATGATCAGGCCCCGGCGGTGGGGGAACGGGCGCCGCTCGGTGGACTGCATCGATGGGGCGAGATCCCGCTTCTCGTTAAGAATGGCTCGGCAGGCATTGCTGGCTTCCGAGCCTATGCGGGCTTGCCGCGCCGTTCAAGGTTGCAACGATCGCCGCGGCCCGGCAAATCACCGTCGGATTGCCTCCGATGCCCGGCCGGCGCGACCTCACCGGAACCGGCCGCAATGTTATCCAACTTTCCGACTACCGATCGAGCATAAACTTGTCGAACTGATTCGGCGGACTTTCGCGGTCCGCGAGGAGATTGTGATGGCTTTTTTTCGGCGCGAACCCAGCCCGGTCGCGCGCTTTGAGGGTGCGTTGAGAGACAGGCTGGCGGCGCGTCAGAAGCTGGCTGGCCGGTTGCGTACCGCGGAGGCGGAACTTGGAGAAAAGCGCGCCGCGGCCGAACGGCTGGCGGTGGCCGGCGCCGCCAACGCCCGGCTTGACCGGGCCGAAGCCAGCATGCGCGCGGTCGAAAGCCATGCCAAGACGCTCGCCGCCGCGCTGGCCGAATGCGACGAACAGGTCGCCGCGGCCGAGCGCGCGCTCGCTGACGCCATCGCTCAGCGCGACCGCAACCTGGTGGCCGACGAGATCGAGGCGATGGCCGCCGCGATCGAGCGGGCTGCGCCCGGGTTCGAGGCCGGCGCCGCCACGCTGATCGAGTCCGTCACCAAACGCTCGACGACCATGCCGGAAGCAACGAGGTTCTCGACGACCGTGGACGCCATGCGTCGCGAGGTTCTCTCGGCCGTGGAACTGGTATGCTGGGAACTGCGGTCCGCGGCGGTGCATGCGCGCGCGGGCAATGCCAACGTCGCCTGCGACGCGCCCTCGGAGTCCGAGCAGCCGCCATTGGCGGAGATCGAGCGGCAATTGATCTACACACTGCATCCCTTGCTCTGGCGCGAGGGCGGCGAGGTGACCAGGGTTCCCGCCTTCGCCCTGGTTGGGTTGCCGAAGGCGCTGCTGCCCACCGCGCTGCGGCATCAGCATGTGGACCATCTCAACGCCAGGCGGGTGCAGACCCTGATGCACCTCCACGGTAGCGAAGGGCTGGTGGGCGACCCGCAATATGACGAGCTCCAGCCCGTCGATCTCGATGCCCTCATCGCCGCCGAGAAGCCGGACGCCCAGGTCGATGTGGCGTGAATCCGCAAGCCTTCTCCGCTACAGATGAATCGAGAAGGCAACTGCGGGAAAAGATCATGGGCTTCTTCGAACGATTGAAGGCGGCGACCGCCGCCGAGTGGCGGACCTACACCGAACATCCTTTCACCGACGGGCTGGCGGACGGTTCGCTCAGCGAGGCGGCGTTTCGTCGCTACCTCGTTCAGGACTATTTGTTCCTCATCGAGTTTGCCCGCGCCTATGCGCTCGCCGCCTACAAGTCGCCCACGCTCGATGACATGCGCGAGGCGGCCGGCGGCATCTCGGCCATTCTCGACGTCGAGATGAAGCTGCATGTGAAGCTCTGCGCCGGCTGGGGACTGTCCGCCGCCGATCTTGAAAAGGCGCAGCCGGCCATGGAGATGCTGGCCTACACGCGCTACGTGCTCGATGCCGGCATGCGCGGCGACCTGCTGGCGCTGAAGGTGGCGCTGGCGCCGTGCGTGATCGGCTACGCCGAGATCGCAACACGGCTCGCCGCGCACCCCAACGCGCAGTCGGCAACCAATCCCTACCGGGTCTGGATCGCCGAATATGCCGGGGCGCCCTACCAGGAGGTCGCGGCGAGATCGCGGACCCACATGGAAGCGCTCGCCGAACGCTACGCCACTCCGGCGCGCGAGGCCGAACTGATCGCGATCTTCAGGGAAGCCACCCGGCTTGAAGCCGACTTCTGGGAAATGGGCTGGCGCGCCGGGGCGCGCTAAAGCGCGCGACGTGACTGGAACACGCCGCTTCGGCAGCCCGAAGCGGCATCGGTCATTCAGCTCACAGCAATCCGGCGCCGCGGGCCCATTTGTACTTGGCGCCGAGCACCTCGACCGGCATTTCGGTCGAATAGGCATAGGCCGGGATGCCGTTCTGGTAGAGATATTCGGCCGCTTCCTCGACCTCGACGTCGCCGGCGAGCGAGGCGACGATCGGCTTGACAAAGCCCTTGGCCTCCATCTCCTTCTTCACCTCGACCATATTGCGGGCAAACACCATCGGCGGCGTGACGATGGTGTGCCAGTAGCCAAGGATCAGCGCGTGAATCCGCTCATCCGAAAGGCCGAGCTTGACCGTGTTGACATAGGTGATCGGCGGCTCGCCGCCGGTGATGTCGACCGGGTTGCCGGCCGCGCCGAACGGCGGAATGAATTTCCTGAACGCCGCGTCGAGGTCGGGCGGCATCGCCATCAGCGACAGGCCGTTGTCGATCACGGAATCCGACAACAGCACGCCGGAGCCGCCGGCGCCGGTGATGATCAGGATGTTCTCGCCCTTGGGCGTCGGCAGCACCGGCACGCCGCGGGCGAATTCGAGCAATTGCCGCAGGCTGCGCGCCCGGATCACGCCGGACTGCGCGAACACGTCCTCGTAGATCTTGTCGTTGCCGGCGAGCGCGCCGGTATGCGACGACGCCGCCTTGGCGCCGGCCGAGGTGCGGCCGGCCTTGAGCACGATCACCGGCTTCTTCTTGGAGACGCGCTTGGCGGCCTCGGCGAAGGCGCGGCCGTCCTTCAGGTCCTCGCAGTGCTGCGCGATCAGGTTGGTGTTGGGATCCTGTTCGAAGAACGCCAGCAGGTCGTCCTCGTCGATATCCGACTTGTTGCCGAGCCCGACGATCGCGGAGACGCCCATCTTGGCGGAGCGCGAGAAGCCGATGATCGCCATGCCGATGCCGCCGGATTGCGACGACAGCGCCGCGTGGCCCTTGACGTCATAGGCGGTGCAGAACGTGGCGCAGAGATTGGCGTGGGTATAGTAGAAGCCGTAGATGTTCGGCCCCATCAGGCGCACATTGTACTTCTTGCCGATCTCGACGATCTCGTCCTGCAGTTCCGGCGCGCCGGCTTCGGCGAAGCCCGAGGGAATCAGGACGGCGCCGGGGATTTTCTTCTCGCCGCATTCGACCAGCGCGCCCGCCACCAGCTTGGCGGGAATCGCAAACACCGCGGTGTCGATCACGCCAGGCACGTCCTTGACGCTCTTGTAGGCCTTGTAACCGAGAATGTCGGCGGCCTTGGGGTGGATCGGGTAGATCTCGCCCTTGTAGCCGCCATTGATCAGGTTCTTCATCACGGAGTTGCCGATCTTGCCGTCCTCGGCGGAAGCCCCGATCACGGCGACAGCCTTCGGCTGCATAATGCGGCTCATCGCGGCGACGATTTCATCGGTTGGGCGCGGCGCCGGGCGCGGCCTGTAGTCGAAGTCGACGACGATGCGCACGTCGGCGGCGATCGCGTCCTTTTTGGTGGCGAATACCGGGTTGAGATCGAGTTCGACGATTTCAGGAAAGTCGCTGACCAGCTGCGACACCTTGACGATGATGTCGGCCAGCGCGTCGCGGCTGACCGGATCGCCGCCGCGCACGCCTTTCAGCATCTCGTGGGCCTGGATGCCATCCAGCATCGACAACGCATCCTGCCTGGTCGCCGGCGCGAGTCGGAAGGTGATGTCCTTCAGTATCTCCACCAGGACGCCACCGAGACCGAACGCCACCAGCTTGCCGAAAGAGTTGTCGGTGATCGAGCCGACGATGACTTCGGTGCCTCCCGTCAGCATCTGCTGGACCTGGATGCCCTCGATCCTGGCGTCGGCCTTGTACTTTTTCGCGCTCGCCATGATCGCATCGAAGCTTTTTTCAGCATCGGCGGCGCTTTTCACGCCGACGATGACGCCACCCGCCTCGGTCTTGTGGAGGATGTCGGGCGAGACGATTTTCATGACGACGGGAAAACCCATCGCGGCAGCAATCTTCGCGGCTTCGGCGGCCGACTTGGCCACGCCTTCGCTCGGAACCGGGATGCCATAGGCATCGCAAACCAGCTTGCCTTCCGGCGCTGTCAGGCTGCTGCGCTTGCCCGCCTTGACCGCGTCCAGCACCCGACGGACCGCATCTTTCGACGCCGCCCCCACGCCATCCTTGCGCGCCGTCTCTGCAGAATTTGACATGGGCTCCTCCTGAGGCTGGTTTTTATGGCATTTGGTATGCCAGAAAAGAGATTGTCAAGACAAGCCCTTGCAGAGAAACGTTGGAAAACAAGGCCAACTTGACACTGTGGCATTTGGTATGCCAAAAATCTTGCGGTTGTTATCTGCTAGCAAGAGCCTCCCATACGGAGGAGACGCGTCGTGCCCGCACCCAAGCAAACCAAGGCGCCGCCTGTCATGGCTGAGGCTGATATCGCGATCGTCCGGATTGCACCCGAGACGAGCTTCAAGAACAAGGCCTATGAGGCCTTGAAGGAAGCCATCCTCAAGATGGACATCTATGCCACGCCCGAGCAGGTGATGCTCGACGAGCGCGCGTTGTCCGAACGCCTCGGCGTCAGCCGCACCCCCATCCGCGAAGCCATCGCGATGCTGGAGCAGGACGGCTTCGTCAAGACCGTGCCACGCCGCGGCATCGTCGTGGTCCGCCGCACCAAGACCGAGATCGTCGACATGATCCGCGCCTGGGCCGCGCTCGAGAGCATGGCCGCGCGCCTGATCACGACCACGGCGCGCAAGAAGGACATCTCGGCGCTGCGCGATTTCTTCAAGGACTTCGGCAAGGACCGGCTGCCGCAGAATCACGTCGAGGAATATTCCAGGGCCAACATCGCCTTTCACCAGGCGCTGATCTCGCTCTCGGAGTCGCCGGTGCTGGTCGACATGACCAACGACATCCTGCTGCATGTGCGCGGCTACCGGCAATTGACCATCGGGCGGACCGA